>ENA-OQBJ01001285-OQBJ01001285.1-human-gut-metagenome-genome-assembly--contig:-NODE-1285-length-10129-cov-4.057189_pt1 | contig 10129 bp, 9 predicted proteins | sample MGYA00242743_ERZ504545 | MGnify/ENA primary metagenome ERZ504545 (study PRJEB26092, sample SAMD00036252) | human gut metagenome | host: Homo sapiens | study: EMG produced TPA metagenomics assembly of...
CTCGCGGCTCCCGCAGGGACGCACGTCTCGCCGCACTGCGACTTGCGGGCGCCACCACCGCGCAGGTCACGAAACTCACCGCGCTCGATGCGGGTGGCCAGGCTCTGCTTGCGCGCTGGTCGGCATGGCCGGCTACTTCGCGCTGATACCGGCGATCATGCTGCTCGACTTCCAAAACCAGCATTTCACCTTCGAACAGTTGTGGGTGGGACTGCCTGCTCTGGCGGCCGTGACCGTCGGAGTCACGCTGCTTGCCTTGGTCTCCGCGCTGGTCGCCCTACGCCGCGTGGCCATCACCCCGCTTGGCGTGATGCAACGTACCGGACAACCCATGCCGTCCGCATGGCGCGCACTGATTTTCCTTGCCGTGTTGGCCGTAGGCTACCTGCTGCTCAACAGCATCTCCGCATTCGCGCACTTGGGTCAGATGGTGGTCTACGCCATCATCTTCGGCGTCTTCTTCCTCGGTTTCGCCATGGTGAACGTCGTCGGTACCTGGGTGGTGGCGATGCGCGCCAGATCGCGTGCGAAACACCCGAAGGACGCGGCCACTATGATTGCCATGCGCCGTATCCTCGACAATCCCAAGCGTGCTTGGCGTAACGTGTCCGGTGTGGCGCTCGCTGTGTTCATTGCGGGGATGACGTCGGTGTGCGGATTGCTTGCCACCGGAATCGGAGGCAACCACGACCCGTTCGACCCATCTATGCTGTACATGCGCGATATAGCATGGGTGGTTTCCTGACGCTCGCCTTTGCCGCGGTGCTCGCCGCCGTCAGTTCCGGCGTGATGCAGACGGGCAACGTCTACGACCAGGCCGACGAGTACCGCATGCTTGCGTTGGAAGGCACGGATGAGGCGACGCTCGACAAGGCACGCATGATGGAAGTGATCACCCCGCTCAACACGGTGATGGCCGTTTCATTGGGGTGCTCGGTGTTGTTGCTGTTTCCGATTCTGGCAACGTCGTTGCTCAATCCGGCTTCGTTGCTTACGTTGGCCGCGGGAATCGGCTTGTGTTATGCGCTGATGGTGCTCGGAGGGTGTGCCGCGAATCATGCGGCGCACGGGCTCGGTTATGCCGGCTACCGTATGGACGATTGATGGCCTCGCCGCGGCGGTCGTGGATACCGCGGCGAGGACTGGCGAGGTCAGCCGAGGAGCACCGCGATGATCGCGATGAAAATCGGCGATGACAGCGTCGAGAAAAGAATGCCGTCGCGTGCGAACGACAGACCCACGTTGTACCGCGCCGCGTAATTGTAGACGTTCTGCCCGGTCGGCAATGCGGCAAGCACCACGCATGCGTACAGCGTGGCGCCACGGAAGCCCATCACGAAATACGACAGCAGGAACGCGATGGTCGGCATCACGATGTTCTTCAGCACGGCCACCGTGAACACCGCCGGAACGTTCGACTTATCCTGCAACGGCTTTGTGCCGTGCAACGACATGCCGAACGCCATCAGAATCATCGGTACTGCGGAATCGCCAATCATATCGATCGGGTCGTAGATGAAGCTCGGAATCACGAAATGGCCGACTTTCGCGGAAATCGCGGACACCACAATGCCTAGAAGCGAGCCGATGAGCAGCGGTTGATGCAACGGCTGTTTCAGGATCTCCTTCGCGGACACCTTGCCTTTGGTGGTCACGTCGAGCACGGTCAGGCCGATCGGCGTGAACACCGCCTGCTGCATGACCAGAATCGGTGCGACAAGCGCCGGATTGCCCAGAATGTACGTGGCGATCGGCAGACCGATGTTGTTGGAATTGAGGTACAGCGAATTCAGCGCGCCGATGGTGGCGTCCGCGGCCTTCATATGGAAGAACAGCCGATTGAGAATCAGAAAGACCACACCCACCAGCAGCGCCGAAAAAAACGCCACGACGATGGAGGAGTGGAAAATCTCGAAGATCTTCTCCTTGGACAGGATGGCGAACATCAGGCACGGACTCGACACGAAGAAGCTGAACCGATTAAGCACCATCTGCGCGCTCGGCCCGCCGATACGCATACGCGCGGCCACATAGCCGGTCGCGATGACGATGCCGATGACGCAGAAACCTTCCATCGCGCTTAACAGACCCGGCATTGCACTCTCCTTTTCGTTGCGGCCGTTGCCTTTCGACCGCTATCTAGTGTGGCACCAAGCGCGCGTCGGTCGTATGCACGTCTCAAAAGCGAGCCCGATACACGATTGACGGCACGTTTTGCCGGATAATGGATGGCATGAGCGAACTTACGATTGGATTTTCCGCTTCCGCCACCAAGCAGGAACAGCTCAACGAGCTGATGGAACAGATCATGGGCGCCTACTCCGTCAGCGACGACGAGGGTCCGCTGACGGACGCCGTCGAGGTGTTTTTGAAAAAACAGCCGCATCTGACGGTGCGCAGGCACGGCGACACATTGGTGGCATCCACCGATTTCGGCCGCGAGCGCCGCGTGATTCTTGCCGGCCATCTCGACACGGTGCCGGTGATCGACAATTTCCCGCCGAAATGGCTTCAGCCGGGCGATCCGCTGATTCGCGAGGACGTGGCGGCCGGTCATGAGCATGAGCGTGTGATCTGGGGTCGTGGCGCCACCGATATGAAGGGTTCCGACGCGGTCATGCTGTATCTGGCGGCCACGCTGACGGACGCGAAATACGATCTGACGTACGTGTTTTACGACCATGAGGAAGTCGCGGCCGAGAAGAACGGCCTGCGCAAGGTGGTCGAGTCGCATCCGGATTGGATCACCGGCGATTTCGCGATCATCGGCGAGCCGACCGGTTGCGGCATCGAGGGCGGCTGCAACGGCACGATGCGATTCGACGTGATCACGCACGGCGTTGCCGCGCATTCGGCCCGCGCTGGATGGGCAAGAACGCGATCCACGCGGCGGCCGAGATTCTGAACCGTTTGAACGCACATGAGAACCGCGCCATCGAAGTAGATGGCCTGACCTATCAGGAGGGCCTGAACGCCACGCTGATTTCCGGCGGCAAGGGTACCAATGTGATTCCCGACGAGTGCCGTGTGCACGTCAACTACCGGTTCGCGCCGGACAAGTCGCTCGCCGAGGCGAAGGCGCTGATGATCGGCGCGGATGCGGGCGCGAAACTTGGCAACGGCGAGCATCAGCCACTGGTGGCGTGTTCGAAGGCTTCGGCATCGAGATGAAGGACGAATCGCCCAGCGCGCGTCCGGGCCTCAATTCGCCGCTTGCCCAATCGCTGGTATCGCTTGTCAAGGAACGTACCGGTCGTGACCCGCTTGCCAAGCTGGGTTGGACGGATGTGGCGCGTTTTGCGATTCTGGGCATTCCGGCCGTGAATCTCGGCGCGGGAAGCCCGCTGCTGGCTCACAAGCAGGACGAGCAGTTGCCGGAGACCGATCTGCTGCTCATGGCCGACCTGCTGGAGGACTGGCTGCGTTGAATCGCCGTTGAGTCGTTGCTGAGCTGCCGTTGAATCGCCGTTAATTCGCTGCCGCGGGCTTGCCGCAGAACCACTATTGGTCCACCGTTGAACCGCTGCTGAACCACTATGCCGGCGCACGTTCATTCACGGCGTGTCAACGCGAATCATTGGAAAACGGAGCGTGCAGGGGGAATAAATTCCCCGTCCTGTCACGCTCCGTTGTTTTTTGTGTCATACTTATAGACGGTGGTTCTGCAAAACCGCCGACGCATCCGATGGCGTTGATCCCCTCGCGTGAATGTTCTGTGAGTCGCGAGCGCAGGTGTCCGCCGTCGCATGATGAAGACTTTTGACGGAAGTTGCTTCCTACGGGCGCCATGATGCGCGGCCACGGTGAGAGCGTGGTGTGAGAACCGTTGGGGCTTGAGTGAAGGCGATGCGATTGCAGCGCGTTGCCGAGGAGCGTTGTGCCTACTACCAATGAGGGCCTCGATCAGGTCGAGGCTGTTGTGTCATCCGATAATTCAACCAATAATGCGGCAAGCAGTGTGGGTTCTGTGTCTGCCGATCCGGCTCCGCGCCGCCGTCGTGGAGGTCGCCGCGTGGTGCGTGGCGTAGGTGCCGCGGGCGCGTCTTTGGAGCTGAAGGTCGAGGAGCATGCCAAAGCCCCCTTGTTTGAGGAGCCGAAGCTTGAGCCTGCCCAGCCTGCGCGTGATTCCGCTGATTTCAATGATGCCGATGACGCCGAGCCGTCGCGTCCGCGTCGTCGTCGCGTGACCCGTTACGATGACGACGATGAGATGCGTGACGAACGTCCGCGCCGTCGCCGTCGTTCCTCTGTGGACGTGCAGGACGAGGATGATCGCCCGTCGCGTCGCCGTCGTCGTATCAGCGACGAGCCGCGTGATGACCGTGACGATCGTGACGATTACGGCAATCGTGGCAATCGTGACGAATCATCCGAAGACCGTGCGCTCGACGCCGTCAGCGCGTTGCCGGAAGGCCATGAGACGCGCCACAATCCGCGTCCGATGACGTCGCTGCTGTTCCAGGAGCCGATTCTGCCGGCCGCCCCCGCGGGCCGCGGATCGTCCGACGATGACGATGCCGACGATACGGGCCGCAGAGGTTCGGACGATGCCCGTGACAGCCGTGATGACCGCGACGATGACCGTCCGACCCGTCGCCGCCGCCGTCGCAGCCACGACACGGCCGATGCGGACCGCACGGACGTTTCGAATGACGGTCGCGCCGTGATGACGGCAATGACCGCAACAACGACGCCGAAGACGATGAGCATGGCGATTCCCGCCGCTCCCGTCGTTCCCGTCGTCTGAACGCGCAGGAACGTCGCGCCGCTGCCGAAGTGGAGCAGATCGAGGAGGACCTGGTCCTCGATGGCATCACGTATGCGCCGATCGATGACGAGTCCCGCAATGGAAACGATGATGACGACGAGCAGCCGACGCGCACCCGTCGCCGCCGTCGCGGACGCGGCAACCATGAGGAAGCCGACGAGCAGCAGACCTCCGAACGCGAATCCCGTCGCCGTCATGAGGATGACGATGAGGAAGAGGGCACGGTGACCCGTCGCCGTCGCCGCCGCCGTGGAGGGTCGAAGGCCGAGGAATCGGACGAGACGATGTCCCGTCGCTCCCGCAAGCAGCAGTACATCGACGAGATCACCGACGTCGAAGGATCCACCCGTCTGGAAGCCAAGAAGCAGCGCCGCCGCGACAACCGTCGTGAACGCAGCCGTCAGAACCAGCTCATGGAGCAGGACTTCCTGGCCCGTCGCGAACACGTCGAGCGTCTGATGGTGGTGCGCGAACGTGAGCGCCACACCCAGATCTCCGTGATCGAAGACAATGTGCTCGTCGAGCATTACGTGTCCGACATCCAGGAAGTGGCCACCGTCGGCAACATCTATCTTGGCCGCGTGCAGAACGTGCTGCCGAGCATGGAGGCCGCGTTCGTGGACATCGGACAGGCCCGCAACGGCGTGCTGTACGCCGGCGAGGTGAACTGGGATTCCGCACGTCTGGAAGGCCAGCCGCGTCGTATCGAACTGGCGTTCAAGTCGGGCGATCCGGTGCTGGTGCAGGTAACCAAGGATCCGATCGGCCACAAGGGCGCAAGGCTTACCTCGCAGGTCACCTTGGCCGGCCGTTTCCTCGTGCTGGTGCCGTCCGGCGGCATGACCGGCGTGAGCCGCAAGCTGAGCGAGCGTGAGCGCGCCCGCCTGAAGAACATCGTGTCGAAGATCGCGCCGAAGGATATGGGCGTGATCATCCGCACCGCGGCCGAAGGCGCTTCCGAAGAGGCCATCACCAAGGATCTCGAGAACCTGGTGCGCCAGTGGGAACGCATCACCGCCAAGCGCGACGAGTTCCTGCACGGCAAGCGTCCGAAGCTGCTGCAAGGCGAGCCGGACGTGGCCATCCGCGTGGTGCGCGACATCTTCAACGACGACTTCTCCAAGATGATCGTGGAAGGCGACCGCGTGTACGAGCGTATCGAGGAATACCTCGACACGATGGCCCCCGACCTGAAAGACAAGCTCGAGAAGTGGGATCCGGCCGAACATGACGGCAAGGACGTGTTCGACAAGTGGCAGATCGACTCCCAGTTGCGTAAGGGCATGGAACGTCAGGTCTACCTGCCGTCCGGCGGTTCGATCGTCATCGACCGCACCGAGGCCATGACCACCATCGACGTGAACACGGGCCGTTTCATCGGCCGCGGCAAGAGCCTCGAGGAAACGGTGACCCGTTGCAACCTCGAAGCGGCCGAAGAGATCGCGCGACAGCTTCGTCTGCGCGACATCGGCGGCATGGTGATGATCGACTTCGTCGACATGGTCATGCCGGCCAACAGGGATTTGGTGCTCCGCCGACTGGTGGAGTGCCTGGCGCGCGACCGCACCAAGCATCAGGTGGCCGAAGTCACCTCGCTGGGACTGGTGCAGATGACGCGCAAGCGCATCGGCCAGGGTCTGGTGGAGGCGTTCTCCGAGGAATGCCCGACCTGCAAGGGCCGCGGCTTCATCCTCCATGACGAACCGACCGTTTCGGCGGATTACGACGATCCGTACGCCTGAAGGGCGGCGATCCGTTCGTCAAGACCAACAAGCATGGCCATGGCACGGACGTGCAGGTGCCGAAGGGCTCCTCGCCGGACGTGAAAGCCAAACTCGCGCAGATCGCGGCGGCAGCCGTGGCCGCCAACAATGCGGACCTGGGCGAGGAAGAACAAGAAGAATAAAGGGAAATCCCGGTATGTCAACTTGACACGCCGGGAGCAGACTTGCGGTTGTACGCGGGTATGTGTAGATTAGATTGCTGGTGTCTGGCCGCGAGGTCGAACGTGCCGGGCAGTAAGCTTTCCAAGTTAATAAAGGAACGGATATGTACGCTATTGTGAAGGCCGGCGGCCATCAGGAAAAGGTCGAGGTCGGTGACGTCATCCTCGTCAACCGTCTCGACGCCAAGAAGGGCGACACCGTGGAATTCCCGGTCGCTCTCGTTGTGGATGGTGACAAGGTCACCGTCAACGCCAAGGATCTCGCCAACATCAGTGTCAAGGCTGAGGTTGTCAACGATGAGGCCAAGGGCCCGAAGATCAGCATCATGAAGTACAAGAACAAGACCGGCGTTGCTCGTCGCAAGGGCCATCGCCAGCAGCTGACTCTCGTCAAGATCACGCTATCGCCTGATTCGCGTAGGGTTAGAGTCAAGGACCGAAAGGAACAGACATGGCACATAAGAAGGGCGCGTCCAGCTCGCGCAACGGTCGCGATTCAAACGCGCAATACCTCGGTGTGAAGAAGTTCGGCGGCGAAGCCGTCGTGGCCGGCAACATCATCGTTCGTCAGCGTGGCACCAAGTTCCACCCGGGCGAGAACGTCGGCATGGGCAAGGACCACACCCTGTTCGCCCTCAAGGACGGCAGTGTGAAGTTCGGCGTTCGTCGTGACCGCAAGGTCGTCGACGTGATCGCCGCCTGAGACACGCGCAAATAACGCTTTTTGATGAAAGACCGCGCCCGTTATGGACGCGGTCTTTCTGCTATGTAAGGTAGATACATGAGTGATTTTGTGGATCGAGTGACCGTCCATGTCAAGGGCGGCGACGGCGGCAATGGTTCCGCCGGCATCCGTAGGGAGAAATACAAGCCGTTGGCCGGTCCGAACGGCGGCAATGGCGGCGACGGCGGTTCCGTGATCTTCATGGCCGATTCGAACGCCAACAGTCTGCTCGACTACCGTTTCATGCCCCATGCGAGGCGGAAAGCGGCACCATGGGCCTGGGCGACACGAAGGACGGCTCGAAGGGCGCCGACCTGATCCTGCCCGTCCCGGTGGGCACGGTCGTGTTCGAAGCCAAGGGACCGCAGGGCAAGCCGAAGCATCCGGGCGAGCAGCTTGCCGACCTGCGTCACGCGGGAGACAAGTTCGTCGTGGCCGCGGGCGGCAACGGTGGTCTCGGCAATGCGGCGCTGGCCAATCGCACCCGTCGTGCGCCGGGCTTCGCCCTGCTGGGCGAGCCGGGCGAGGAACGCGACGTCATCCTCGAGCTCAAGTCCATCGCCGACGTGGCGCTGGTGGGCTTTCCGTCCGCCGGCAAGTCTAGCCTGATCGCGGCGATGAGCTCCGCCAAACCGAAGATCGCGGATTATCCGTTCACCACGCTCGTGCCGAACCTCGGCGTAGTGGTGGCCGGCGACATGCGCTACACCATCGCCGACGTGCCTGGTTTGATTCCGGGCGCATCCCAGGGCAAGGGCCTCGGCCTCGAATTCCTGCGCCACATCGAACGCACCGAAATCATCGCCCACGTCATCGATTGCGCCACCCTCGAACCCGGCCGCGACCCGATGAGCGACTACCAGGCGCTCGAACACGAGCTCGCCGAATACGCCGGCAAGCTCGAACTGCCGCTCGGCGCGATTCCGATCCCCGAACGTCCGCGCATCATCATCCTCAACAAGGTGGATGTGCCGGAAGCCAAGGAACTCGCCGAATTCGTCAAGCCCGAATTCGAAAAGCTCGGCCTCAAGGTCTACATCATCTCCACCGCCTCCCACGAGGGCCTGAAGGAACTCAACTGGGCGCTGGCCGACCTCGTGACCAACATGCGCGCGGAAGTCGCCAAACGCGAGCAGGCCGAGGAAGAGGCCCGCGTGGTCATCAAGCCGCTCGAGGAGCCGCGCAATCGCCGTCGCCGTAACGACGAAGGCGGCAACGCGCTCGACTTCACCGTGGAACGCAAGGAGAACGGCAACGGCGAAGTCTGGTACGAGGTGCTCGGCACCAAGCCGGAACGTTGGGTCATGCAGACCAACTTCGATAATGACGAGGCCGTCGGCTACCTTGCCGACCGTCTGGCCAAGCTGGGCGTCGAAGACGAGCTGCGACACAAGGGCGCCAAGCCGGGCGACGAAGTGCGCATCGGCCGTGGCGACCGTGCCGTGGAATTCGATTGGGATCCGACCATCGCGGCCGGCGCGGAAATGCTCGACGGCACCCAGTTGGGCGCACGCGGCGTCGACCTGCGACTGCAGGAATCGGATGGTCGTGCGCAGCGTCGTTCCAACACGGAACGCCGTCGCCAGTACCACGAGATGATGGACGCCCGTCAGGCCGTGCGCGAAGCATGATGGCCGAACGCAAGGCAGGACACTGCCGATCCTTCCGTGGACGACGACCGTCACGACGAAACCAGTCTTTTTGGACGTGGCGAGACCGCCGACGACGAGGATGTGGAACAATAGAACCATCCAACGAAGCCCGCTGATGTGCCGATGGCATGTCGGCGGGCTTTTTCAATAGCCGGTAACGGTACCGGGAGGAACTATGAACACGCCATCGCAAGCGCAAGTGCGCAGGGCCATCGCCGAAGCGCAGACCATCGTGGTGAAGGTGGGCTCCAGCTCGCTGACCGAGCCGAGCGGCCACTTGGATCCGCAACGGTTGAACGCGCTTGTGGCGGCCATCGCCCGCGTGCGATTGATGGGCGGCCGCGTGGTGCTGGTCTCCTCCGGCGCGATCGCGGCCGGTTTCGGCACGCTCGGTTTCGACAAGCGTCCGACCGACGTGGCCGACCAGCAGGCGTGCGCCGCCGTCGGCCAAGGCCTGCTGATGGCCCAGTACGAGGCCGCTTTCGCACGGTACGGGCTGCGTGTCGGACAGATCCTCATCACCGTTTCCGACACGATCGCCCCACAGCAGTACGCAACGTGCGCCGTACGCTCGACCGCCTGCTCGACTTGGGCGCGGTGCCGATCATCAACGAAAACGATTCCCTCGCGTCCAACGAGATCCGGTTCGGCGACAACGACCGTCTGTCCGCGCTCATCGCCAACATCGTCGTCGCCGACGCGCTCGTCCTGCTCACCGACGTGGACGCGCTGTACACCGCGCCGCCAAGCGAGCCCGGCTCGAAGCGCATCTCCTATGTGCCGAACGTCGAGGACGCGCTGGCGAAGGTTCAGGTCGGCGGAACCGGCTCGAACGTCGGCACCGGCGGCATGGTCACCAAAATGGAGGCCGCGCGCGTCGCCGCGGTGTCCGGCATTCCCGCGGTGTTGACATGCGCGTCGAACGCAGGTCCCGCGATGATGGGCGATCCGGTCGGCACCGCGTTCGCGCCGATCAACGACCGCGGTTCGTCACGTAGGCTGTGGATCGGCTTCGCCTCCCACCCGCAGGGCACGCTGGT
>ENA-OQBJ01001286-OQBJ01001286.1-human-gut-metagenome-genome-assembly--contig:-NODE-1286-length-10129-cov-3.167666_pt1 | contig 10129 bp, 10 predicted proteins | sample MGYA00242743_ERZ504545 | MGnify/ENA primary metagenome ERZ504545 (study PRJEB26092, sample SAMD00036252) | human gut metagenome | host: Homo sapiens | study: EMG produced TPA metagenomics assembly of...
TTCTCCCCGGCAAGTATCTCCACTTCTACCGTCGGATTGCCCCGGGAGTCTAAAATTTCTCTTGCGTAAATATCCTGAATCGGTAAATCCTGATACATCTTTTTTCACCCTCCTTGTTGAAAGTTAGTATTTCCAATAATCCGACGATAATTCATTGACTTTTGAGAAAGCACAAGCTACAATTTTCTTATCTTATTCGGGGGTATTCGACATGAAAAGTAAACTACGACATTTTTTCCTGCTGACCTTCAGTACACTGGTGATGGCGGCAGGCACTTATTTTTTCAAATTTCCAAATCATTTTACATTTGGAGGAATCACCGGTCTTGCGGTTCTCGTTGCCAAAACCGGCGTGATGTCCGCAGGAGATTTCAACTTTATCACTAACATGATTCTGCTGATCATCGGATTTTTTATTCTCGCAAAAAATTTGCCGCAAAGACTGCCTACTGCAGCATTCTGTTGTCAGTTGCGCTCTCCGCACTGGAGCGGATCTATCCGATGAGTGCACCACTGACAAATCAGCCGATGCTGGAGCTTTGTTTTGCCATCGCGCTTCCGTCTCTTGGTTCCGCGATCCTGTTTAACATCGGCTCTTCCAGCGGCGGTACGGATATCATTGCCATGATCCTGAAAAAATATTCCAGCGTAGATATCGGACATGCTCTTTTGATCACAGATGTGCTGATCACCGTTGCTGGTTGTTTCATGTTCGACATTGCAACAGGGCTGTATTCATTCCTTGGACTTGCAATCCGCTCGTTTATGATCGATACTTTTATTGAAAGTTTCAATCTTTCCAAATACTTTAACGTAGTATGTGACAATCCAAAGCCGATCTGCGACTTTATTGTACAGGAATTAAACCGAAGCGCTACTGTCTGCCATGCACAGGGCGCGTTTTCCGGAAAAGACAAATACGTCATCTTCACGGCACTGAACCGCCCGCAGGCTGTCCGGCTCCGTAATTTTATCAAAGACGAAGAACCTTCCGCATTTATTCTCATCTCCAATACAAGTGAGATCATCGGAAAAGGCTTCCATAACGTCTGAATATTTTAAACAGAAGAAGGAGAAACACTATGAAGCATCTCGTCATTGCAGAAAAACCTTCCGTGGGCAGGGACATCGCCCGGGTTTTACACTGCAATAAAAAAACAAATACTTATATAGAAGGAAAAGACTATATCGTCACATGGGCGCTGGGTCACCTTGTCACACTGGCTGATCCGGAGCAATACGACGAACAGTACAAGACCTGGAACATGGATACGCTTCCCATGCTCCCAGAGCACTGGAAGCTGGTAGTCATCAAACAGACCGGCCGCCAGTTCCACGCTGTCAAAGAGTTGATTTTCCGGAAAGATGTCTCTGATATCATCATTGCAACCGATGCCGGCAGAGAAGGGGAACTTGTGGCACGCTGGATCCTTGACAAAGCCGGAAATCAGAAGCCGCTGAAGCGACTCTGGATCTCCTCCGTTACAGACAAAGCCATCCGGGAAGGTTTTCAGAATCTGCGCCCCGGCAAATCCTACGAGCCACTGTACCGCGCTGCTGTTGCCCGTGCACAGTCCGACTGGGTGGTCGGGATCAATGCCACCAGAGCGCTGACCTGCAAATACAATGCACAGCTCTCCTGCGGACGTGTCCAGACCCCGACACTCGCTATGATCGCTGCCAGAGAAGAAGAGATCCGCACCTTCAAGCCGGTTCCTTATTACGGACTCAAAGCTGCGGTTGGCGGAATCACATTTACATGGACAGATGCCAGATCCGGCTCTTCCCGCTCCTTTGATAAAGACCGCATCCAGGCGATCAAACAGGCCTCCGCTCCGTCACTGCTTGTAACGGATGTACGCAAAAAGCTGAAAAAAACATTCGCACCTGCACTGTATGACCTGACTGCACTTCAACGGGAAGCCAACCAGAAATTCGGATTTTCCGCAAAACAGACCCTCAATATCATGCAAAGACTTTACGAGAATCACAAAGTACTCACCTACCCTCGTACCGATTCCCGTTACCTCACTACCGATATCGTGCCGACTTTAAAGGAACGCTTAAAAGCCTGCGCAGTAGGTCCTTACAGCAAGATTGCCGGACGGCTTTCCATGCAAAAACTTCAGGCAAATAAATCCTTTGTCAATGACAGCAAAGTGTCTGATCACCATGCAATCATCCCGACCGAACAGTTTGTGCAGCTTGACCACATGAGCAATGAAGAGCGCAAAATTTACGATTTGGTCGTGCGCCGGTTTCTGGCGGTTCTCTCTCCTGCCTGCGAGTATGAAGAGACTTCCATCAGCGGCACCATCGGCGAAGAACGCTTTAGCGCGAAAGGCAATTTTATCAAATCTGCCGGCTGGAGAGAAGTTTATGAGTCGGGCTATACTGACGGCGAAGACGAGGACGAAGAACAAACCACATTCTCCCAGATTTCCCTGCCGGATGTGCAAAAAGGCGAGACACTTCCTGTCACCGCACTGACGATCACAGAAGGCAAGACCAAACCGCCAGCCTGCTTCACCGAAGGTACTCTGATCGCCGCCATGGAGAATCCGGTCAAGTATCTCAAACATAAGGATAAGGATGTCGTAAAAACGCTGGGAGAGACCGGAGGACTCGGTACAGTCGCCACCAGAGCAGATATCATCGAAAAATTATTCAACAGTTTTCTGATGGAGAAAAAGGGAAATGAGATTCACATCACATCCAAAGGAAAACAACTGCTCTCCCTGGTTCCTTCTGATTTAAAAAGTCCGGAACTGACTGCTTCCTGGGAAATGCGCCTGCAGGCAATCGCAAAAGGAAAAGAATCCGACAAAACCTTTATGAAAGAGATCGACAATTACACAAAGGCTCTCATTCAGGAGATCAAATCTGCAGACGGTACCTTCCGCCACGACAATATGACACGCACCAAATGTCCGGAATGTGGCAAATTCATGCTGGAAGTCAACGGTAAGCACGGGAAAATGCTTGTCTGCCAGGATCGGGAGTGCGGACACAAAGAAACCATCTCCCGCCATACCAATGCCCGTTGCCCGGTATGCCATAAGAAAATGGACCTTGTAGGAAAAGGGGACGGACAACGATTTATCTGCGTCTGCGGACACAAAGAAAAACTGAGTTCTTTTGAGGAACGAAAGAAAAAAGAAGGAAAGGGCGCAAGCAAAAAAGACGTGAATCATTATTTACGGAAACAGGCAAAAGAAGCAAAAGAGCCGATCAACACTGCCTTTGCGGAAGCATTTTCGAAGATACAGTTATAGGGTCTGCTTTGGCAAATGAAGTTGATATCCAACTGGACAGACGCCCCCACGAGGTTGCAACTCGTGGGGGCGTCTATTCCGTAAAGCGACTTATTCTTTTCTATCTTTATTCAATTTTTAATGGAAGAAATGATCTCCAATCTGAATTCCATAATTTCCATTTCCAAAATACAGACAGTCTCCGATCGGATTGACTCCCGCCATCGCATCTGCCGCTGCCTGCATAGCAGTCTGCGTATATCCTTCCGAGCTGCGGACAGTATCCAGCCATCCTGTCATCGCCGGGCCAAACTGCCCTGACTGATAGATTACTTCGGAAATACTGTTCGGATACACACCACTTCTGACACGGTTCATGATCACTGCTCCGACCGCAACCTGTCCTTCATAAGGCTGATTTCCTGCCTCACAGAAGATGATCGATGCCAGAAGTTTCTGATCTTCTGCAGCGATCTGTGCCCGTGCAGCTTCTTCTGCCGCTTTTCTCGCAGCTTCTTCCTCCGCTTTTCGTTTTGCTTCTGCTTCTGCCTGCTCTCTGGCTTCCTGCGCTTTCTGCGCCTCGGCTTTGGTAAGTTCTACTGCCTCTGCCGGAATACTCTCCATCGCAGCAGCAATCGCCCCTGCCCCTGTTGTATATTTGCTATTTTTTTCCTGAATCATCTTGGAACTGGAAACGGATGCCTGACTCGTGAAACCTGCTGCAAATAACAACGCTATTGTCCATACAGTAAGTACTGCCATCCATCGTTTTCTCTGTTTCATAAATAAATAACCTCCTGATTATTGCAATATTATTACGTAGTTCTTGTAAATTATATGACTAAATTTCGTAAATATTACAAATATTACAAAAATGTTACGTTTTGTATTCTAATATAAAACAGAAAAACTGTCAACCGGAAATTTTTCCCGTAAAATTCTCATATTTTTCTCTATGGATTAAAACCGGTTTGTTTCTGTAAGATGTATATTCCTTGACAAAATCAGGATGTACCTTTATGATTTCAAATGAAAAATAAGAATGCAGAAAGGATAAAAACATGAAGAAAAAAAGCGGACTGATTGCAGGAATTGTCATCTTAATCCTGCTGTGCATTGGAGCCGGGGTTTTATATCAGAACATGAAGCCTGCAGCCAGTGAAGGAGAAAAACATATTACGGTGACCGTCATCCACGGAGACCAGACAGAGAATGTCTTCGAATTTGACACAGATGCAAAATATCTTGGAGAAGTTTTAGAAAGCGAGAATCTCGTGGACGGTGAGTCTGGAGAATATGGTCTGTTTATTACAACTGTGGATGAAGAAACAGCGGATGATTCCAAACAACAATGGTGGTGTATCACAAAAGGCGGAGAACAGGTCAACACTTCCGCAGATCAGACACCAGTTTCTGACGGAGATGCATTTGAGCTTACATTGAAAGAAGGATATTGATGAAAACACGGGAAATTGTAATATACGGTATCCTGAGCGCAGTCCTTCTGGCTGCTCAGGTTTCCCTTGGTTTCCTGCCCAATATTGAGATCGTCACCCTTTTGATCCTTGTGTATACACTTGTGTTTCGAAAGAAAGTATTCTTCATCATTTACATCTTTGTTTTTCTGGAAGGTCTGATCTATGGATTTGGACTCTGGTGGATAAACTACCTGTATGTCTGGAGCATACAGCACTCATCACTCTCCTTTTCCGGAAAAATGATTCCGTATGGTTCTGGAGTATCCTCTCCGGGATCTATGGTATTACATTCGGAGCACTCTGTACCATCCCCTACTTTGCAATCGGCGGGATTTCCGGTGCATTTGCATATTGGACGTCAGGACTTCTATTCGATATCATACACTGTATCAGCAATTTCATTGTATGTCTCGTATTGTTCAAACCCATCCGCTATGTTTTGGAGAAATGTATACAGCAGATCAAATAATATTTCACACATAACACAAGAGAGCAGCTGTAAGCCTGCTCTCTATTTTTATACCTATAAAAGCTTCAACAGCTCTCCCATATGCAAAATAACCGCATCTGCACCGACTTTCTGAAATCTCTGACGTACTTCTTCGATCTTTTCTTCCTTTTCCTCCTGTGTCAGAGCGTCATATTCTTCTTCTGTCAGCCCCATCTCGGAACTTCCTTCCACAACACCAACTGTAAAAACTCCGGCATGTTTTCCTTCCAAAATATCTGACACAGTATCTCCAACTTTCACTACATGTTCTACGGATGATACGTGAAGCGCTTCCATATTTTGAAGATCATATACGGATACGGTCGTCCCACATGTCCCACACTGTCCGGACTAAACCAGGTATCTGGCTCATATCCAGCTTCCTTTGCCTTCGGTACGACCACTGCCATCATATCATCCGTATATCCGGTTGTAGAACCAATCTTGATTCCACGGGCACGCAGCTCCTTTACCACTTCCAGAACATATGGCTTTGGCTGTGCAAACCTGTCCAGAATGCTCATCAGCTTTTCTTCAAACAAACCATACAATTTTTCCACATCTTCTTCTGTGGAAGCCTGTCCGTACTTTTCTTCCCAGAGTTTCTGAATTCTCGGCATGTGCAGCATAGTACGGATATGATCGATTTTCAGCATCCCCATCGGTTCTCTTACCTCCTGCATCGTCGGCTCGATTCCGAAATGCTTAAATACCTCCACAAATGCCTGCACCGGTGCAAAGCATCCATAATCTACTGTTGTTCCCGCCCAGTCAAAAATTACTGCTTCTACGTTTCTCATGTTGTTTCTTTCCTTTCCCGTTCTATGCTTGTTCCATATAAGACTTCATAATCTCTGTCAGTCTCAAAACATCTTCCTCGTAGATCTCACCGATCACTCCGATCCGGAAGGTGTCTGCATCCGTCAGTTTTCCCGGATAGGTCGCATACCCTCTCTCTTTAATATAAGCATACATCTCCTGGAAATCAAAATGCTTTCCTTCCGGATAGAGGAATGTCGCAATGATCGGTCCCTGCCACGCTTTGTCTACATACAGCCTGAATCCCAGATTTTCAAAGTTTTCCACCAGTGTGTCCATGTTTTTCTGATATCTTGCATGTCTGGCTTTGATTCCGCTTCCTGCTCCAGCTCTTTCATTGCCTGCTCAAATGCCAGCACCACATGAGTCGGAGAAGTATATCTCCATTTTCCGTCTTTCTCCATTCCCGCCCACTGATCGTACAGATCCAGACAAAGACTTCTCGCACGTCCTTTGGATTCCATTAAAAGTACTCTGTTTGCAATGATGAAAGAAAATCCCGGAACACCCTGAATACATTTGTTTGCGGAACTGATCAGGAAATCAATGTACCAGTCTTTTACCGGAATCTCCACTCCCGCAAAGCTGGACATGGCATCCACGATGAATACTTTCCCATATGCCTCTGCCAGCTTTCCAATACTCTCGATATCATTTAAAATTCCGCTTGTCGTCTCACTGTGGATCATCATAATGTGGGTGATCTCCGGATGTGTTTTCAACAGTTCTTCCGCCTCGTTTGCATCCGGTGTCTTATTGTAATCCTGTTTCACATGGATACACGGGATTTCATAATAGCTGCACATTTTTGCAGCACGTTCTCCATATGCTCCATTGCTCAAAAGCAGGACACATCCGTCTTTTGGAACTACACTTCCAAGTACGCTCTCCACACCGAATGAACCCGATCCCTGCATGAGGACTGTCGTATATTCAGTCTCCTCCACCTGCGCCAGCTTCAGAAGATCTCTGCGGATCTTCTGCGTGATTTCTTTGTAATCATCGTCCCATGTACAGTGATCAAACAACATCACCTCTTTTACTGTCTCTGTTGTAGTCAATGGGCCCGGTGTCAGTAATTTATATCCTGCAGTTCCTAAAATTTTTCATTTTTCTTTTCCTCATTTCTTCTTTCTATTTTTTACAGCTTTCTGATAATTCCTGGTGTTTTTTTCAAAAGATCAACGGTCAGTTTTTCCGGGAATGTCTTTGGATTACCGGATTTTTCTGTTTCCGGCACAGACTCTCCCTCATACAACGGAATCGGATAACTTTTCAGCAGTTCTTCCCTTCCGTTTTTGATGATACACTCTGCCATTTCCATTGCTTTTGCATTCTTTTCTTCACTTTTATTGACAACCGCTACAGATTCTGTCAGTGTGAAATTTCCTTCTTCCGGATCAATATAGTCCACCGGAAGGCCTTTTTCTTTATCTGCCACTGCCTGCTGACGAAGTCCAAATCCAATGGCAACCTCACCTGCACGCACCAGTTTTAAAGGTCCTGAACCAGACTCTTCCAGATGATCTCCTGCATTTGCATAAATATCTGTGAGAATTTCTTTTGCTTCCTCTTCTCCATATTCTGAAATCAATCCCTGGATCAAAAGCCATGCAGTGGAAGAGGACGTAATATCTGTAACAGCAATCTTGCCCTTATATTCCGGATTTGCCAGATCTTTGATGGCCTTTGGCATATCAAGATTTTCTGCCTCCATCTGTTCGGTATTCACGATCAGCGTACCTTCCTGCGCGGTGATCGGCGCGCAATAAGACGGATACTCTTCCAGTGTGCCAGACTCAAATGTCAGATCTGTAAACATCTCCTGTTCTTTTTGTGCACTTTCCAGATAAAAACGTGCTCATCGTCACCAGATCTGCCTCCAGATTTTTTCCTTCTGCCAATAGCTTTCCACCCAGCTCTGATGTTCCGAATGTCTGAAAAATATACTGCCCTTCGTATCCATTGGAATCGAGTGCCACCTTCATTGCTGCCACTGCTTCATCATCCGCATTGGAATAAATCACAACCTGCTCGCTTTCTTTCGAAGAGCATCCTGCTGCAGATACTGCCGAAAATACCAGCACACCTGCTGCCATCACTGCTCCTGCCCGTTTGAAGATCTGTTTCTTTGCAGTTCCCATCTTTCTGTTTTCCTCCTTCATACGTTTCCAGCTGCTGCCAGCGCCGGAATTGCCTTTGCCACCAGATTTGTAACCAAAATCAAAAGTGACAATACAAACACTTCATTAAATTTATTGTAATACTGTAATTCCTTGATCTTTGTCGTCAACACCATAGTCCGTGCTCCTGCAAGAAAGACACTGCACTGACTGTGACCATTGCATTGACAAAGTAGTAGCTGAATACTTCCAAAATTGTGGACATGGCGTTCGGCGTCACAACCCGAAGGATCGTTTTTGACCAGCTGTCTCCCATCAGCATAGCAGTGGTCTCCCAGGAAGCATTCATTTTTTCCAGTGAATTTTTCATCATCAGATATGGTGTGGAAAAGAAATGCACCACATTACACAAAACCAGGATTGCAAATGTGCTCTGCAGCCCTGTTCCGGAAAAGCAGAACAAAAAGGCAAGTCCCAGTACCATTCCGGGGATCGTATTTGTCACCAGTGCAATTCCGTCGATGATCCGCTTCCATACAGCTCCAAGGGAGCTTCTTGCAGTGATCAGTGCACTTCCATATGCGGCCAGTGTTCCGAAAACAGCTGTCAAAAGTGCCACATACAGTGAGTTTTTGTATACTCCCATCAAACCTGCATCCTGAAATACAGCCCGGAAATGCTCCATGGAAAATCCAGTCTGATACGGCCAGTCCTGCACAAACGGCACAATAAAGATGACTGCGAATATGGATAACACACCGAGGATGATCAGCCCGCTTCCAATCCCGCACAGCCAGTCTCTTCCACGATTTTTCGGAAGCTCCATCACGGATATTTTCTGATAGCGCACATTGTATTTTTCCAGATAACGAAGCAGTGCGATACTGACGATGGACGGAAGCAGCATCATCACTGCAACCACGCTTCCTTTATGAAAGTCCGGGACACTCCCCAGCATCTGACTATATAAAACACTCGCAATGACCTCGAATTTTCCGCCCACAGATGCAGGAATACCAAAATCTGTGAAGCAAAGAAAAAACGACTGGATGAACGAGGCCATCAGCGTTCCTGCCAAAGGGCGGAAAATTGTCATCATAAAAGTAGAAACTCGATTGTCTCCCATGATCCTGGAAACGATCATGAATTTTTTATCAATATATCCCATTGTGTTATGGATCAGCAGAAAAGACACTGGCAGCGTATAGATGATATAGCCGATCAGCAGTCCGTTAAATCCATAGATATCAAACAACTGTCTGCCAAATAGCTTTGTCAGAAACCCCTGCTTTCCAAAGGAATAAATAATCGCAAATCCATATGTCAATGTGGGAAGGAACATCGGAAGCACAGCCGCTTTCTCAATTCCTTTTTTGAATTTTGCATTGATATTTGTATAATGAATGGTGTAGGCCAGAAAAAATGCCAGTCCTGTTGTCAGAAGCGCGCTGACTCCCGCGATCAGAAAACTGTTTCCCAGCGCCTTTAAAAACCCTTTCTGCGTCAGCACCGAATGATAAAATTCCATTGTCATTCCGTTCTCTGAAAAAATGGATTTTAACAAAAGTCTTACTGTCGGATACACAAGGAACAGTGCAAACAGTGCTCCTGTCACCATAAAAATAATCTTTAATTCCCGATTTTTCGTTTTCATCTCTTTTTCCTATGACACCTGTACCAGTTCTTCCCGCCCTGTCAGTATCTCCTGTACCTTTCCGGCTGCGACGCCCGGAATATTTTTTGGCACTGTAAACAGAGAGTAGATATTATTTTTCTTGATCTCCAGCTGTTTTAAAATAAACTCTCTGACAAATCCATTTCCCGGATTTTTAATAATTTCTTCCGGTGTATCGTACTGTGCGATTTTTCCTTCCTGAATGATCAGTACGTGATCAGATAATGTCAGCGCTTCTTCCGGATCATGTGTCACAATGATCGTTGTCAGATGAAATTCTTTTGCGATCG
>ENA-OQBJ01001287-OQBJ01001287.1-human-gut-metagenome-genome-assembly--contig:-NODE-1287-length-10122-cov-4.675338_pt1 | contig 10122 bp, 11 predicted proteins | sample MGYA00242743_ERZ504545 | MGnify/ENA primary metagenome ERZ504545 (study PRJEB26092, sample SAMD00036252) | human gut metagenome | host: Homo sapiens | study: EMG produced TPA metagenomics assembly of...
CGAATGCGCCGCATCCGCCACCTTCACGTGGCGCACGCCCTGCGCGTCCGGCACGTTGTTCTGCACATTTTGCGCAGCCGGCACGTCCGATTCACCCGAATCGGCCATGGGGACCGTCTGCGTAACACTCTGCGTAGCCGATACTGCAGTGTCGGTCATCTGGACGTCCTGCACGATGCCGTACGCGTCCGAATCGCCCGAATCGGACATTGAGGATACGGAAGCCGTGGAGGCATCGGCGATCGCGTTACGGACCCGCTTGCGTGTGCCGCGCGCCAGCAACGCCTGCATCAGCGCCACGCCAACCGCGGCCGCGATCAGACCGCCAGCGAAACTTCCCGCAAGATAGCCGAGCGCGCTGCCGAAACGCTGCTCGCGCATGCCTTCCATGGTTTCCAACATCACGCCGGACATCGTCGACAGTCCGCCAAGCAAACCAAGCCCGACGCCACGGCTGACGACCTGCCGCACCCTGCGGCGCAGCCACGACGCGGTCGCCATGTATTCGGTCAGCATCGCAAACAGGAAGCAGGCGAGCATATTCGACACGAACGTGCCCACCACGAACGGCGAACCGTTCACCGACGGCAGCAGCAGGTCCGTGGCACGACGGAACCCGACGCCGACGAAGCCGCCGACGAACACCACGAGATACATCAGACCATCGGCAAGAGGGTTGAATCGCGCCTGCATGCGTTTCATCGGCGCGAGCGGAATCTGCGGCGGATGCTTGGATGCGGCGGCACCGGACGGGCGCACATCCGCGCGCGCCACTTCGGCGACGTCGATCGACTGTGTGGCGGGATTCGGCTCATCACCCGCGTTTGGCGAGTCTGCGCCCGTTGTTCTTGCGATTCCATCACGTTCCCCTTGTACTTGGCTTTCCGCGGACAGCGTCGTTCCACCCCAGCCATACGGCAACGAGCTGGCCGCAGGTGCCGTCTTCCTAACCTTGTACGAGTCTACACGTGCGTTGCAACCAAACATCGAACATGTCCGATTCGGTGGATAACTGTGGATAACTTCGGGTGGCCCTAGACGTCTACGAATGGTTATGGAAGACGGTACGGCCGCGTCAGACGGACACGTCGCACAGCCGCCGCATCGCATGCCGTGCGTCGCTTTCGTCCTCGCCGCTGAACAGCACGACCAGATAGTCGCCGGCACGCAGCCGCGTATCGCCATGCGGCACGATCTGCCGTTCGCCGCGACGCAGGCCAATCACCAGACAGCCGTACGGCCAGCGCACGTCACGCATCAGCTTGCCGTCCGCGGTCGCGCCCATTTCCACAGGCAGTTCCATGATGCCGTTGTCGATGCGATTGGCGATTGCCGTCGTGCCGCCTTGCGCGCGCATGTACCGTTCCAGCAGCTCGCCGTAGATCGGTTTCGTACGCAGCAGGTCGGAGACGAGCAATGCGATGAACGCGACGGCGGCGACCGGCAGCATGTGCGTCAATGTGCCGGACATTTCCACGGCCAGCAGAATCGACGTGATCGGTGTTTTCACGGACGCGGCCAGCGTGCCCGTCATCACGCATACCGAGAAAATCGCCACGGAATCGGACGGCAGGTTGCCGAACTGGTGCAACGTCTCGCCGCAGATACCGCCGGCGAGTGAGCCAACCGCGAGAATCGGCATGAAAATGCCGCCGGGAGCGCCTGAACCGAAGCTGGTGGAGGTGAACAGCACTTTCGCCACGAACAGCACGCACAGCATGCCCAAGCCGACGCGCGCATGCTCGGCCATGGCGATCAGGTTCGAGCCGCCGCCGAGCACGTCAGGCAGCCAAATGCCGATTGGCAGCGCGAGTGCGATCGCGATCAAAGGGCGGCTCCATGCTGGAAGCTTGCCGTACAGCGTTTGGAAGCCGAGCAGCGAACGGTTCATCAGCGAACCAACCAAACCGGCCACCAATCCCAGCGGAATCAGCCACCCGTATTCGCCGAGCGGCAGTTGGCCGATGGTGCCGAAGTCAAGCACCGGACGCAGGCCGAAACAGTATTTCGATACGAAATCGGCGGTCAGGGACGCGGCGGTGGCGCCCATCAGAATCGCGGGCGAAAAACTGCGATGCACCCCTTCCAAAGCGAACATCATGCCGGACAGCGGTGCGCTGAACGCGGCGGACAGGCCGGCCGCGGCACCGGCGGTGACCAGATAATGCTCCTGCACGTCCTCACGTTTCTTGCCGCGCAGCCGGTGCGATAGGAACTGCGCGCCCGATGCGCCGATTTGGATGGACGGTCCTTCGCGGCCGAGCGAGAGGCCGAAGAGCGATCCGAGCAGGCCTCCGATGAAGCGAACCGGCAGAATCGTCTGCCATCGCATTTTCAGGCCGCAGATCACCACGCCGTTGGTTTGCGGAATGCCGCTGCCGCCGGCCATCGGCTCTTTTTTGACCATCCATGCGATGGCGAGCGCGGCTGCGATTGCGGCGACCGCCCACGGTGCGACCAGCCACGGGGTTTCGCGGATGCGCGCGTAGATCCAGCGCGCGGTGTCGGTGCCGTATTCGATGCCGAGACGGTAGAGGACGACGAGGAAGCCGGAAATCAGGCCGACGAGAATGCCGGCAGCGGCCATCTTCCATTTCAGGTGGTCGAATCGCGGGACCAGTTTGCTGAACCTGTCAAACCTGTCGAACCTGTCGTTAGGCGGCATTGCAGTCATCGCACTCCCCTTTTCCGTTCCTCCGCCGCGCACCCCGTCGGTGTGTATGCGGTGTGCGTCATACGCGCACGCCATCGCACGCACCATACGCAAAGTGCCGGCAGGCACAGGCCCACCGGCACTTGTCATTGACGTTCGTTACCGACGTTCATATCGACGAATCAGCCGAATCAGCTTCAGTCGATCAGCGAGTTGATCTGGATGATGTGGTCGCGCTGCGGGCCGGTGCCGATCACGGAAATGCGGCAGCCGGACAGTTCCTCAAGACGCTTGACGTAATCCTGGCAGGTCTTCGGCAGATCGTTGAAGTCGTGGACCTGGGAAATGTCCTCGTCCCAGCCTGGCATGGACTCGTAAATCGGCTTCGCGGCGGCGAATTCGGCCTGGTCGGTCGGCATATCGTCGCGACGCTCGCCGTTGACGTCGTACGCCACGCACAGCGGGATTTCCTTGAGGCCGGTGAGCACGTCGAGCTTGGTGAGCACGATGTCGGTCAGACCGTTGACCTGGGCCGCGTAACGGTTAGACGACCGCGTCGAACCAACCGCAGCGACGCGGGCGACCGGTGGTCACGCCGTACTCGTGGCCTTGGGGCGCGCAGCCATTCGCCGTCCTCGCCGAACAGTTCGGTCGGGAACGGGCCTTCGCCCACGCGGGTCACATACGCCTTGGAGACGCCGATCACGCGGGTGATCTTGGTCGGGCCAACGCCGGTGCCGGTGCAGGCGCCGCCGGCGGTCGGGTTGGAGGAAGTCACGAACGGTAGGTGCCGTGGTCCACGTCGAGCATGGTGGCCTGGCCGCCTTCGAACAGCACGGTCTTGCCCTCGTCGAGCGCCTTGTTGAGCACCAGGGAGGTGTTGGCCACGTACGGCTTCAGGCGTTCGCCGAGCTTGAGCAGCTCGTCGGTGGTCTCGTCCACGTCGATCGGGCGACGGTTGTACAGCTTGACGAGCATCTGGTTCTTCTGATGCAGGCTGGCCTCGACCTTGTCATGCAGGTGCTCCGCGTTGAACAGGTCGTGCACGCGGATGCCCACGCGGTTGATCTTGTCGGCGTATGCCGGGCCGATGCCACGGCCGGTGGTGCCGATCTTGTGCTTGCCGAGGAAGCGTTCGGTCACCTTGTCGAGCACGCGGTGGTACGGGGCGATGATGTGCGCGCTTTCGCTCACCAGCAGTCGGGAGCAGTCCACGCCACGCTTTCAAGGCCGTCGATCTCCTGGAACAGCACTTCCGGATCGACGACGACGCCGTTGCCGATGACGGGGGTGGTGTTGGGGCTGATGATGCCGGACGGCAGCAGGTGCAGTGCGTACGATTCGTCGCCGACGACCACGGTGTGGCCTGCGTTGTTGCCGCCGTTGAAGCGCGCAACATAGTCGACCTTGGTGCCGATAAGATCGGTCGCCTTGCCCTTACCTTCGTCGCCCCACTGAGCGCCAATCAACACGATTCCCGCATAACGCACCTCCACGATGTTGCCTTGTTTCCGCCGAAAATAGCGTACCGTGAGCCCTCTACTGCGTGGCGGTTTCTCGTCACGCAACAGCGGCATAATGGAAGCATGACTATCGCAACACCTGAACGTTATGCCGAGATGCTGGATACCGCCCGCCGCGGCGGATACGCGTATCCCGCGATCAATGTGACGAGCACGCAGACGCTGAACGCGGCGTTGCAGGCTTCGCCGAAGCTGAATCCGACGGCATCATCCAGGTGTCCGTGGGCGGTTCCGCCTATTTCTCCGGCCAAAGCGTGAACGACCGTGTGGTCGGATCGCTCGCCTTCGCCGCGTTTGCGCACGAAGTGGCAGCACGTTATCCGAACATCACCGTGGCCCTGCACACCGACCACTGCGCCAAGCAGTATTTGGACGAGTGGGTGCGGCCGCTGCTCGCGCACGAGGCGGAACAGGTCAAGCGCGGCGAGGAGCCGACGTTCCAATCGCACATGTGGGACGGTTCGACGGTGCCGCTTGAGGAAAATCTCGACATCGCCTCGGAACTGCTCGAGAAGTCCGTGAAGGCGCACACCGTGCTGGAAATCGAAATCGGCGCGGTCGGCGGCGAAGAGGACGGCCATTCCGCGGAAATCAACGAAAAACTGTATTCCACCCCGGCCGACGGCGTGCGCGTGGCGGAACGGCTCGGCTTGGGCGAGCACGGCCGATACATGGCCGCGTTCACGTTCGGCAACGTGCATGGCGCGTACAAGCCGGGCATCGTCAAGCTGCGTCCGCGACTGCTGCACGACATCCAGACGGAAGTGTGGAATGCGGCGCATGACGGGCGATTGGGCAGTGCCGAATCGGCGCATGTCGCCTCCTGTGCCCTGCCGGATATGCCGGAAGGCAAGCCGTTCCCGCTGGTGTTCCACGGCGGTTCCGGATCGACGGCCGCGGAAATCGCGGAAGCGGTCAGCTACGGCGTGGTCAAGATGAACATCGATACCGATACGCAGTACGCGTTCTCCCGTGCGATCGCCGGACACATGTTCCGCAATTACGATTCGGTTTTGAAGATCGACGGCGAAGTCGGCAACAAGAAGCTGTACGACCCGCGTTCCTGGGGCCGCGAAGCCGAAACGGCGATGGCCGCGCGCGTGGTCGAGGCGTGCCAGCAGCTCGCTCCGCCGGTCGCGCGCTGAAGTAAGTTTTCTCTTATGTTCGTGTTCGCCCGGCGCCACGGGTGCCGGGCGAAGCTGTAATCGCCGGGCTACGACCGCCGGGCGAACCAGAGGTTGATAAGCGAGCCGGCCACCACCAGTGCGACGCCAATCCAGAACGGCATGCCCAACGCCACGCCCAACAGCAGCGTGCTGGAAGCCGTGGAGAACAACGGGGTCGCGTACGAGCCGATCGCCAACGTTTCCATATTGCCGTGCAGCATGCCGTACCCCCAGCATGCGTAGCCGCCGGAAATCGAAATAGCGCACGCAAGCAGCGCGGCATAACCGCCGATGCCGGGAGCCGTGGCGGGCAGGCCGTCGCCCGAAGCGAAGTGGATGGTCCACAGCACGACGGCGACGCAGCAGAAGAAAATCGTCGTACCGTCGTAGCCTTCGGACAGCGACGGTGTGAAAGTCGCGTAAATCGCCCAAATAAAGCGCCGGCGAGCGCAAGCGCGAACGGTAGGGGGTTGCTGGCGATGTTGCTTACCGCCTCCTGCACGCTAAGGCTTTCGCCGCCGACCGCCATCGCCACGCCGATAGTGGCTACGATCGCGCCCGGAATCGCTTTGACGACGGCACCATGTTTGCGCGATACGGCGGCCGTCATCAGCACCAGCAACGTCGGCCACAGGTAATTGACGAGGCTGACTTCCACGGATTGCGCGTTCGTGGTGGCCAGACCGATCGACAGCGAAATCGACGCTTCGTACGCGATGAACATGACGCCGCCTGCGATGAGATACTTGCGTGGCGCTTGGCTGATCGGCTTCGGCCGGCGCACGATGAACAGCAGCACGCCGCCGACGGTGTAGATGAGCGCCGACCCGAGCGTGGCGCCGAACGATTCGGAGACGAGTCGCACGAGGCCCGCCATGAAGCCCCACAGCACGATTGCGGCAAGGCCGACAATGGTTGCGGCGTGCGATGTGGCGTGGCCGAGCAGCGGATTGTGAGAGGCGCGCTGGCTGCTGGCGGTTTGGGAATCGTGGGTGTCACTGGCGTTACGGATGTCTCGTGAGTCTCGGGCATTGCGAGACGCTGAATCAGCGGATTCGGCGGGAAGCTTCTGGTCTGTATTCACAACCCCAGCCTACCCGCCACCCATCACGCACCATCCGCCGGCCGTACGGCATCGGAGCGGCAAGCACATGGCGTGAACTGACATCGGCCCGGCATCAAATCGGTGGCGTACGTTTTCTACGATTGTGGTCACCGTGTGTCCACGCAGGTATCTTAACTAAGTTAAAAACCCTTGGAATCGTTGGAATTCCAAGGGTTTCGAATGGAGCGGATGACGGGAGTCGAACCCGCCTTTAAAGCTTGGGAAGCTTTCGTTCTACCGATGAACTACATCCGCAAGGTGTGCCTTTTGGGCACGAGCCATTAGTCTAGCACGCCATTCCCGCTATATGTGGCAGATTGTCCGGTTCCGCAAAATCGATTTGCGCTATATGTGGCAGTTCTCCGCGGGCAAGGGCTGTTAGAGGGTACGAAATCGAAGGTATGGGGGCATCTTCGCGAAGGAAAGTGCCACATATAGCGGAAATCACTTTCTCGGCAGTCTCTTATCTGCCACATATAGCGATTTTGGGAGTCGTCAGCACAGCAAGTATGCGTCCGCAGCAACATCAGTACCGGAAAAGGCTGAAAGTCGGGGCAGGAACCAGCGGCGCGGGAGGCTGTGCGGGCGTCAGCGCGACCCTCTTCTGCGCATGGGGCGTTGCGAATAGTCGCGCGAATATCCACCGGTCGAACCCGCCGAACCCGCCGGACCCGAACCGTACGAATCGTAAGCGGAACCATACTGCGAGCCGAACTGCGGCCCGTCATAACCGCCCTGTCGAATGTCGATCGCGGCAACGCCGGTCGTTGCGTATCCGCCGGCCAGGTAGCCCGACTGCACGCCCTGCTGCCGCATCTCCTGGCCCATCTGCATGAGCCGCGCAATGCGGTCCTGAATCGGCGGATGCGTGGAAAACAGGCGCGAGAAGCCCTCCGCGGAGAACGGACCGGCGATCATCATCGCAGCCACCGACTGCGTGCCGGCGGTCTTCTCCATCGGCATCGCGGCCGCGCCGCCGGAAATCTTGCTCAACGCGGAAGCGAGCGCTTCCGGATCCTCCGTCAACTTGGAACCGTCTTCGTCGGCGTCGTATTCGCGTGTGCGGGAGATTGCCATCTGTATCAGCGACGCTGCGATCGGCGCCAGAATCGTGCTCAGCAGCACACCCAGCAATCCCAAGCCGCCGGACGCCGAATCGTCGCGGTCGTCACGCGAACGGCCGCCGCCGAAATACATGAGCGAGTAGCGAGGTACGAGATGACGGTGGCCATGGCGGAGGCGATTGCGGACGTCAGAATGTCGTGGTTGTAGACGTGCATGAGTTCGTGTCCGAGCACGCCGCGAATCTCACGTTCGTTAAGCGTCTGTAGGATGCCTTGCGTGCAGCAGACCGCCGCGTGTCGTTCGTTGCGCCCCGTCGCGAACGCGTTGGGGCTCATGGTGGGGGCGATGTAGATGCGCGGCATCGGCTTGCCTGCCTTCGCCGATAGCTCGCGGACGATCTTGTATAGTACGGGGGCTTCCTGCTCGCTCACCTGTCGAGCGTGCATGCTGGCGATCGCCAGTTTGTCGGAAAACCAGTAGGAGACGAACGTGGAGCCCAGGCCGATGAGAATGTAGTAGCCGAGCGTGCTTTGACTGGCGCCGGTCGCCCACCAGATGAGCATGATGACGCCCCACATCAACGCGAACAAAAGCGTTGTTTTCAAGCCATTGCAATGGCCGTGCACCTGCAATTTGCCGTTCATGGCCACCAGCCTAGGAATTCAGGCTGGGATTTTGCTGTATACAAGCTGAAGGGTGGATTTGCAACATCTAGAAACATGCCACGCAACGACGCTACAGCATCGGCCATAGACCTATCTGCGGCACGGCGAGAGTCACCCCAACTTGAAACGTATTACCCCCGCATATCCCCCGAATGCACTGCGTCGAGCGTGCCGATCAGGCTGGTCAGCAAATCGTTGCGGCCGCACGCGTTCGTCAGCACCGCCAGCACGTACGTGCCCGACTGCGACATCACCAGTCCGGCATCGTTCAGCGCGTACAAATCGCCTTCGCCGTTGATCCATCCGGCCTTCGTGTACACGGTGTCCGCATCGCCAAGGGCCGCGTGGATGCAGGAGTTCAGCGAATTCGTCATGTCTCCGGACAGCCATTGCAGCGATTCGGGCGTGATGTTCTGCACCCCCGCCGTTTGCCCGGCGAACAGGAAACCGTATCCGGCGGTCCACAGTTTGGCCATGTCGCGCGCGGAGGTGAACAGGTACCCGCCGCGATCACCCATTCTGGAAGCCGCGCCCGCCTGTTCGGCCCACGTGTTGAAGCAGTCGAGGCCATACGTTTTGTACAGCCAGTCGTAAGACGCGTTGTCGGAATTGCGCAGGACGGCGTCGACCTTCTGGTGGACGGTGGCGGACTGCGCGTCAGCGGATTGGGCCACGCTGTTCAGGTCGACGGTGCCCGTTGAGAACAGCGATATCAGGTATGGCGCCTTCGCCGACGAGGCCGAATAGATCTGTGCATCGGCGTTGTATGCGATCGTGCGGCCGGTCGTGATGTCGGCGAGCACGAATGATGCGGTATATCCGTCGGCTTCGAAAGTGGCGATTTGAGACTGCACGGCGGCCTGCGAATCGGCGCTTAGCGTGAAGCCCTGCGTTGTGATCGTGGCGCTGCCCTCGACTGCGGAAATGCCGTCCAGCGCGACCTGCGTCGGCGACGAGACGGCTTGTGTCTGCGATTGCGGCGCGCTGTTTTGCTTAAGCGCGCCCGACGTGGAGGACGTTTCCGAAGACGTTCCCGAGGACGCCGCTGCGTGGGCTTCCTCTTCGAGATGCACATCGACAAGACCCACGCCCATGGCGAAGCCGATCAGGCAGGCGATCAGCAGGCCCACGACGGACACGGAACAGCAGTACAGTGCCTTGCGCTTGACGTGTTTTCCAAAGTTCATGCCGACTTCACAACCTTAGATTTCAATGCCCGCATCCGTTTGCGATGATATTGCGCACCGCGTTTCACTGGGGTCAGCCTAGCGCATGAACCCGAACTTCGGGGGTAATAGGTCAAAACGACCGCGTATGTCCGATTCTGGAGAAACGGGCGGTTGTGCGATCGAAAACGCACGCTACGCGACCAGTCCGCCGAAAATCGACCACTAAAGCGGCAAAAACTAACGCCCTGCACGTCCGATTCAGAGGAATCGCGTGCAGGCGTTACTAGATTGCGTTGAAAGGCTTGGAGTTAGGGTGTCAGGAAGTCAGCACTCCCACCCTAATTCCAGCCGGCCCGATTCAGGCATGCGCCAGCGCGCGCATCTGCTCCGGTCGATGACCTTCTTGTGCTCGCGGCCTTCCTTCGCGCCTTCGGCACGTTCGAACGCGTCGACCTTCTTCCAGCCGGCGAAGTCGATCGGCTTGACGCCGCGGGATGCGAGCAGGCGGTCGATGGATTCCGGATCGCGGTCAGCGGCCACGCGACCGCCTTCGGCGGCTTTGGACAGGTCCTCCAGCATGTTGGTGACGATGAGCAGCGCGTCGGACTTGGTGGATCCGATCAGGCCGACCGGACCACGCTTGGCCCAACCGGTGGCGTACAGACGCTCACGCACCTGCGCGCCCTCGCCGGACGCCTCCGTGGTGATGCGGCCGTCGCCGTTCGCGTTGGCCAGGTGCGCGCGACGCTCGTCGTACGCGATGCCCGGCGCGGTGG
>ENA-OQBJ01001288-OQBJ01001288.1-human-gut-metagenome-genome-assembly--contig:-NODE-1288-length-10109-cov-4.852134_pt1 | contig 10109 bp, 8 predicted proteins | sample MGYA00242743_ERZ504545 | MGnify/ENA primary metagenome ERZ504545 (study PRJEB26092, sample SAMD00036252) | human gut metagenome | host: Homo sapiens | study: EMG produced TPA metagenomics assembly of...
TTTTAGTGGTGGAACAGAAGTCGGTGCTTTTGCAGGATTACAAACTTTATATAATCAGGGTAATCAGCCTTGCTTACATATCTCGTGGCTTTTTAATGAATTCTGGTCGCCCGTCGCTGACACAGAAATGGGTTCGTGCAATCTTGAATGAATTTTATGGCACAGATGGTATTCATGGATATGGATATGGTCAGGATGAAGATCAGGGACAACTAGGAGCGTGGTTTGTGATTTCATCTATTGGACTGTTTGATGTGAAAGGACTGACGGATGAGAATCCTTCTTTCTCCCTGGGAGCTCCTCTGTTTGATAAAGTAACTATTCGTTTAAGTGATAAATATTATTCAGGAAAAGAGTTCGTTATCACGACTTCAGGGAATGAAAAGGGAACTTCTTATGTGCAGCAATATTCTTTAAATGGACAACAGTTGCACGAACCTCGTATCCCATTCTCTGAAATTGTAAAAGGTGGACGTTTGGATATTCAGATGGGGAATTCTCCAAAGGATAATTATTAAAAACCATCGCTTAAATTTAATAGTGTTTGCTTGTGAAAAGGTAAACTGATAAAATAGTATTTATATGAATATAAGACGATTATTAGGAGCAGGTGTGATATGGTTGGGAATGTCTGTTCCAGCAATAGCATCTTTAGTGATAAAAAATGTGGAAATCACATCTCTTCCGGCTTTATATAAGTCGGATAGTGGTTTACAGCAGCGAGTTTGGATAAATATTGTGCATGAAGGTGATGTTGAGCCTATAGTTCTTCAGTTGGGTGAAGTTACTAAAAAGGTGAAATTACATTCCGGAGAGAATAATTTTTATATAGAAATTCCAGAGGTAAGTCAAGCACAGGAAGATGTATTGACTGTGAAGCAAGGTAGAGAAATACTTTATACTGAACCTATAAAGATAAATCCGGTCCGTCATTGGCAAATGAATCTGGTGCAACATACACACACAGACATTGGCTATACCCGTTCTCAAATGGAAATATTGGCGGAACATTTACGTTATATTGATTATGCACTGGATTATTGTGACGCTACCGATAATTATCCGGAGTCGGCAAAGTTTCGTTGGACTTGTGAAATTTCATGGGCTGTCAGCGAATATTTAAAATGCCGTCCGGCGGAGCAGATTGCGCGCTTGAAACAAAGAGTTAAAGAGGGGCGTATTGAGCTTGCTACGATGTATCTTAATTTTGACGAATTGCCAGATGAGCAAACTTTGGCTGCATCATTGGCTCCTCTTAAGCAGTTCCGTCAGCATGGAATGCGTGCGGAGTTGGCGATGCAAGATGATGTAAATGGTATCGGCTGGTGTTTTAGTGAATATTTTGCTGATGCGGGAGTGAAATATTTGAATATGGGTACCCATGGACATCGTGCTCTGATTTGTTTTGATAAGCCGACCGTATTTTGGTGGAAATCTCCTTCAGGAAAGAAAATGCTGGCTTATCGTGCAGAGCATTATAATCAGGGGAACTTTTTCGGAATTCACAATGACGATTTTGAGTCGTTTGAAACTAAGGTGTTGGAGTATCTGAAGCAATTAGAAGATAAACATTACCCATATGATATTTGTGCAGCTCAACATTCAGGATATTTTACAGACAATGCACCTCCTTCAACCAAAAGCTGTGAAATGGTAAAGCGTTGGAATGAAAAGTATGAATGGCCTAAATTGAGAACGGCTGTTGCCACAGAGTTTATAAAAACGGTGGAAACACAGTATGCGGATAAAATTCAGACAATTCGTGGGGCATGGCCCGACTGGTGGACGGACGGTTTTGCTTCTGGTGCTCGTGAGGCTGCTGTATCTCGTATCACTCACTCAAATGTGATTGCTAATCAGGTAGGTTTATCTTTTGCCAAAATGTTGGGAGCAGAATTGCCTGCTGATATAAATAAGCAGATTACAGGAATTAATAATGCTTTGCTGTTTTATGATGAACATACGTTTGGACATAGTGAGAGTGTACGTAATCCTTATGGATTGGAAACATGGGAACAGCGTTCGTTAAAGCAATCGTATGCATGGGAAGCATATCGGTATACTGGATTGTTGGGAGAAACTGTTATGGGATTACTTCAGTCATTTACTCCTAAGGCGAAGCTTCCGTCTGTTGCTGTTTTTAATACTTTAAACTGGGATTATAGTGGAGTCGCTAAGGTGTATATTGATCACCAGATATTACCGAAAGAAAAAGATTTTGAAATTGTAGACGCTGCTGGTAATAAGGTTCCGGCTCAGGCAGGAGAAGTTCGTTCTGATGGTACATATTGGTATCTGTATGTGCGAAATGTTCCAGCTTTAGGTTGCGAACGTTGTTTTATTAAAGTAAAAGATGCTCCTCGCCCTGTAATTGAACGGACAATAGAATTAGCCGATACACATATAGAAAATGATTGGTATGCGGTTGATTTTAATTTGCAGCGTGGAACAATTAAACATTTATTCGATAAAGAACTTAATTGTTCCTTGCTGACAGATGATGCAAAGTGGGAATTGGGTGAGTTTGTTTATGAAATTATAGACAGTCGTCATCCTATGGAGAAATATCAGGCTCCTCAGTTTTTACGTCGTAGTCCGGAAAAAATCCGTTTTGAACAGTTTGAAAAAGGAGAAATATGGGATACTTATCGCTTCCGTGCAACTACTTCTGCCGGCATTGGGGAAGATAATTTAATGGTGGAGTTCCGTATATACAATGTGGAGAAAAAAATAGAAGTACTTTATCGTTTGCGTAAAAAATCTGTAATCGATCCGGAAGCAGTATATGTTTCTTTCCCTTACCAGATTGAAAATGGAAAAATATTCTTAGATGTTCCTGGTGGAAATATAGAAGCAGGTGTTGATCAAATAAAAGGTTCGTCTAATGATTGGTATACAGTGCAGAATTTTGCAACAGCGCGAAATAGTCACTCACAAGTTGTCATGTGTAGTCAGGAGATACCTCTGATGCAGTTCGGAGCAATTAATACAGGACGTTATCAGGCTGGAGCGGTTCCTCAGTCTACTAATATGTATTCATGGCCAATGAATAATTATTGGGTTACGAATTTTAATGCAGATCAGGTAGGAGAAATGCAATGGAGTTATTTTATAAATTCTTCTGAAGATTCTTCTTTGGAATATGCAACAAAAATTTGCGTGGTCTAATAGAATTCCTTTCCTGACTAGAGTGTTACCTGCTGGAGAAGGAATGATGGAACTAATCAGGTGAAAAATATTCTGAGAATAAATTCAGAGAATGTTTTATTAGTAAATATGACCCCTGTTGAAAATGAAAAGGCTGTTATGTTGCAACTTAGGGAGATTGGAGGTAAAATGGTAGACCTTTCTTTCTCTTCGGATATTGTGAATATTAAAAAAGTGGAAGTATGTGATGTTGTTGGAGAAACAGTTAAAGGTGAACAAGCAGCTTTGAAATTAAAACCTTGGGAAAGTAAATTTATCAAAATATACTGGTAATTGTTTATTTGAATACTGTTTTGATACTAGCTTACCCGTCATCGGTTATATCCGATGACGGGTTTCTTTTAATGATAATAGATGAATATTTTATGAGAATATAGAATATGTATATTGCACGTTTTGTTATATTGTTTGAACACTCTATGTTACATGTGGACAAGTCTATTTTTCCTGCTTTCTTTTTTATACTTTTGGTATATTATAGATTGATTATGTGTAATTCGTTGATAATTAAATTGATTTGTCTAATATGTATGCGCTCGTATAGTTCTGTTCTATAATTTTATTCTATTTCGATAAGGTAAATTTTTTTCTATTAATTCTATTTGATTATAAAATATTATTTTTATATTTGCACAAAATGATAATATGTATGAACAAATAACAAATTATTTATGAGAAAACCGAATTATGACAAATATCCTGCTACGGTAATTGATGGGAATATCTTTCAAGGATGGGGTGAGATACGTGGTGTTCTTGCATCCAAATTGTCTGAAAAAACTGTATTAGCAGTAGATTGCTATACTGGGGTGTAATGAAAAAGAACTTATAGATGAGCTTTCTTTACTTCAGCCGGCAGAATTATTCTGGTGAATGAATTGTATAAAGATGAGAAGGTGATAGCTGAAATGACAGAACGCTTTATGACTGATGATGTGTTGTTTGGCTATGTAACCAATTTATGTTTGGCGGATTATTTTGATAGTGAAAAGCTGGCGGCTGCACAAAAAAAAAGTCAGTGAAAGCAATAAGCCTGTTATTGTGTTAGGTACAGGAGCGCATATGGTTGCCCCTGAAGCAACGCTTGTGTATGTGGATATGGCCCGTTGGGAAATTCAGCAACGTTTTCGTCGTCATGAAGTAAAAGCTTTAGGTATAGACAATCGTAATGAAGCTGTTTCGCTCCAATATAAAAGAGGATATTTTAATGATTGGCGTGTATGCGATCGTTATAAAGATTCATTGTTTCATGAGGTAGATTTTTGGTTGGATACTCATATTGCAGGACAGCCCAAAATGATTGATCGTGAAACTTTCTTTAAAGGTATTGAGAAAACATCTACGAAACCTTTCCGTGTTGTTCCTTTCTTTGATCCGGCGCATGGGGAGGACAATGGATGAAGGAGGTATGTGATTTGGACCGCAGTAAGCAAAATTACGGTTGGTGCTTCGACTGTGTGCCCGAGGAAAACAGCCTTTATTTTGAAGTAAATGGTGTACGCTTTGAATTACCTTCAGTTGATTTGGTATTGTTGAAAAGTAAAGAATTACTTGGAGAGCCTGTTGAAGCACGTTTTGGAAAAGACTTTCCGATACGTTTCGATTTCTTGGATACAATAGGTGGTGGAAATTTAAGTTTGCAGGTGCATCCTACAACTCAGTTTATCCGCGAGAATTTCGGTATGTACTACACACAGGACGAAAGCTATTATCTGCTGGATGCAGAAGAAGATGCTGTTGTTTATTTAGGTGTAAAGAATGGAGTAGACCGTGAGGCTATGATAGAGGATTTACGCAGAGCACAGCGTGGCGAGATCGTATTCGATGCTGAAAAGTATGTAAACAAGATACCGGCCAAAAAGCATGACCATTTCTTGATACCTGGGGGAACAATTCATTGTTCTGGTTCAAACAGTATGGTACTTGAAATCAGTTCAACTCCCAATCTGTTTACTTTCAAACTTTGGGACTGGCAGCGTTTGGGACTTGATGGAAAACCTCGTCCAATAAATGTAGAACGTGGAAAACATGTCATCAATTGGAATAGAAATACGGATTATGTATATGAAAAACTTCGTAACCATGTGACCTTGATAGGTGAAGGTGAAGGTTGGATGGAAGAACGTACCGGTTTGCATGAAAATGAGTTTATTGAAACCCGTCGTCACCGCTTCTCTGTTCCCGTATTGCACCATACCAACAACAGTGTGAATGTATTCAATCTATTGGAAGGAGAGGAAGCTATTGTAGAAAGTCCTACTCATTCATTCGAGCCATTTGTAGTACATTATGCTGAAACCTTTATTATTCCGGCTTGTGTAGGTGAATATACTATCCGTCCTTATGGTTTGTCAGAAGGTAAGGAGTGTGTGACAGTGAAAGCTTATGTACGCTTCTGATAGTAGAAAAACAGAGTAATAAACCTTTAAAGAAGCCTTAAAAATATGTACGAGAATGACAAACGAATAGTATTGACCCTTGATGCAGGAGGAACTAATTTTGTTTTTTCTGCCATCAGGGGCAATATTCAGATTGTTTCGCCAGTTTGTATGCCTTCTTGCTCGGACAATCTGGATAGATGCCTAGCCACTTTAGTGGCTGGTTTTGATGCCGTAATTAAAAGCTTGGATACACCTCCTGTTGCAATCAGCTTTGCCTTCCCAGGTCCGGCAGATTATAAAAATGGAGTGATAGGTGGAAACTTGCCTAACTTCCCTTCTTTTCGTCAGGGAGTAGCTCTTGGCCCATTTTTGCAACATCATTATGGCATTCCTGTTTATATAGAAAATGATGGAAATCTGTTTGCTTATGGTGAGGCTTTATCTGGAGCTCTTCCTATGGTAAATAGAGAATTGGAGGCAATGGGGCATAACCGAAAATATAAAAATTTGCTGGGAATAACATTAGGTACTGGCTTTGGAGCCGGGGTTGTAATAGATAACAGATTGTTGACAGGAGATAATGGCTGTGGAGGGGACGTTTGGCTGATGCGTAACAAGAAGTATCCTTCAATGCTTGCAGAAGAAAGTGTCAGTATTCGTGCCGTTAAAAGAGTGTATCGTGAATTGTCAGGAGTACAGGATGCCGATTTGACTCCTAAAAATATCTATGAAATTGCTGAAGGTATAAAGGAAGGTGATAAGAAGGCTGCAATAGCTAGTTTTCAGGAATTAGGAGAAATGGCCGGAAGTGCAATTGCATCTGCACTGAATATTGTAGATGGGTTAGTAGTAATAGGTGGTGGACTAGCCGGTGCTTCTCACTATATATTACCGGCTTTAGTAAATGAACTGCGCGCTACATTATCAATGTTTTCAGGAGAGCAATTCCCATGTTTGCAGATGGAAGTTTATAACTGGGAAGATGAAATGGACAGAAAGAAGTTTCTGGATTATCAACATCGTGAGGTCTTGATTCCCGGAACGTCAATTAAAGTACCCTATAATAATACGAAACGCATTGCAGTGATGTGTAGTCGTGAAGGAGCAAGCTGCTCTATCATGCGAGGTGCTTATGCATATGCGTTATCACAGTTAGAAGTTCTTAAATAACCTATCGTGAGGATTTCTTTAAAGGGGGAACTCTGAAATTAAAAATGGGAAGTACGCCAAATGTTGAATGGGGAAAGGATGTACTTCCATATTATGGGAAATAAATATTTTATTATTTGTTGTTTGCATGGCTAATTTATTCATAATTAGCCATGCAAGCTGATTAATTTACTTATGAAAAACAGTTCTATAATAAAAGTAATTCCAGTACTTGCTGCCTTTTTTGTTATGGGCTTTTGTGATATAGTCGGTATTTCTTCCGATTATATGCAGACAAGTTTTGGTTGGTCGTCTACGATGACAGGATTCGTTCCGTCGATGGTGTTTATCTGGTTTCTTTTTCTAGGAATACCTGTTGGGAATAAGATGAATAAATGGGGGCGAAAAAATACCGTACTCATTAGTATGCTGGTGACAATTGTCGGTATGTTTTTGCCGTTGATTGTTTATAGTAGTGTAACTTGTATCATTGCTTATGTCTTGTTAGGCATAGGAAATGCCATATTGCAGATTTCTCTTAATCCATTGCTGAATAATGTGATACAGGATCAGCGTATGCTTACAAGCAGTTTGACTGCCGGGCAGGTTATTAAGGCCGTTTCTTCTTTGGTTGGTCCGGAAATTGTATTATTTGCTACATTACGTTTTGGCTCTGAACATTGGTATTATTGCTTCCCAATATTGGGGGTGATAACTTTGTTTTTTGCACTTTGGTTGATGTTCACACCTATAAAGCGGGAACAGAGTGTTTCAGAAACCATTTCAATGCTGATTCGTTTTCCTTATTGAAGGATAAAATCATTTTGATTCTGTTTTTAGGAATCTTTTTTATTGTCGGAGTTGATGTTGCCACCAATTATATTAGTTCAAAACTTATGGCAGTTCGTTACGATTGGAGCGCCGAACAAGTCAAGTTTGCTCCTCAAGTTTATTTCTTGAGTAGAACAATTGGAGCATTACTTGGAACATTTTTGTTGGCAAGAATATCAGGAATACGTTATTTCCGTGTAAATATTATTGCATGTGCAGCTTCATTATTGCTTTTGATGTTTGTTGATGGTGCTACACTGAATTTATTATGTATTGGTGGAATCGGATTTTTTGCCTCTTCTGTTTTCTCTATCATTTATTCCTTGGCTTTTCAAGAATGTCCTTCAAAGATGAATCAGATTTCCGGTCTGATGATAACTGCCGTTGCCGGTGGTGGGGTTGTAACTCCTATTTTAGGATTTGCAATTGATTTGGGAGGAATTACGGCAGGATTATTCGTTGTCTTGCTGTGTGTTGCATACTTGATGTATTGTGCTTTTGGGATAAAGGTAAAAAAGGTTAGTTAATTAAATTTTTGCCATATAGGCAAAAATGAGATGAAGATTAAGGCTCTGATATTTTTTAATATTGGAGCCTTTTTTGATTGTTGTTTATGAAGGGAAATATCTTCTCCCTTTTAAGTTTTCAAGAGATCCTCATCATGTTTATTTGTCGAATTTCGGTTTAGAGCGACGGAATTCTTAAATACCTACTTGTTTTTTGCATGTTCATCGGACATGAATGGTATATTTTTATGTGAAGAAACAGTGCCGCTTTATGTATTTCCGTCATTGCTGATAATCAGTCTGTTCATTACCCTCAAAAAAAATATGCTGTAATTTTAAAAAAAGAAGGTGTATTTTAGGTAAAAATATGCCGTTGTTTTGATGAAGAGAAGGCGTTGTTTTTCCATTGTGCCGCTTTTTGCGGATAATGCGGTGTATTTTCCTTCGCGCACATGCGCCCGCCCGCGCAATAAATATTATTGTGCATGTTTTCTTCCTTCTTCTGTGTATGCTGAAAAAATATGCCGCGTAACATACCTGTTTCCCAGCGTTTTACGAAAAAACTTTCAGGAAAAGTCAAAAAAAAGTCGTGTAAAAGTTGGAGTTTGCGAAAAAGTGCGTAATTTTGCACCCGCTTTCGAGAGAGAAACGCAGTAAAGCATTGACAGAGTGAACGTGAGGTTTCCGGTTTTTCGGTTGTTGCCTTGTATCTTACCTTAGCGGTGCTAAGGGAGCGAGAAGGGCTTGCGGTTCCGGTTTCTGACCGCTGGAAAATTTTTTCGAACTTCGAAATTTGGTGGTTAAGAAAAAACCTCTTACCTTTGCAAACGCTTTCGCTAACAAACGGAAGCTTAGAAATAAGAAATAGTTCTTTGAAAGACTTTAGATAAACAAACGAAATGTAGTACAAGCAGTAGTCATGTGATATATATAATGTGTATCCGTGATGAAGTGATAAAACCGTCAATCTGATTAAATAATCAAGAAACATTCGGTCACCTGAACAGAGACAAAAAGTACTCGCAAGAGTAAAAAGATATTTTACAATGAAGAGTTTGATCCTGGCTCAGGATGAACGCTAGCTACAGGCTTAACACATGCAAGTCGAGGGGCAGCATGAACTTAGCTTGCTAAGTTTGATGGCGACCGGCGCACGGGTGAGTAACACGTATCCAACCTTCCGTTTACTCAGGGATAGCCTTTCGAAAGAAAGATTAATACCTGATAGTATGGTGAGATTGCATGATAACACCATTAAAGATTTATTGGTAAACGATGGGGATGCGTTCCATTAGGTAGTAGGCGGGGTAACGGCCCACCTAGCCGACGATGGATAGGGGTTCTGAGAGGAAGGTCCCCCACATTGGAACTGAGACACGGTCCAAACTCCTACGGGAGGCAGCAGTGAGGAATATTGGTCAATGGGCGAGAGCCTGAACCAGCCAAGTAGCGTGAAGGATGAAGGTCCTACGGATTGTAAACTTCTTTTATACGGGAATAAAGTATCCTACGTGTAGGATTTTGTATGTACCGTATGAATAAGCATCGGCTAACTCCGTGCCAGCAGCCGCGGTAATACGGAGGATGCGAGCGTTATCCGGATTTATTGGGTTTAAAGGGAGCGCAGACGGGAGATTAAGTCAGTTGTGAAAGTTTGCGGCTCAACCGTAAAATTGCAGTTGATACTGGTTTCCTTGAGTGCAGTTGAGGCAGGCGGAATTCGTGGTGTAGCGGTGAAATGCTTAGATATCACGAAGAACCCCGATTGCGAAGGCAGCTTGCTAAACTGTAACTGACGTTCATGCTCGAAAGTGTGGGTATCAAACAGGATTAGATACCTGGTAGTCCACACGGTAAACGATGGATACTCGCTGTTGGCGATATACTGTCAGCGGCCAAGCGAAAGCATTAAGTATCCCACCTGGGGAGTACGCCGGCAACGGTGAAACTCAAAGGAATTGACGGGGGCCCGCACAAGCGGAGGAACATGTGGTTTAATTCGATGATACGCGAGGAACCTTACCCGGGCTTAAAT
>ENA-OQBJ01001289-OQBJ01001289.1-human-gut-metagenome-genome-assembly--contig:-NODE-1289-length-10103-cov-1.466119_pt1 | contig 10103 bp, 18 predicted proteins | sample MGYA00242743_ERZ504545 | MGnify/ENA primary metagenome ERZ504545 (study PRJEB26092, sample SAMD00036252) | human gut metagenome | host: Homo sapiens | study: EMG produced TPA metagenomics assembly of...
CCCTGATCGTGACCAAGGCACCACCGCCGAAACCTTCTTCGAGAAAAACTACCCCGACATCAAGCTGCAGAAGTACGACCAGTACGCCGACGCCTACAACGCGCTGCTCGACGGCCGTGGTGACGCCTTCTCCACCGACAACACCGAGGTGCTCGCATGGGCCAAGTCCAACAAGGCTTCAAGGTCGGTATCACCGAACTGGGCGATAAGGACACCATCGCTGCCGCAGTGCAGAAGGGCAATAAGGAATTGCTTGACTGGATCAACGACGAAATCGACAAGCTTGGCGATGAAAACTTCTTCCACAAGGATTATGAGGAGACACTGAAGCCGGTGTATGGCGACGAAGTCGATCCTGATGAAATCGTGGTCGAAAAAAGGTGTGGTCGACTGATAACTAGTTAATCAAACTAAATATTTTGAACCTTTCCGTGCTTCAGGCGGAAGGTTTTTCTATATTCACATAATCATATTTACATACAAATATATGATTGCTGATAACGCTATATAAAAAACAATTATTACGATTCGCGCCTTCCATAAAAAGCGTATATAGCCACGCCGATGTTGCCATGTTGTTTTTCCGATATCTTGTGATTGTCGGCTTGAAAAACAAGCGAGATGTTTTACAGAGAGAGGAGCGCGGAACATGAAGTACGCAGTGATCGGTGCCGGCGGAATGGGCATCCAGTACGGTGTGCTGCTGCAGGAATTCGCGCACAAAGACGTCGACTTCGTCGATACATGGAAGCCGACGTCGAGAAGATCCGCGAGCAGGGCGGTGCCTACGTGTCGCAAGACGGTGAAGACCGCCATCTCGTGCCGATCAACGTGTACTATCCGGAGGAATACGCCGGCCAGCCGGACGTGTGGATCGTGTTCCTCAAGCAGATGCAGCTTGACGGCGTGCTCAAGCGCTGCGCCCATCTGTTCAATGAGAAGCAGATCGTGTTCTCCGCCATGAACGGCTATGGACACTTCGAAAAGCTCAACGAATACTTCTCCACAGACCGCATTTACGGCGGTACCGCACTGATCGGTGCCTACGTGTACGGCCCCGGCGATTTCAACTTCACCGGCGGAGTACATGCCAAGGCCATGAACTGTGTGCCTACGCGGATGATGTGACTGACGAGGTGCGCAAACACGAGCAGGCGCTGTACGAGGATTTCGCAACGGCCACGCTCAACCCGACCATCGTGGACAACTTCATCGGCATGTGCATGGCGAAAATCGTATTCAACTCGGTACTGAACACGCTGTGTACCATGTACCAGATTCGTTTCGGCGAATTCCATGCGCATCCCGACGCACGCTGGCTCACCGAACAGCTGGTCGACGAAGCTACAGTGCGGCCGAAGCAGCCGGATACCAACTGTTGGGCACGCGTGAAACGGAAGTCGAAACCATTCTGCACACCGCGGGCGTGGCACATCCGCTGCACTATCCGTCCATGTATCAAGACCTGACCAAGGGACGTCCAACGGAAGTCGACTACATCAACGGCTATATCGCCAAAGTCGGACGCGAGCATGGCTACGAATGCAAGCTGCACGAATTCCTAACCCGCGAAGTGCATCTCGCCGAACAAGCCTTCGCCATCCACAATCCAGACATCGTCGCACAGGCCAAAGCGACGTCGAAGCCAGTAAGCCGGTAACGGAATAATCGTATTTTTTCAAAACAAGTAGGAGAGGGAAAACAACCATGACCATCGCTATTTTCAAGAAGCCGAACGGCATCAAACGAATCGTTGCAGCAGTACTTGCCGCTGCAACACTTATTTCCGTTGCGGCATGCGGTTCCGGCAACAGCGCATCCGCATCCAAGGAAAGCCTGAACACCACGAAGGGCAAAACCACCACAATCACCGTCGGCGTGTGCGCAGGACCATACGGCGACATGGTCGACAAGGTCATCGCGCCACTGCTGAAAGATGACGGTTTCAAACTGAAAACCAAGCTGTTCAACGATTATGTGCAGCCCAATCAGGCACTTGCATCTGGTTCCATTCAGGCGAATCTTTTCCAGCATGGCAATTATCTGAAGAAGTTCACCGCCGACAACAATCTCGACCTGACCGCCCTTGGACAGACCCCAACCTTGGCCTGGGCATCTATTCCAACAAGTACAAGTCCATCGATGACATCGAAGACGGAGCTACGGTCGCAATCGCGAACGATGGCTCTAACCTGGCACGTTCTCTCGGCGTGCTCCAGCAGCAGGGTCTGGTGACGCTCAAGGGCGAAGTCGATGCCACCAAGGCCACGGTCAACGATATCGCATCCAATCCGAAGAACCTCAAAATCAAAACGATCGATGCTGCACAGCTGGCCCGTTCCTTGGACACCGTTGATGTGGCTCTGGTGCCGGGCAACTACTCTTGGGCTGCTGATCTGAAGCCTGCCGACGCGCTCGCCATGGAAAAGCAGGATGGTGGCGTGATCGAAGTGTTCGTGGTCCGTACCCAGGACGTCGATTCCGACTTCGGCAAGGCCGTCAAGAAACTGCTCGTCAGTCAGAAATTCAAGGACGCCATCGCCAAGAGCGAGTTCAAGGATTTCGGCAAGCCGACCACTTGGTGACCGCTGCAGCGCGGCGATAGGTAATATGCAAAGACCCGTATGAATTGGGAAACTCATACGGGCTTTATGCAAACGAGATTCATCAAACGAAACGTATCGAACGAAACGTATCGAACGAAACGTATCGAACGAACGTAAACACGTACTTGAACGGAATGAGGAACGAACCATGAGCGTTATTGAACTCAACGACGTGTCCGTGACCTTTCATGAAGGCGGACGAACCGTCGAAGCGGTCAAACATGTGAACATCAGCGTGGAAAAAGGCGAAATCTTCGGCATCGTGGGCTTCTCCGGAGCAGGCAAATCCACGTTGTGCGCACCATCAACCTGCTGGAACGACCGACGGGCGGTCATGTGGTGATCGACGGCAGCGACATCACCGCACTCAAAGGCGGTCAGCTGCGCGACCTGCGCAAGAAAATCGGCTTTATTTTCCAAGGATTCAACCTGATCACCAATGTCACGGTCGGCAAGAACATCGAATTCGCGCTGAAAGCCGGCGGATATCCGAAAGCGCAATGGTCGGCACGCATCCGCGAACTGCTGGCACTGGTCGGTTTGGAAAACAAAATCGACAGCTACCCGTCAGCCTGTCGGGCGGCAAAAACAGCGTGTATCCATCGCACGTGCGCTCGCCAACAAGCCGGAAATCCTGCTGTGCGATGAAGCTACCAGCGCACTTGACCTGGAAACCACGGAAGGCATTCTGGCGCTTCTGCAACGCATCAACCGCGAACTGGGCATTACCATCGTGTTCATCACGCATCAGCTTGACGTGGCAAAGCAGATTTTCGACCGAGTGGCCGTTATGGAAAACGGTGTGGTAGTGGAGCAAGGCAACACCTTCGACGTGTTCAGCACGCCGAAGCATCCGACCACCAAAGCGTTGGTGGAACGCTATCTGGCATTGCGGTGCCGCCGCAGCTGGTGCCGTCGCTGCCGGCCGGCACCATCGTGGAACTGCGATACAAGGGGGATGCGGCACTCGAACCGCTCATCAGCCGGGTCGCGCAGGATTACGGCGTGAGCATCGACGTGCTGCATGCGAATGTGGAATATTTCGGTTCGCAGGCCATCGGCATTCTGATTGTGCTCGTTTCTGGCGCGGGGGAGCCGCTGGTGCAGGCGTTGAATACGTTGAGAACGCATGTGTTCAGCTATCGGGAACTTGATCGTGGGCAGCTGGTTGTGGCCGCCGAAGCTGCGGATAATCAGGAGGCGTGAGAACAATGGAAGAAACTCTGGAAATCCTTCAAGACAATCTCGGTCAGGCGTTGATCGACACGGCATACATGGTTGTGGTGTCGGCGATTATCGGCGTGGTGTTGGGCACGTTGGTGGCGTTGCTGCTGTATTTGACCGAAAATCGTTTGTTCACGCCGAATCATGCGTTGAACGTTATTGTCGGTTTCATCGTCAACGCGATTCGTTCGCTGCCGTTCCTGATTCTCATGGTGGTGCTTATTCCGGTTGCGCAATTGATTCTGGGTGATCCTTACATGCCGACAGGTGGCGCAATTTCCCTGTCGATCGCCGCGGTGCCGTTCTTTGCGCGAATCGCGGAAAGCGCGTTTTCCGAAGTTGATCCGGGCTTGCTTGAAGCTGCCATCTCCACTGGTGCCACCACACGCCAAATCATTGTGGATGCGGTATTCCCTCAGGCCTTGCGTCGTTCATTCGTGGTGTGGTGCTCACCATTATTTCACTGATTGGCTATTCCGCAATGGTCGGAACGATCGGCGCTGGCGGCATCGGCGATATGGCCATTCAATACGGCTATAACCGTTACGAAACCGGCGTGCTCGTCGTGATTGTTATTATTCTGATCGTCATTGTGCAGATCATTCAATGGATCGGCGATTGGTTCGCACGCAAGGTGACGCACTGATGGTTGCGTATATGCGTGAATGTGCGCATATACAGTCGCACGATGATAGGGAGGGTTGATGAATGACTTCGTATGTTTCTCCTGTTGCGTTCACTACGGTGGCGCAGTCGATTCCGCCGAATGTGTTCGCCGATATGGATCGCAAAGTGGCTGCCGCGGTTGCGGACGGGGCCGACGTGATCGACCTGGCCAAAGGCAATCCGGATGCGTTCCCCGCTGACTTCATTCGAGAAGTGGCCAAAAAGGCGGTTGACGATCCGGCCAATGCCCGGTATTCGCCGTTCGACGCAAACCGAGTTTTCTGCAGGCCACCGAACGTTGGTATCGCAACACGTACGGTGTTGAGGTCGATTGGAAAACACAGCTTTTTGCCGTGGAGGCGCGGTTGATGGTCTCGCGGCGCTGTTCGCGGTGTTGGTCTCCCCGGGCGACGCTGTGGCATATGCGGATCCGTATTACCCCTCGTATCATTGCATGACGGTGATGAGCCGTGCCGAGGAGGTTCTGCTGCCGTCGCTGCCGGAACGTGGCTTCCTGCCTGATTTGGATGCGGTGCCTGCGCAAGTGTGGAATCGTGTGAAAGTGCTGGTGCTCAACTATCCGAACAATCCGACGGGTGCGCAGGCTCCGCGTGGGTTTCTGCAACGTGCCATCGATTTGGCTCATGAGCATCATTTCGCGATCGTGCAGGATTTCGCTTATGCGGATTGGGGTCGATGCGCAGCAAATCAGCATACTGTCGCTGCCGGGTGCTTTCGAAGTTGCGGTGGAAGTATGCTCGCTGTCGAAAATGTATGCGATGGCCGGCTGGCGTGCCGGTTTCATCGCGGGCAACGACGACATTGTGTCTCATGTGAAGCAGTACCACTATCAAATGGGTTCCATGGTTACGTCCAGCATTCAAGACGCGGGCACTGTGGCACTGCTGTCGGATCAGAGCTGTGTGGCCGAACTTGCGGAACGGTATGCGTCTCGTCGCGAAATCGTGGCAGGTGGATTGCGTGAAGCCGGACTTGATGTTTTCGATTCAGACGGTGGCATCTACGCTTGGGTGCACGCTCCTGAAGATCAGACGGGTGAACAATTTGCCGACACGCTGCTGGAACGTGCGGCCGTCGCCGCGCTGCCGGGCACGTGTTTTGGCAAAGTAGGCAAGGATTACGTACGATTCAGCCTGCTTAAATCCGAGGACCAGTTGCGTGAGGCTGTGCGCCGGGTGACTGCTGTGCTAGCGTAATTTTTCCTACGTAGCCTTTTATGTATGAACTGGCGATTGCGGTGCGATGCCTTGCATCTCCGCCGTTTGATAGCCGCTTACAAGAAAACGTTATGGCGATTCGCGCGTTCTATAACAAACGTTGATAAGGCGCGGCGCGCGTTGAAACGCAGGATGCGGTTTAGTGGGTACCAGCGACCGCGTGAATGGCACGCGGCAATGAACCACAACCCAAGGGGGTGCACATCATGACCAGATTCAACACTCAGTTTGTCCACGGACTGCCGGTCAACGATAACAACACCGGAGCCGTGAACCCGCCGACTACGAAGCGCTTGATGCCGCTGTTTCCGGGCACTCCGCCAAGGGACCCGCGCATGGTTGTCCGGCGAAGGCCGTGTATTTCGAAGTTCTTACCAATCCGTTGCTGCAGGTCAACAATGTGACGAAGATTGCTGAAATCGCTCATCGCTATGGTGCGATTTCCATTGTCGACAACACATTCGTTACCCCGTATCTGCAGCTGCCACTCGACCAAGGTGCCGACATCGTCATCCATTCCGCCACCAAGTATCTGGCCGGCCATTCCGAAGTCAACGCCGGTCTTGTGGTGGTCAAGGACGACGGGTTGGGCAAACGTGTCTATTTCGCGCAGAATCGTTTGGGTGGCGTGCTTGCGCCGAACGAATGCGATTCGGTGCGTCGTGGTATTCAGACGCTCGCCTGCGCATGGACCGCCAGCAGGAGAACGCGCGTGCGATTTCCAGCTATCTGTTGCTGCATCCGCTGGTAAAATCCGTGCATTATCCGGGATTGTCGGGGCATGAGTATGAGATTTGGACATTGTTCAGGAAGTTGCGGATGAGGTGACGGTAATGAAAGACGGCCATCTTGTCGAATATGGAGCTGTCGGTTCCGTGTTACGACACCCTAAAGATGCGTATACGAAGATGTTGCTTGAGGCATCGCCTAAATTTGATGAGATTAATGCCTCGTAAGGAGTGATTTTATGATTGACAATGCGGCAATTGATTTCTATGGAGCCGACTGGTGCGGCGACTGCCATCGAGCCAAGGCAGCATTAGACCGTTTCGGGGTCGCCTACAGCCTTCATGATATCGAGCATGAGGATGGTGCTGCAGAGAAGGCCATTGCGATCAGCGGACAACAGCACATTCCCGTGATTCGGTTCGCCGATGGCTCATGGCTGGTGGAGCTTCGGCACGCAGTTGCAAGCCAAATGCAAGGAACTCGGCCTGATCTGATTCAACATTGCGTATGCCATCTCACGAGTCGGACAAGGAGAATTGTCTCCTGTTCGGCTCGTAGACGTATGTGGGTCGGCTTCCGGACGGTCGATGTCCGGCTTCCGAATGGACTTTGCCCAACTCGCGGACATTGTCTGCACGTGATTGCATTCTTTGGTAAGTTTTTGCTTGGGTTCGGCAATGGTTGCAGAACCTACGGAAAGCCGTCAATCAACAGGCTTTCGAGAGAAAACCAAAGAAGGGAGTAATGTCATGCCGTTCCTTATTACGCTCCTTGTCATTGCACTTATCGTCGCGTTCCTGTTCCTGTCCACGTTGTTCATCGTGCCGCAGCAGCAGGCCTATATTATTGAGCGTTTCGGCAAATTCAACAAGGTGCAGTTCGCCGGCATTCATATTCGAATCCCGTTCGTGGACCGTATCGCCATGAAAACCAACATGCGCGTCAATCAGCTTAATGTGCAGTTGGAGACCAAGACGCTTGACAATGTGTTCGTCACGGTGGTGGCGTCCACTCAGTTCCGTGTTGACCCGAGCAATGTGGCCACCGCATACTATGAGCTGCGTGATCCGGCTGGTCAGCTGCGTTCCTACATGGAGGATGCACTGCGTTCCGCCATTCCTGCATTGTCTTTGGACGATGCCTTCTCCCGTAAGGACGATGTGCCTTTGACGTACAGAAGACCGTCGGCAACGAAATGTCCCGCTTCGGTTTCACTGTGGTCAAGACGCTGATCACTGCCATCGATCCGAGTCCGCAGGTCAAGAACGCCATGGATTCCATCAACGCTGCCCAGCGCGAGAAGGAGGCCACCCGTCAGCGCGCCGAAGCCCAGCGTATTCAGATCGAGACCCAGGCGGCAGCCGAGGCTGAGAAGACCCGTCTTCAGGGTGAAGGCCAGGCCAACTATCGTCGTGAGATCGCCAATGGTATCGTCGACCAGATCAAGAGTCTGCAGGCAGTCGGCATGAACGTGAACGACGTGAACAATGTGGTGTTGTTCAACCAGTATCTCGACACCATGCGTAATCTCGCCTCGTCGCAGAATGCGAAGACGGTGGTGTTGCCGGCTTCGACGCCTGGCGGTTTCAACGAGATGCGCGACCAGATCACCCAGGCCATGATGTCCGCGGACGAAGCTGCGAAATAGTCGCGCAATAATCGCAACGTCATATTGAATGGCATTGGCACCAAGTGGGGACGTCCCGTAAAGGACGTCCCCACTTGCCGTGAGTTGTTGAGAGATGATATTCTCCATGCGTATGTCTTTGAGGACCAGAAGAACGCTTCGACGCACGTCATGACATGCTGACAAGACCTTCCTTTGTATTTGAACTTGGCTATTTTGAGGTTGAGCTTGGCTATCTCGGGGTGTTCCCCTAAGGGATGCAAAGAACGGGGAAACAGTATAAACTCGGTCACAAATCAAGCGCGTCAGACGCCGTATGGGGGAGGCAAAGAAGACTATGGCGAATATTGAAGGGCAAGAGTCGATGGCGGGGACGCGCAGACCCATCATCGAAGTCAAGAATCTGCGTAAGGAATATCCGGTGCTCGATGAAACCGTCGTGGCGCTGGAACGCATCAATCTCACCATTCCGCAAGGCAGATCTGCTGTATCTACGGCGAATCCGGTTCTGGCAAATCCACTCTGCTGAACCAGCTAGCAGGCATGGAAAAACCGACCAAAGGCGGCGTGCGCATCGGGGGAGTGCCCATTTCTCGGTTGAATGAACGGCAATTGGCGGAATTTCGGCAAAAACATCTTGGTTTCGTATTCCAGTCATACAACCTGCTTCCCAATCTGACTGCCGTGGAAAACGTGGCAATGCCGCTGATGTTCCAAGCATGCCGAAAAACAAGCGTGAGGCAATCGCCAAGAAAATGCTGAAACGAGTAGGGCTCGGCAAACGCATGAACCACTACCCGACGCAAATGTCGGGCGGACAGCAACAGCGTGTCGGCATCGCGCGAGCGTTCGCAGCCAGACCGCAAGTCGTATTCGCCGACGAACCGACCGGCAACCTCGACTCCAAAACCAAAACCGACGTGATGAACATGATCTGCGCGTTCGCTCGCGACCTCGACCAAACCATCGTGCTCGTCACCCACGATGACAATATGGCGCAATATGCCGACCGTATCGTAACGCTACTTGACGGACGCATCATCGATGACCGTCTGATGAACAACGCGTGACGGCAGAGAAGAGAAGGAAATTCCATGAGTAACAGCAACCATTCCGCAAAATTCATCAACATGCTCATCGCATTGATGGCGTCCATCGCCATCGCGCTGACCTGCATTGTGCCGACGGCGCTCGCCGAAGACGGTGATGCACTGACGACAACAACGGCGGCTCCACCGTGCAGCCGGCCGGTCCGGTGCCGAACATCATCATCACCAACTTCACCTATGGCGACGGTTCCGTGGCGGTCGGCACGAATTTCGATCTTGGCTTCACCTTCCAGAATATGGGCAAGGTCGCGGTCAGCAATATGGTCGTGACCGTTGATGGCGGCGAGAATTTCGCCATTTCCGGCGGTACGAACACGTTCTATTACGATTCGCTGTGGGCGGGCTATTCCCTGACCAGACCGTGCCCATGCAGGTGCTGTCGAGTGCGAAGAACGGCGCGCAGGGCATCGATATCAACTTCAAATACGAGTATGTCGATGGCGGCACCCGCAATTCCAACACTTCGGATATCAAGATTTCCGTACCTGTTTCGCAGCCCGACCGTTTCGAACTGGGCGATCCCGTGCTTCCAGACGCCATCAATGCGGGCGAGGAATCCACCATTTCCATGGAATACGTGAACAAGGGCAAGGGGGATGTATCCAATGTCGAAGCGTCCATCGAGGGTGACGGCATCACCGCCACGCAAGCCACGCAGTATATCGGCAATGTGGCGTCCGGCGCTTCTGGTTCCATCGGATTCGCTTTCACTGCGGATGCGGCCGGCGAATATGATGCCAAACTGAAGGTGACGTACGAGGATGCCGACGGCCAGCAGCAGACCAAGGAATCGCCGGTGAAGATTACGGTGTCTGAGGCTCCGGCTCCCGCCGATCCCGGTATGGATGTTGACCCGCAGGAAAATCAAGGCATTCCGACTTGGGTGTGGATTGTCGTTGCCGTG
>ENA-OQBJ01001290-OQBJ01001290.1-human-gut-metagenome-genome-assembly--contig:-NODE-1290-length-10102-cov-1.804211_pt1 | contig 10102 bp, 11 predicted proteins | sample MGYA00242743_ERZ504545 | MGnify/ENA primary metagenome ERZ504545 (study PRJEB26092, sample SAMD00036252) | human gut metagenome | host: Homo sapiens | study: EMG produced TPA metagenomics assembly of...
CTGGTGATTCGTTGCCATTTCCTGCGAATAATCGTTGCTGTGCTGTTGTCAGAAACTGATGCCAGAAACAAGCATACAGAAAAAATAATGTTTTCATGTTTTATTGATTTTATATGAATAATAGTTTCCCATTACGAAAAAAGGTCGGCTGAATATATCAGTCGACCTTCCCTATGAGGTTCCTGGCGGATTTCGAACCGCCGTACACGGTTTTGCAGACCGCTGACTAAGCCACTCATCCAAGGAACCATTTCCTAAAAGTAACCGTTTTTTCCCGATTGCACTGCAAAGGTATAACTAATTTTCGAATCTGCAATACTTAAGGGCTATTTTTTTTGCTTTTCCCATGTCTTTACAACTTTGCTTATTCGACATAGCACAGCCCGAACAGCCACACCGCAGCCACTTACCCCAGTTCTTCTTTTTCTGAAAAATTTAAAGAAGTGTTTCCCTGTTGTACATCACACAGAGAAGCACTATGATATAAACTATAATATCCTGTACACTCATATTTCTTATTTTATAAAAATATACCTCCTACCTGATGAACCAGGAAAGCAACAATCCATGCCAGCAAAGTAGTATAACAGATTGTAAATGCAGCCCATTTCCAGCTGCCTGATTCATTTTTAATTGCTGCCACTGTTGCGATACATGGGAAATAAATCAAAACAAACAGCATATAACCATAGGCAACCAGCGGAGTAATCGGAATACGATCAGCAAGGTCGACCGATTCGATACCATCATCATTCGTATAAAGCACTCCCAAAGTACTTACAACAAGCTCTTTCGCACCTATTCCCGACAGAATACCAACACCCATCTTCCAGTCGAATCCCAATGGCTCTATTACAGGTTCAATAGCTTTTCCTATTTGTCCGATATACGAATTTTCCTGCTGTTCTGCCGTCGTAGAATAAGCATCATGATTAGGATAATACCCCAGGAACCAGATAATGACAGAAGCAATCATAATAATACCTCCCATTTTCTTCAAATATTGTGCTCCTTTTTCCCATGTATGTCGAAGTACAGATTTAGCAGTCGGCATGCGATAAGGAGGAAGTTCCATAACAAAAGGAGCATCATCTCCCCTCACAATAAAGCGGCTGAAGATACGTGCCATCAACACCGCCAGCAAAATACCTGTTACATAAATCGACAAAAGTACCAGACTAGCCTTTGAAGGGAAGAATGCTCCGATCATCACCAGATAAATAGGCAGACGTGCGCTACACGAAATAAGCGGATTTATCAGAACTGTAACCAGACGAGATTTACGACTTTCGATAATACGCGAAGCCATAATAGCAGGAACATTACATCCAAAACCCATAATCAGCGGAATGAACGATTTTCCATGCAGCCCCATTTTGTGCATAATCTTATCCATGATAAAAGCTGCACGCGCCATGTATCCGGAGTCTTCCATGAACGAAATAAAAATATAGAGAAACAAAATATTAGGCAAGAACACGATAACCCCTCCTACTCCTCCTATTATACCATCTACAATCAGATCTTTCAGCGGACCTGCCGGCATAAATGTTTCAGCCAACGATGCTATCTGCTCAACCAGCCACTCTATCCATCCTTTCGGATATTCTCCAAACACAAAAGTACATTCAAACATCAGATAAAGAAAGACAAAGAAAATAGGGAATCCCCATATTTTATGTGTCACAATACTGTCTACGATACGCGTAAACATTTCCGTATTCTGATTCTTCTCTGTATATGTTTCCTTTAAAGCCCCGGTTATAAATCCATATTTAGCATCAGTAATAGCCTGTTCGCTGTCTTCGTTCATCGATAAACGTATTCTCTCAGCTTCCTTATCGCGAACTCTTATCACCTCCTCACCATTGGGCAAAGTAGAAATGACACGCTGCTCAATATCTTTATCGTTTTCCAACAACTTAATGGCTAGAAAACGTGTAGAGTACTTGTAACGGATATTTTCGTTCTTACATATCACCTCCTTTACCGCATCGATACTCCGCTCCAGTTCAGGCCCGTGATTAATGTGAATATGACGAATATAACTCTTTCCATCAAAATCATGAGTTTCCTCATCATGACTGCCATATTTATGATCGGGAACATACTTATCATGCCATTCACGATACTCGCGCATAGCCTCATCTTGTATTTCTTCCTTCTGGCCAATAAAATCAGCGCCTTCATAAAGACCGATAATTACATGAAACAAGTTATCAATACCCTTTCCTGTACGGCTTACTGTTGGAACAATAGGCACTCCAAACAACTGTCCCAGTTTTTTATGGTCAAGCGTATTTCCGCTATGAAGAAGCGCATCATACATATTCAGCGCCACAACCATACGGACGTTCATATCAATAAGCTGAGCAGTCAAGTATAAATTACGTTCCAGGTTTCCTGCGTCCACCACATTGATTATCACATCAGGAGTTTCGTCAATGATATGCTTGCGCACATAGAGTTCTTCAGGGCTGTAAGCCGAAAGTGAGTAGGTACCCGGTAAATCAACCAGACGGAAATGATAACCTTGAAAATCGAAGTGTCCTTCCTTGGCATCAACTGTCACTCCACTGTAATTACCTACATGTTCATGCGAACCGGAAGCGACATTAAAAAGTGATGTCTTTCCACAGTTCGGATTTCCCACCAAGGCCACATTGATAGTACGCCGTTTCCCGCTGGCAATTTCCTTCAGTTTTGCTTCAGACACAGGAATATCTTCCGCTATCGGATCATGGAAGTGGGTTTCCTGCATGGATTCACGTGCTTCTTCTTCACTCATCACTTCTATCATGGCAGCTCCTGCCGGCGAAGTGATATTTCATATCCCATAATTTTGTATTTGATAGGGTCTTTCAATGGAGCGTTTAAAAGGACCTCAACTGTCTTACCCTTTATAAAGCCCATTTCAATAATGCGCCGGCGAAATCCTCCATGGCCCATTACCTTTATTATCACACCCTTCTCTCCTGTTTGTAGTTCCGATAATCTCATGTTTGTTTTTATTTTGCGGCAAAGATAAATCATTGAATCATGTTGTGCAAGTTATTTAGATTGTTTTTAAATAAAAGATAAAAAAGAGTTTTTCATGGTCATATAAATGCCCAAATATGAGATATGAAAAGAGCTCATAACTTTTCGTCTGCACACTCATCAAATAATACGAATGCTTTTCAAAAGTTCTCGATTCTGCTTCAAGCAGTAACAATCCTTCACTTTTCCCCGGGAATGATATTCAACAATACAAGTTTTTTCGTGCTTTTGCTTTCAAACAGTTTTGACAAGTAAACTTAAAAATTCAAAATCATGCTACGGAAAATCAGAACGATACTGGCAGCGATATGTATCCTGCTTATTACACTACTGTTCGTCGATTTCACGGGAATGTTGCACACCTGGCTGGGCTGGCTCGCCAAAATACAGTTTCTTCCCGCAGTGCTGGCACTTAACGCCGGAGTTATCTTATTTTTAGTTGTGCTTACTCTTGTAAGCGGCCGTATCTATTGCTCGGTCATATGCCCTTTAGGTATATTTCAGGACATCGTGGCACGAATAGGCAGAAGAAAGAAAAAAATGCCTTACTCCTATTCCAAACCTAAAAGCTGGTTACGGTATACCATGCTGATTTTGCTCGTCGTAGCTTTCGTCGCCGGCATACATGCATTTGTAGCACTGCTCGACCCTTATGGAATCTATGGACGCATGGCAAACAATCTATTCCAACCCGTATGGATGTGGGGGAATAATCTGCTGGCTAGTATTGCAGAACGGGCAGACAGTTATGCATTCTACCAGACTGAAGTATGGCTCAAAAGCCTGCCAACCTTTATAGTTGCAATAGCAATGGCTGTATTGGTCGTCGTATTATCGTGGAGAAACGGCAGAACTTACTGTAATACAATATGTCCTGTAGGTACGATATTGGGCTTCTTATCACGTTACTCACTATTCCGTATCTGCATTGACAAAGAAAAATGTAACCAGTGTACACTCTGTGCACGCAACTGTAAGGCTTCATGTATTGATACCGCAAACTATCAGGTAGACAGCAGCCGCTGTGTTGTCTGCATGAATTGCATCGAGAAATGCAAGAAGAACGCTATTCATTATCGGTTTGCCTATGCCAAACAAGACAAAAAACAACCAGTCAGCCAGCCGAAGGGCGAAAACAGAAGAGAGTTTCTCGCTAGTTCTCTGCTTCTGGTAACCTCCTCCCTTCAGGCACAAGTAATAGAAAAAGCGGAAAAAATCAAGATGGATGGAGGTTTGGCAGATATCATCGAAAAAAAAGCTCCTAAACGCCAAACACCGATAACTCCTCCGGGATCACAGAGCGCACGCAATATGCAGCAACACTGTACAGCTTGCCAGCTATGTGTTTCTGCATGTCCGAATGACGTTTTACGTCCTTCTCAGTCACTTGACACATTCATGCAGCCTACGCTATCATACGAACGTGGTTACTGCCGTCCGGAATGTACAAAATGCTCGGAAGTTTGTCCTGCCGGTGCAATCCTGAAGATAGACAAAGCAGAAAAATCATCATACAAATCGGTCATGCTGTATGGGTTAAGGAAAACTGTATTCCACTTACAGACAAACAAGAATGCGGCAACTGCGCCCGTCACTGTCCGGCAGAAGCCATATCCATGATACCCTCTGAAGCCGGAAATCCTGAATCACTCAAGATTCCTGCTATCAATACAGAGAAATGTATCGGATGTGGAGCATGTGAAAATCTCTGTCCGGCACGTCCGTTCAGTGCCATTTATGTAGAAGGGCACGAACATCATCGTATGATTTAATCTTTCTTCAAACAACTCTTTTCAAAAATTACAGAAAATGGACAAGCAACATAATATAAACCGTAGAGATTTCCTAAAGATAGTAGGTATCAGCACGTTAGGAGCAACCGCCTCTCTCTACGGATGTTCCCCAAAAAAAGATTCGGAAAAAGAAGAAAATACCACTGTACCTGTAGGTAAAATGACTTACCGTAATTTTCCTCCATACGAAGACAAGGTATCATTGCTGGGATACGGATGTATGCGCCGGCCAACCCTTCCTGCTCCTGACGGAACAGGAAATGCCATCGACCAGGAAGAGGTGAACCGACTGGTAGATTACGCTATCGAACATGGCGTAAACTATTTCGACACTGCTCCGGTTTATGTACAAGGATGGTCGGAAACATCGACAGGTATTGCCCTGAAACGCCATCCACGGGAAAAGTTTTTTGTAGCCACCAAGATGTCAAACTTTTCAAACTCCGATTATGATTTCGGAGTAAAGATGTACCATAACTCACTGAAGAAACTACAAGTAGATTACATCGATTACTATTTGCTTCACATGTTAGGCGCTCCGGGAAAGAAAGGACTGGAAGGACGTTTTCTCGACAATGGTTTGCTTGATTTCTTGTTAAAAGAGCGAGAAGCCGGAAGAATCCGTCATTTAGGATGGTCGTTCCACGGCATTAAGGAAGAATTCGACAAGGCACTTGCCCTGCACGACAAGTATCATTGGGATTTTATCCAAATACAGTTGAACTATTCGGACTGGAAGCATGCTTCTGGAAATAACATAAATGCTGATTATCTGTATAGTGAGATAGCTAAAAAAGATATTCCGGTAGTAGTAATGGAACCTTTGCTGGGAGGAAGACTTTCGAATATACCGGAACATATTTTCACACGCCTGAAAGAACGGAATCCGGAAGGGAGTGTAGCTTCGTGGGCTTTCCGGTTCGCCGGTTCACCCGAAAAGGTTCTGACGGTATTGAGCGGAATGACTTACATGGAGCACTTGCAAGATAACATACGTACTTATTCTCCACTTGTACCACTGACTCAGGAAGAAAAAGACTTCCTTGAAGAAACAGCACAGCTGATGCTACGTTATCCGACCGTTCCGTGTAATGACTGTAAGTATTGTATGCCTTGCCTTATGGGATTGATATACCGGGTATCCTTGTACACTACAACAAATGCGTAAACGAAGGATATATGCCTAAAAGCAGACAAGACGAGAATACGCCAAAGCACGACGTGCTTTTCTGGTTGGTTACGACCGAAGCGTTCCCAAATTACGTCAGGCAAGCCATTGCATCGGATGCGGGCAATGCAACCCTCATTGTCCACAATCAATCGATATACCGAAGGAGTTGCACCGGATAGACCGATATGTAGAACAACTTAAACAGGAAACACTCTAAGTATAGTATGAAACGCCTCATTGAGTTATTACATTCGGAAGGTTGCTCATGTGTAATAGAAAGCCAAGGTGAAATCAGGGCATTCAGACAGCGTGGAGTTGCTGATTTATACGACTTGTACCAAAACGAAAGAGATTTTATGCAGAACGCTCAGTTGGCTGATAAAGTTATAGGAAAAGGAGCTGCTGCACTCATCGTATTGGGAAAGATGAAAGAAGTATATGCTGATATCATCAGTACTCCAGCTCTCTCTTTGTTACGAGCAGCAGGAATCAAACCTCGTTCGGAAAAGAAGTGCCATTTATCATCAATCGTGCCCAGACAGGAAGATGTCCGCTGGAATCACTTTGTGCAGAAGCAGACACGGCAGAAGAAATCTATCCGATAATAGAAAAATTTGTAGCACAAATAAGAACTACCAACAATCTAGAAAAATAAAAACATAATTATGGAATCGACTGTAAAACTTTACTCATTAAACTATAGCGAAACACGGACATATCTTACTGCATTGATTTTTGTAGCAGGAAATGTAGTTCTGCCTCAACTGTTCCACCTTTTTCCATCAGGAGGAACAACATGGCTTCCTATTTACTTCTTTACTCTCATCGGAGCCTACAAATACGGATGGAAAGCCGGACTGCTCACAGCTATAGCCTCTCCCCTCGTCAACTCCTGGCTGTTCGGGATGCCTGCTCCTGCCGTTCTTCCTGCCATTTTAATGAAATCTCTCCTTCTTGCTGCTGGAGCCGGATATGTGGCACACCGCAGTAAACATGTTTCTATACTTCTCTTGCTGGCAGTAGTTGCCTTTTATCAGCTGGCAGGAACATTGGGAGAATGGACTTTAAGTGGAGGTCTGCATACAGCACTTCAGGATTTCCGAATCGGATTACCTGGTATGGCACTCCAGGTCTTCGGAGGATATTTCTTTATCAAATATCTGATATATAAATAAACAAGCGTATAGCGGATTTTTTAAGAGAACATCAACTATACAACATCCATTTAATTATATAAGGCCGTTTCAAACAAGCAGTTCAGTTGTTTGAAACGGCTTTCTTTATGTTACATCCATATTACACATTTGTTTCATTTATCCCCGATTGAACAATCTTACTATAACATAAGCATAACTATGTACAGAAAGCCTCTATTTTTGCACGCTGAACAAAAACGAAAAGACAAATGAAACAAACAGTTATTTCTATGCTACTTGCTGGAATCGTATCTCTGCCAGCAATTGCCCAAAGTGCATTCGAGGAAATAAATGCCAATCCGGCACTTTCCGCAGGCAAGTATTATGCCTACCAGGCACCAGAGGCAAAACTTACCCCAGTTCCTGAGGGATATACTCCATTCTATATTTCCACATTTGCACGTCACGGTTCACGATATCTCACAAAGAAAAAGAAATACGATAGCCCGTTGAGTATATTAAAGGAAGCAGCACGCCAACATAAACTCACCACCGACGGACAGCGTGCCTTGAACATAATCGAAAAGCTGGCTGAAGAAGCAGCAGGCAGATATGGCGAACTGACCCCTAAAGGGGCACAGCAACATAAAGATTTAATCCGCCGTATGTATACAACTACCCGCAAGTATTCACTGACGGAACACATGTCGATGCACGTTCTACTTACAAAACCCGTGCCTTCCTGTCGATGGCAGCTGCTTGTGTCGAATTAAAAGGATTAAATCCCCGGTTAGTAATCACAACCGATGTCAGCGAACATGATGCCTATTACATAAAATATAAAAATCCGACATACGAAGAAGCACATCTAGCTAATGCCGACAGTGTATATCAGGCTGCCGACAGTGTATACATTCACCCGGAACGCCTGATGAAACAATTGTTCATCAATGCAGATATCGTAAAAGACTCCAGACAGCTCATGACCGACTTATTTGAGCTTCACGGTATCAGCCAGAGCAGTTACCATCAGGAAGACTTATCTTTCCTGTTTACCGCACAAGAACGTTACGACCTCTGGCAGAGAAACAACTTCGAATGGTATTATGAGAAAGGAGCTTCTCCACTAAGTGGCTCATGCATGTATAAGCTGGAACGTAACCTGTTGCGCAACTTTATAGAAACAGCTGATACAGTTATCAGTCGAAGAAAAACTGTGTGACCTTGCGTTACGGACATGATACTAACCTGGCTCCGCTTGCAGCTCTGATGGGGATTGACAAACTGTCTTTCGCAACTGCCGACTGGCAGAAAATAGCCGATACCTACCGAACCTACCGTATCATTCCGATGTGCGGAAACATCCAGCTCATCTTCTTTCATAAGCTTGACAACGATGATATTCTGGTTAAACTACTACTCAACGAACATGAAGTCACACTTCCACTACCTACCGATACAGCTCCCTATTATCACTGGAAGGATGTCAGAAATTACTGGCAAAAAATAGTTGATGCAATAGAGCTTCCTGCTGTTGACAGTAATACAACCGACTAGTCAGCAACATTATACTGAAGCTTTTAAACGACATACTTGGATCGTAAAAAAAAAAGAAGCTCTTCTTTTTATTTTTTGTACAATATTTCAATAAAAGATGCTGAAGTTTTCAATAAAAGATGCTGAAGTTTTCAATAAAACATGCTGAAGTTTTTCTGAAGACTTCAGCATCTTTTTATTTCGATCAGCTCATATCGTATCCTATAAGATAAGTAACATACATTTCCGGCCTTTGTATTACATTTGAAACATCTTCGAAACTACCATGAAAAACACAAAGAATACATTTGCAGCGTCAAAATAAAAAAACATAATGAAATCAAGTTTGGTATTAAGTCTGCTACTTCTTGCAACTGCAAATATAAATGCAAGAGATATAAAAGGTAAAGTAAAGGATGCACAAACCGGAGAAGAGATAATAGGAGCTTCTATTCTTATAAAGGAAGAACCGGGAAAAGGTGCTGTTTCAGGTATGGATGGAAGTTTTAACCTGTCGGTTGCACGTCCTAAATATACACTAGTCTGCTCTTACGTCGGCTACAAGAAATGCGAGGTAGAGATTGGGAATAAGGATACAGAAATAGTCATTCCGCTAAAAAGTGATGATGTAGTGCTAGAAGGTGTCACGGTTATAGCCAATAATCCGGGACGGACAGAAGCTGGTGCCCGTGGCATCGAACGCGCTGCGATGAATGTGGTAAACGTAATGAGTGCTAAAGCTATAGAGCTTTCTCCGGATATCACAGTGGCAAATGTTATTCAGCGAATGTCTGGAGTAACAATCGAACGAAACAGCAGCGGCGAAGGGCAGTATGCCATTTTACGAGGAATGGACAAGCGCTATAATTATACATTGATAAACGGGGTAAAAATTCCTAGCCCAGATAATAAAAACCGTTTTGTCCCGTTAGACATCTTCCCGTCAGAAATGCTGGACCGTCTGGAAGTTACCAAATCACTGACCGCCAACATGGAAGGCGACGGTATCGGAGGTGCAGTCAACCTGATTATGAAGGATGCTCCTTCAGAAAGACAATTTACAGTAAACTTGTCTACAGGTTACAACGCCATGTATTCGACCGCGATTTCAATCGTTCAATCACGGAGCAATCGTAAAACAATCACCTTACGAACAAATGGGCAACGACCGGAAGACAACCGGGTAACAATGGATAATTTCATCCACCGATAATTTAACGGATGACATGGAAAAAGCCATTGCCCGACTTGACAGCCGGATTGTCTTACGGCGACCGCTTCTTCGATGATAAATTGGGTGTTATGCTTGCCGGCAGTTTTCTGAATACTTACCGAGGAAAAGAAAGCGAACTATATTATCAGCCGGGAACAACCCACGAACGGTATTGAATATCGTAATTATTCTTCACAGCAAACACGCATCGGAG
>ENA-OQBJ01001291-OQBJ01001291.1-human-gut-metagenome-genome-assembly--contig:-NODE-1291-length-10088-cov-1.650838_pt1 | contig 10088 bp, 7 predicted proteins | sample MGYA00242743_ERZ504545 | MGnify/ENA primary metagenome ERZ504545 (study PRJEB26092, sample SAMD00036252) | human gut metagenome | host: Homo sapiens | study: EMG produced TPA metagenomics assembly of...
GAAGCAAGTCATAAAAAGAAAATCCGACTTCTATGAATAACAGAAACGGATTCAATTCAAAAAATATCTTTTTAATAAATAAAAATTCTGCGTAACAACACTTAATTCTACCTCCAGCCACCCGTTATACCCTATACTACAACTATATCACGAATCAATATACAACTTTTTATCGCTGAAAATTTACTGCGTATTTTTTAGCACCTAATTTTAAAAGTCATCTCTTCTAGCTTTAATCCTGTTACAAAGAAAATAAACTTCTATTTTGAGCAGACCAAACCCTTCCCTTAAAAAACTTCCCCCTTCCAGCTTCGTATCACAAAGCCGAAAGAGGGAAGAACATATTTATCTGCAAAGATTAACTAAAAACTTATTTCAATTCAAATACGGTTTTCGACTTTATATCTTCCGCAGAAGCAGCTATAACAGCCTCAAATTTTCCAGGTTCTGCAATCCATTTATGCTGCTTGTCATCAAAAAAGCTCAAAGACAATTTGTCTATTGTAAAAGAAACTGTTTTAGTTTCTCCAGCAGCCAGTTTGACTTTACAGAAACCTTTTAATTCTTTTTCCGGACGAGAAAGTGAGCTCTTTTTATCACAAATATAAAGCTGAACGATTTCTGCTCCTTCTCTCTTGCCTACATTGGTAACAGGGACTGTCAGCACAATTTTTCCATTCTGAGTCATTTCTTTAGAATCCAGCGTAACCTTGCCGTATTCAAACTGAGTATAACTTAATCCATGTCCAAAGGCAAACAAAGGCTTAATATTTTCCTTATCGAGCCAACGGTAACCCACAAAAATACCTTCATTGTATTTCGTATCCCAGATATTCTCGTTCTCTCTCTTTACACCAGGATATTCACCCAATTTATGAGCTCCAACATCTTCCAGACAAACAGGAAGGTAAAAGGAAGTTTACCTGAAGGATTGACATCTCCCCAAAGGCAGATGCTATGGCGCTTCCGGCTTCACTGCCTAAAAACCATGCCTGAACAATAGACGGCACAGATTTCACCCAAGGCATAGCAACGGCATTACCCGATATGTTTACGACAATCAAGTTTTTGTTCACTTTTGACAAAGCTTCTATCAGCTGATCTTGTCCGTAGGGCAATCCCAGCTGTGCACGGTCTGCATCTTCACAATCCTGACCTGCACTTTTATTTAAACCACCAAAGAAGATTACATAATCGCATTCTTTTGCCAGGCTGACAGCCTCAGCAATCAGTTCTTCCGACGAACGGTTATCTGACAAATCCTGTCCTGTAACAACTCCGTTGTATTCGCCACTGGCATCTCCGACATATCCTCTTGCAAAAAGAACTTCTGCCTTGCCGGCAACTCTCTTTTTCAAGCCATCGAAGCGGTGAAATTTCATGTTTTACCTTCAAAGAAGAGCTACCTCCGCCAACGGTCATCATCTTCAATGCATTCTCGCCAATTACTGCTATTTTTGCAGCTTTATTCAAATCAATCGGAAGCACATTTCCTTTATTCTGAAGCAACACGATACCTTCTTCTGCAATGGTACGGGCCGCATCAAAATGTTCAGGACTTCCCATAGATCCGAAAGGACGATTGCGGTTCATTGTCGTACGGAATGAAAGACGAAGGATGCGACGAACTTTCTCGTCCAGCTCTTTGGTTGTATATTTACCCGATTTAATTTTATCCAGATAAGCTTTAGCCAGATAATAATTGTCATAAGCATTACTTGCTCCGTTCGACAGTCCGTTGGTCCAACTTCCGAACTCTAAGTCCAAACCGTTAGTAATGGCCTCGTCAGTATCGTGAGTACCACCCCAGTCGCTGACAACAACTCCGTCAAATCCCCATTCACCTTTCAATATATCATTCAGAAGATATTGATTATGGCAGCAATGCTGGTCTTTATAAAGATTATACGCTCCCATGATACTCCATGCATGACCTTCTTGTACCGCAGCTTTAAAGGCAGGCAGATAAACCTCATACAAAGCTCTGTCATCGACAATCACATTGGTTGTATGGCGATTGACTTCATGATTATTCAGAGCATAATGCTTTACACAGGCGGCAACGCCATTACTTTGAACCCCTTGTACATAAGGAACCACCATCTTGCTGCTAAGATAAGGATCTTCTCCCATATATTCAAAGTTACGTCCATTCAAGGGTGTACGATAAATATTTACGCCCGGTCCTAATAAAATAGTTTTATTTCGATAGCGAGCCTCTTCACCGATACTCTTGCCATACAACAAAGCCATGTCAGGATTCCAGGTCGCAGCCAGACATGTTAATGCCGGAAATGCAACACATGAATCGTTTGTCCATCCGGCCTGATCCCATTCGTCCCACAAAACCTCCGGACGAATACCATGAGGTCCGTCAGTACACCAGATCTCAGGAATACCCAAGCGGGAAACACCGGGAGAACAGAACTTAGACTGAGCATGAATCATAGCAATTTTCTCTTCCAGTGTCATTCTGGACAAGGCATCTTCAACACGTAACTCAACAGGCTTTGTATCATCTAAATAAACAGGTGTGTCGACAGACTGCGCCGAAACAGAGGCAAACAGAACAAACGCCAACGCACCTAACAATATTTGTTTTTTCATGATATTAAATGTTTTATGATATTTCAAGAACTATTTCAACTATTGAAAACTAAAACCTAACGAGTGAATATATTCCTTTTGAGGTATGCAATTTTCTTTCTTACAATTCTGAATGAAATCATTCATCGCTTTCCGTACCATCTGCTGATCAGGACGTGCCTTACGAATTTCGGCATAGCTGCCTCTGGGAGATTCAGAAAAGGCAACAATATGATTCCAGTTATCAGGCATCTGGATTCCCATTATACACGAGTCATCCTTTTTCTTATAAGGCCAGAATGTCCATCCTATATTATTTTCTTCCATGACTTTGCAAAAAGATGACTGCCATTCTGAAGTATTATGTCCTATCTCTCCCATATACATAGGTAAATTTACACTATCACGAAAAGCTATGAATTCCTGAATTGCTTCTTTCGTAGGAGCTCCGCCATAACGATGACAGGTATACATCAGTTTATCATCATATTTGGCATCCTTAAACGGCTTAAAGTTGCCATTCCATTGAGAACCTCCCAATAATATGATATGGTTGGTATCGACTTCACGTATTGCCTTGACAGCACGCTTATGCAAAGCTTCCAATTTACCATTCAACTCCTCCATGTTATCGAAATACGGAGCAATCGGCTCATTTATCAGTTCATAACCTAATATTACAGGTTCATTTTATACCTTTCAGCAATGTTTCTCCAGATATCACAGAATAACTGCTGCTACGTTCGCTTTCGAATAACCAGGGATAACCATAACTATCGTCAATATTGTCGCCAGTCTGTCCGCCCGGAGCATCGTGCATATCCAAGATCAAATACAATTTATTATCTCTACACCAGTTAACAACACTGTCAACACGTGCAAATCCATCTTGTTCCGCTGTCAGTCCCATATAATCTTCATCAGTAAATAGCTTATAATGGAACGGAAGGCGGATTGTATTTGCTCCCAAACCGGCAATAAACTCTATATCACGACGAGTTATATAATTGTCTTTAAACTGTTTCCAAAAATCGGCCGTAAAATCAGGTCCTACCAGTTCACAAAACATCTGGTTAATCATTCTGGCAGAATTGGTATTGGTGAAACCAAACATATATCCTTCAGGATTTAACCAGTTTCCCAAATTAGTACCTTTTATGTGTAAGGTATCTCCATCCGGTTCTATCAGACAGGCACCTTCAACATGTACAAATTTATTCTCATCCAGTTGATTTCCAACTTCCTTTTGAGATTGCTGGCAAGAAAATAAACATCCGGCCAAAGTGAGTGCTATAATCTGTTTTATCATAAAAAAAGCTCCTATATTTATTCTGCGACATTAAACTCAGTTGTCAAGCCTCCCTGACTATCGGAAGCTACCCACAATTTAAAGTCGCCCGGTTCAACTACCTTCTTCATATCTATATTCCAAAAAGCCAATTCTGATACCGGCAAATCAAACATAACCTGCTTAGATTCACCAGGCTGTAAATTGACACGCTGGAAGCGCTTCAACTCTTTCACCGGTCTGGTTACAGAGCCAACTTTATCTTGCACATATAACTGTACAACCTCTGTACCTTCATAACGTCCGGTATTTTTCAATTCAACAGAAACTTTCAATGTATCACTGACCGTCAATTTGCTCGAAACAATCTTCAGATTACCATAACTGAATGTCGTATATGACAAACCATATCCAAATGGGAATAATGGTGTAGAACCTGCATCAAGGAAGAAAGAACGGCATCCCACTGAAGTCTGTCCTGCTTCCATCGGAATTTCATCAAGCAACATTTCTTTCTCCAATGCCGGTCGTCCGGTATTATTGTGAGCATAATACATTGGAAGCTGACCTACCATCTTAGGAAATGTAACAGGTGTTTTTCCGCTTGGATTCACCTTTCCGAACAAGATATCAGCCAAAGCAGGTCCTCCCATTGTACCCGGATGGAAAGCATAAAGTACAGCATCCGATTCTTCTACTTCTTTAGCTATTGTCAGTGGTCGGCCTGCCATAACAACAGTAACAAGAGGTTTTCCTGTCTGTGACAATTTTTCTATCAGTTCCGATTGCAGACCTTGCAAGTTCAAATCGGCCAGAGAATGAGCCTCACCTGATAAAATGGATTCTTCACCTACAAAAGCCAATACGACATCAGCTTGCTTAGCTGCATTGACAGCTTTTGCCAATCCTGTTGTCTGTTTGTCGCGGCTATATGCCAGTGCCGGTTCATAAATAATACGCACCTTATCGCCATATACAGCACGCAATGCAGCCAAAGGAGTCTGCGTATGTGCTTTTTCTCCATCAAACACCCAAGTTCCCATCTGATCATGAGGAGCATCAGCCAAAGGACCAACGACAGCTACAGTATGTACTTCGTCAGCATTTAAAGGCAATGTCTGATTTGTATTTTTCAAAAGAATAACCGACTGTTCTACAGCCTGTTTTGCCTTAGCCAAATGTTCTGGTGAATATTTTACTGATTGTGGAGTAGAAACATAAGGATTTTCAAACAAGCCCAATCGGAATTTTAAGCGCAAGATGTTACGAACCGCCTCATCTATCTGTTTTTCGGATATTTTATTCTCTTTCACCAGATTTTCCAAGTTGCCAGAAAAGCTCCACTAACATATCCATATCGACTCCTGCATCAAGTGATTTTTTGCAGCATCGGCAGCGTCTTTACAAAGCATGAGTAATCATTTCGGTAGCAGAAGCCCAATCGGTAACAACCATTCCATCGTACTTCCATTCTTCCCGCAAGACATTCTTTAAAATAAACTTATTACCGGTAGAAGGCACTCCATCATTGTCATTAAAAGATGTCATAAAAGTTGCAGCTCCAGCTTTTGCTGCTGCTTCAAAAGGCGGAAGATATACGTTACGCAACAAGCGTTCCGGCAAGAAGGTTGAATTATAATCTCTTCCACTTTCCGCAGCTCCATATCCTACAAAATGTTTTGCACATGCAGCAATAGAAGTCGGATCATTCAGTGAATCTCCCTGGAAACCTTCAATCATAGCTTTTCCCAATACAGCTGTAAGATAAGGGTCTTCACCACAGCTTTCGGCAATTCTTCCCCAACGTGGATCACGGGATACATCAATCATCGGAGCAAACGTCCATCGTATACCATCGGCAGAAGCCTCAATAGCGGCAACTCTGGCAGACTCACGAACCAGATCCGGGTTAAAAGAAGCAGCCTGTCCTAGACAAATCGGAAAAATTGTTTTATATCCATGAATAACATCACGTGCCATCAGTACGGGAATACCCAGCCGTGACTGCTCTACGGCTGTCTTCTGTATCTTATTTGCGACTTCCGCATCTACAATATTCAGAAACGAACCAACTTTTCCTTCTTTGACCAAAGCATACATTTCTTCCTCACTACCATACGGACTCAGCTGGTTCATTTGGCCGATTTTCTCCTGAAGTGTCATCTTCCCTAACAGATTCTCGACCTTTTTCTCTATCTCATCTTTTCCTGTTTCCTTTTCTCCGGATGAAACACAAGAAAAAAAGAAAATGTCGCCACCATAAGAGAAGCCGACAGTAAGTATATTTTATTTTTCATAAACAAATTATTTACATTTCAGGAAAGGCATTCCAATGATATAAATCACTGAAAAGCCTTTCCTCATTGTGATTAATATGGATTCTGTGTCAAAGTTCCAGCAGACTTATCGATTTCACTAGACGGTATAGGTAAATACTTTTTGTTATCTTTATAACCACGACTTCCTAAAACCTCATTAGCTTTTCCTGAACGTACCAGATCCCAGAAACGCTTACCTTCACCATACAATTCAAGATGTCTTTCTTCCAAAACATTATCAATATTGGCAACAACCTTATGAGCTCCCAAATTTTCTACAGTAGTACGATAAGCTCTGGCTCTTACCTGATCCAGATAATTTTGTGCCTCGGCAGTATCGCCTCCAGTACGCAATATCAGTTCGGCTGCATTCAATAATGTTTCAGCATAACGGTATACACGTAAGTTATTTCTATAATTCAAGTCCTTGTCACCCGTACACTGACTATTTCCACCCTGGCGAGGTAAATATTTCAACAAGAAATAACCAGTATCTTCATAGCGCGGTGTATACGAAGCATTCGGATGAGTTTCTTGATATTTTGCAAAATTCAAAATACCGCCGTCCTTACGCTGGTCATCATCGTCGTAAGAATTATACAAGTCCGGATTCACGGTACCAAATCCCCATCCGCCTGCAAACTTTTCATCTTTACATTCGTTTATTCCGATCAGAGTAGGAAGAACTGTACCACCGGCAGCAATCGGATTTCCCCAGCTACGCTGAGCATTCAGATCGTGATAGTTTATTTCCCAAATGGATTCTTCACACCATTCGCCTGCATCTTCCCACATTCCAGCAAAATCATCATGCAGACTATACAACTGAGAAGATATAATAGAGCGCATATCCGACAAGACTTCAGCATAACGGCTTTCATCGTTCTGATACATCACAACTTCTGCTTTCAGCATTTGTGCGACAGCTTTGGTAACTCTTCCTTTCATTGTAATATCAACAGATTCTGGCAAGCGATTTTCTCCCAATGCATAATCCAGATCTTCTATAATTTTCGGATACACTTCATCTGCTGAAATTTGCTCTACCAAATAAGGAGAAGTAGAAGGATTCACGGTATAATAAGGTATGTTTCCCCACAATTTCCACAGCCATGTATAATAATAAGCTCTCAGAAAATGTGCTTCAGCCAAATAACGTTCCTTATTTTCCTGAGATATACCAGGAATACCATCCATTTTTGCCATAACAATATTAGCACGGTTGATTCCTGAATAAAATACACTCCATAAACTACTGCAAACGATTTCGGGAGTAGCTGTAAACTTATGCATGCGATGCCAGTGCTCATTATCTTGCTCTGTTGACCTCCGGCATAATATCGTCCGACATAACATCTGCAACCAGATTCAAAGGATTATAACTGTCCCAGTCCCCAGTCAGGCCACTGCAAAGGATCGTAAGCAGCAACCAGTGCACTATAAATACGTTCTTCCGAGTTATAATACTCATCCTCGCTTATATTCACGGTAGGATATACTTCCAGAAAAGAATCACTGCAAGAAGCCAAACTCATTAGTGCTAAAGCACCACATATAAAATATTTTTCATTTTTCTCAGTTTAAAAGTTAGAAAGTAATATTTGCGCCAACTGTAAATGTCTTGGCCTGAGGATAAACTCCTTTATCAACACCTAAAGAAGTACCACCTGAAGAAATTTCCGGATCGAAACCATCGTAGCCTGTAATTGTAAACAGGTTTTCAGCTCCAACGTATACACGCAAATTCTGCACAAAGAATTTTGTTGTTACAGCCTTAGGCAAAGTATATCCTAACTGAATATTCTTCAGACGTAAGTATGAACCGTCTTTTATAATACAAATCAGAAGACAACCAGTTTCCATTTTCATCATTTTCACTCAAACGAGGATATTTGTTGGAAGTACCTTCTCCGTGCCAGCGGTCTAACATATAAGAAGGCAGGTTAATGCTCTTCAAGTCAATACGGCGAGAACCATCAAAGACATCATTACCGATAGTACCCTGGAAGAAAGCATTCAGGTCGAATCCTCTCCAGTCTAAAGCAATAGAAGAATCCTACAGTCCAGTCTGGCATACCTTTACCGATCTTCACACGGTCTGCGTCATCAATCTTTCCATCTCCATTCGCATCAACAAAAACGTACATCTCCTGGCTGTGCATTAGGCTGGATTTTCTCTCCCTTTGAATTTACATATGAATTGACTTCATCCCAATTCTGGAAGATACCAGCAGTTTTCTTTCCATAGAAGAACGGGAAAGGTTCTCCGTTTTCGGCACGTGTAATTGTTCCGATATTCTGGATAGCATCATAGTTAGCCCAACCTTCGGCATTACCCAGTTCGATCAGTTTATTTTTCAGGTAAGAAGCATTGGCTCCGAATTTAACGTTCAAATCAGAAACCTGGAATCTATAAGACAAATCCATTTCAATACCAGAGTTTTCCATCTTACCCACATTACCCATCGGAGGAGTATCACCAACATAAGCAGGCAACGGCATCTGCATCAGCATACCATCTGTTTTCTTCTTATACCAGTCTACTGTAAAAGTAAGTGCATTACCAAAAATCCGAAATCCAATCCCAAATCAGTCTGGCTGGTTTCTTCCCATTTCAAATCAGGTTAGGCAATCCATTAGGCTTAGCTCCTACCACAATAGCTTCATTGCCGTTAGCACCAAAAATATAATTGTTACCACTGTTCATAATGGCTGTATAGCGGAAGGCATCAATACGTTCATTACCATTCTTACCCCAGCTTGCACGTAATTTCATAGAAGTAAGCCATTCAGGACGTTTTTCCATGAATTTTTCATTTGTGATATTCCATCCTAAAGATAATGAAGGGAATACTGCATATTTGTTATTCGGACCAAAGTTAGATGAACCATCCCGACGTATTGTTGCCTGGAACATGTAGCGTTCAGCATAGTTGTAGCTGACACGAGCAAACATAGATGCCAGTGTTGAAAAAGGCTGAGCTTGTCCTGTAGCTTCCTGATCGGCCTTTGTTCCTTGTCCGAAATTGATGTTGGCTTTATCAGGATCCAGAGATTGCAAATTGTAGTTCTTTCCCCACAAGGTACGTCCCTGATATTTCTTTGCAGACTGTCCTAATATAACAGATACTGAGTGCTGTCCAAAGGTCTTATCATACGATAATACATTTTCCAGCTGCCATGTATATCCTCTGTTCATGCCCGACCATGCAGAAGACTGAGTTCTGACTGTTGCTCTTTCCCAGATAGTAAGGATATATCCAGCCATCATTTCCCCAGAATGCCAAATCAGCACCATAAGTTGTTTTAAACTTAAGATTGTCCCACAGTTGAAGTTCACCCCAGAAAGAAGCGACGAATTTATCAGAGTTGTTTACATCTCCCGGCAACTCCAATTGAGCCAGCGGATTGGTTATTTCGTTATACGCATCACCAACAATGGTATAAACATTTCCATTTTTATCTTTTATTGCTGTAGGATATTCTTTCAATACAGCTTCAGGATCTTCAGCATACACAGGGAGTGTAGGAGCAATCATCAGCGCACTACCCAACGGACCACCTTTTTCATTGTTTGTATCAACTCCTACTGATTTAATACGAGTATAACCGATATTGGTTCCAATTTTAAATGATGAAAGCCAGTTACGGTTTTTAGTCTGATCGAACAATGTATAATTAGAATTCATACGTAAAGTGAAACGTTCGTAATTTGAACGATCGAAATTACCTCCAACAATACCGTCTTGCTTGAAATATCCTGTTGACAAAAAGTATGAACCTTTATCAGAACCTCCGCTGACACTTATCTGGTGATTCATTATCGGTGCATTAGAGTTGAACAAAGCATCTTGCCAGTCTGTTCCCTCTCCTGCTGCTTCCGGATTGGCATAAGG
>ENA-OQBJ01001292-OQBJ01001292.1-human-gut-metagenome-genome-assembly--contig:-NODE-1292-length-10074-cov-1.900473_pt1 | contig 10074 bp, 10 predicted proteins | sample MGYA00242743_ERZ504545 | MGnify/ENA primary metagenome ERZ504545 (study PRJEB26092, sample SAMD00036252) | human gut metagenome | host: Homo sapiens | study: EMG produced TPA metagenomics assembly of...
TGATTTTTTAAATTAAATTAATTTCGCTTTTTATTCCATGCAATTCATAGCTATGGCTATTGTATTTATAGTGGAGATTATCTCGCGCAGGAGTTTTATCTCTGCATGTAAGTTCGTAGATGCACATACACTTGCGTTCATGTACAACTCATTTTTAGTGTTTGTATCATTTTCACTTGTGTATCTGTTCAGGCGCAGGGCTTTTGCAAGGGTAATAATTACAGGCTTTTGGACTATCCTCGGAATCATCAACGGCTGTGTGCTTTCAAACCGTGTCACACCGTTTGGTTATACTGATTTAAAGTGTATTCCGGAGCTTTTGGCCATGAACAATACCAGCTATTTTACAGCACAGCAGGCTACAATAGTTGTAGTTGGACTTGGTGCATTTTGCACTGTTTCTTGTGGCACTTTTTTATCAAGGGGCCTAAATATACAGGCAAAATCCGTTATGCAGGTGTTTCAGTGGCATTTTTAGCTTTGCTTTTCGTAGCAATCCCTGTCACAACCAATGTGGCACAGAATACCAATGTGGTTGCCAGCTACTATTCAAATATCGCCCAGGGCTATGATGATTATGGCTTTGTATACTCATTCTCATCTACCGTAGTGGACCGTGGAATGAAAAAGCCGGAGGACTACAATAAGCAGAATGTGGAAGATGTGGAGCAGAAGGTCAATTCACAGAAGCAGACCACCACAGTGGACGGAAAGACCGGTCCAAACATCATCTGTGTGCTTTTAGAGTCATTCTGTGACCCGGACGAGATTAATTTCCTTCAGGTGAATGAGGATCCTATTCCTACATTCCATGAGCTTGAGAAAAACTATTCAAGCGGATATCTGACTGTACCTGTAGTCGGAGCAGGAACTGCTAACACAGAGTTTGAGATGCTTACAGGACTCAGCATGCAGTATTTCGGGACAGGAGAGTATCCATACAAGACTATCTTAAAGCAGACAGATTGCGAGAGCATTGCCTCTGATTTATCTAAGATTGGATATGCAACACATGTAGTGCACAACAACGGTGGTAATTTCTACAGCCGTACCAATGCATTTTCTAAGATGGGCTTTGATACCTTTACAAGCAAGGAGCTCATGAATATCACAGAGTACACTCCAAACGGAAGCTGGCCTACAGATGATATTCTCGTCAGCGAGACTATGAAGACCTTTGATGCTACACCGGATCAGTCTGATTTTACTTATATCATCACAGTTGGTACTCACGGTGACTATCCAAAGGAGCCTGTTATTGAAAATCCTACATACACCGTATCAGGTGTTGAGGACGAGGGCATGAAAAATGCCTGGACATATTATGTGAACCAGCTCAACAGAGGCTGACCGCTTCATCAAGGAGCTCACAGATGAGCTTTCTAAGAGAGATGAGGACACCATCGTTGTTATGTTTGGCGATCACCTCCCTACAATGGGACTTCAGAATTCTGATATGAAGTCAGGTGATATCTACAAGACAAAGTACATCACATGGAACAACATGGGACTGCAAAGGAGGATGCTGACCTTTATGCTTACCAGCTTCTTGCCCAGACTACAGACACTGTAGGTATCCATGAGGGAACTATCATGAACTATCATCAGACTCAGATGAACAGTACAGATGAGGCATCATATCAGGATGGACTTGACTTGTTACAGTACGATATCCTTTATGGAAAGCGTTACTGCTACAACGGCACAGATTTATATCCGGCTTCAGATCTTGTCATGGGAATTGACAAGGTGGACATCACAAATGTGTCTGATTCATCGACCGGTGATACAGTATATATTTACGGTCACAACTTTACCAACTGGAGTAAGGTCTATATCAACGGCTCCAAGGTGGCTTCGACTTATCTCTCAGCAGGTGTGCTTGCTATCAAGAAGGAAGACATCAGTGATGGTGATGAGATAACTGTGTGCCAGGTTGGATCTAGTGATACCATTTTCAGAAAGTCTGAGAATGCGTATACATATGTGGATCCTGCAGTGGAGCACGACAGTGAGTCGGAGACAGATGAACCGACAGAGAACCAGTAGATTTTAATGAATTTTTTCTTGGGTGGACGGGGCGCAGGTCCTGGTCCCAGTGTGGAGTGGCGGCATGTACTTTCGCGTTCGCTACGCTTCGCAGCCAAGATTCTGTACGAAATTATGCTTTTAGGGTTTCTATGCTTGACGAAACCGGATTATATGCGCCGTCCATGGCGCATATAATCCTTGCCCCGCCGTCCTTGGCGGGGCATTTCTGCGTTGTGCGCCTAGCGGCGCACGTTTCTAACGGGTTAAAGTCCCGAATCCGCCGGTAGTGGGAAGGATATACCGAAGGCAAGGGTGTCCATCGTGAGATGGAATCTGAAGGAAGCTGGATGTGAGGAATATACCAACTCACGGGCAAATCTCTGGTCTGACGAACAGAAATCTCATATGAGGTCATGCATGTGGGTAAGACAGCAACCCATGTTAAAGCCCAATAACTACACGGAATCATGCATGATAAATGAGGCAGATGGATGGAGAGGAAGAAACGTGTGGTACCTAGGGAGGTCTGTGCGGTATGCTTGAAAGAGGTAACCATTGCATAAAGCAATGCTGAACGCATAGAAGTCAGCAGAGGTCATAGTAGCCGAGAGGTGAAGGACCGAATCAGTAGGAGTCTTGAGTATGACCGAGAAAGGAGGAATGACCGTCTATGGCAGAAAACATTGAAAACAATGGCTGTTCGCAAAGAGATAATGCGGAACATGAAGGGTATGTGAAAGCGTCTAGGTCATTCAATCGGATATGGAAAGAAAGAGACAGTGCACAGCCGAGACTTTTGGAAACGATACTGTATAAAGACAACTTTAACAGAGCGTATAAGAGAGTTAAGGCAAACAAGGGAGCGCCGGGAATTGATGGCATGACCATTGAAGAGGCTCTTCCATATCTAAAGGAACATCAACAAGAGATAACTGACCGCATTTATCGTGGAAAGTATACTCCGTCTCCAGTAAGACGAGTTGAAATTCCCAAACCAGATGGTGGTGTGCGAAAGCTTGGCATACCAACAGTGATAGACCGTACACTTCAACAGGCAATAACCCAACAGTTAGTGCCAATCTATGAACCGCTGTTTGCAGATGGTAGCTATGGCTATCGTCCGAACAGAAGTGCAAAAGATGCAATACTTAAGGTTAAGGAGTATGCAGAACAAGGCTATACATTCGCTGTAGTCCTTGACTTGTCAAAGTACTTCGATACTCTTAATCACGAAATTCTCATCAATCTTCTACGAAAGAATGTAAAAGATGAACGTGTAGTACAGTTGATAAAGCGCTATCTGAAAAGCGGTGTAATGGAAAACGGAGTGGTCATTGACACAGAGGAAGGCTCACCACAAGGTGGAAATCTATCACCATTGCTGGCAAACATCTACCTCAATGAGTTCGACCAGGAATACCTGAAAAGAGGTGTTCCATGCATAAGATATGCAGATGACATCGTGCTTCTTGCAAAGAGCAAGCGAGCATCAGAGAGACTCTTGGAAAGCAGTACAAAATATCTTGAGGAGAGGCTGAAACTTACAGTCAACCGAGAAAAGAGCCGTACAGTCAGCGTGTTTGCAATCCGAAATTTTAAATTCCTTGGCTTTGCATTGGGAAGGAACGGAAAAGGCATATATGTCCGAGTTCATCCGAAGTCATGGAAGAAGTTTAAGTCCAGACTGAAGGAGTTATCTTCCCGTAAGCGATGTCAGTCAATCAAGCCAAGCCTTGAGAAAATCAAAGTATATGCAAGAGGATGGCTTAACTACTACGGAATTGCAAGCATGAAGAACAACATAGATGATATCAACGGATGGCTCTATCACAGAATACGCATGTGCATATGGAAACAGTGGAAGAAACCTAGAACGAAATATAAAAATCTAGTCAAGCTGGGAATCCCAGAACACTATGCGGCAACAATAGCAAACAGTCGCAGAAAGTATTGGTATATCAGCAATAACAAAGCTGTGATTTGGGCGCTGAATAAAGAAAGACTGATAAACAGTGGCTTTTACGATTTAGCCACAGCCTATCAGTCTGTGCACGTCAACTATTGAAAGCGCCGTATACCGAACGGTACGTACGGTGCTGTGAGAGGACGGCGGTTAGTCACCGCCTCCTACTCGATTCATGGGCATAATTTCTACAGTATCTAAGCCACTTCGCTATTTCGCGCCTCGGGAGAGTGCGTGTGCACCCCGGTGCCCGGGGCTTACGCCCTTACGTTGTGGCGTGATAATGAGTGCTACGGTAACACCTCGGGGCTCGGTGTTACGGGATTGTGTTTGATGGTTACTGTTCACACCTAACAGTGTGACCAGCAGCGCTTGATGTACGAATATGAGTACACTTGCGGATTTTGCTTGATTTATTGGGGAGTGCGTATTATATTAAATATAATGACTATTCAGAACCACTGAGAACAAAAAAAAAGCTGATGCGTCATGCTTGCATGTAAGCAGCAGGTTTTCTTGTTCTCAAGGGGCTCGAATAGAGCCACCCCCACACATATGAGCAAAATTAGCTGCGTAGCAGCGGGCGCTAAACGTCCGGTGGACGTTTGTTCAGCGCGGACCGGAACGGAGTGTAGACAAAGCACGAGTATCGTGCGTTTTTGCGAATGTGCGTGGTTTGGTTCTGAATAGTTACATTATTCCTAGATTTATTTATAAAAACACAACAGGGGAGCTGGTGTTTAGCCGGCTGAGAGTAGACTGGTAGTGTCTTGACCCATAACCTGATTTGGATAATGCCAACGTAGGATAATATCGCACGATTTTTAGGCGGATATACTCATTGGCGGTATATCCGCTTTTTGAATGTGTTGGTGATTATGAATAGTTGTAAAGAGATACAGATGAATAATTTTATAGAAAAGCTTAAGTCACGCAGTCCTTTGATTCACAACATCACAAATATGGTTACTATCAATGATGTGCCAATATTGAGCTGGCATGTGGGGCCAGGCCTATTATGGCTATGGCACCGCAGGAGATGGATGAGGTCACGGTATCTGCGATGGGCTGAACCTGAATATAGGCACTCCCTCTGAGGAGCGCTTTGAGGCGATGCGCATTGCTGCGAGGATGGCAGCGAAAAAGAACATTCCTATTGTGCTTGATCTGGTTGGTGTGGGCGTGAGCCGCTTCAGGATGGATTTTGTGATGAGCCTGCTTGACGAGGTGCATGTGGATGTGATTAAGGGCAATTTGTCTGAGGTCAAGGCTGTTATGGAGCATGGCAGGTGCGATGGCGGCGTGGAAGTGACCGATACGGCAGCTGAGTCTGATGCAAAGGCGCTTGCGTGCAGGGCGGCCCTGCAATATGGCTGTATCTGTGTGATTACAGGTGAGACCGATTATGTGGCAGAATTATGTGATGAAGCTGATTGCTATGACAATAATGAAAGCAGTCTGATGAGTACTGATGCGATGGGGACCGGTGTGATAGATAATTGTGTAGTGAATGCTGTTGCGTCGGATGCTGACGGATACACGCATAATTACAGGGTAGGAAGCATCACAGGCGGCCATTTTATGATGAAGAGGGTGACAGGCACCGGATGTATGCTTTCAGGGCTCATTTGTGCGTTTGTTGCGGCTGATTGCGATGATAAATACGGTGCAGTCACGGCAGCACTTAGCTGCATGAAGAGTGCAGGCGGGCTTGCTGCCTCTGATATGGCAGAGCACGGCAGAGAGACTAACAGCTGTTATTTCATTAAGCCCGGAAATGCTGCATACCGGGACAGGCTGATTGATGCAGTATATCATATATGCGATGGTGATTATGAACTGATGTGAATATCGCTGTATGACAGACAATTGGTATGCAGGTCATGAGTCTTATATTTGGAAAACAACAGGATAAGAAGGTAAAAGGTATATATGAACAAAACTGATTTAAAGCTCTACGCTATAACAGACAGGCAGTGGCTGCATGGAGCGAGGCTTTCTGAGCATGTGAAGCTTGCAATAGAGGGCGGTGCCACTATGATTCAGATCCGTGACAAGGATATTCTGAGTACGGATTCTGATGCAGGGCTTAAGGATGAGTATAATGAGGCTCTTGAGATAAAGAGAATCTGTCATGAGCACAAGGTGCCGCTCATCATCAATGATAACGTGCAGTTTGCAATTGATATAGATGCCGACGGAGTACATCTGGGTCAGGATGACATGAATCCGGCAGAGGCCAGGAAGCTTCTTGGAACTGACAAGATAATAGGAGTTACGGCAAAGACCGTGGAGCAGGCAAAGAAAGCAGAAGCTGATGGCGCGGACTATCTGGGAAGCGGAGCCGTGTTTGGCTCTACCACAAAGCTCAATGCAAAGCCTATGACAAAGGAGCTTCTGCGTGAAATCACGGAGGCTGTCGATATACCGGTTGTTGCAATCGGAGGCATAAATGCAGACAATGCGGTCACGCTAAAGGGCACAGGGATTGCAGGAATCGCAGTGGTAGGAGCGATATTTGCAAGCGCAGATATAAGGCTGCAGCCAGGGAACTCGCAGAAATATGCGACAAAATTCTGTAATCACAGTATGACAAACTGCTATAACTACAGTAATTAAACAATATTTTGAAGATACTGAACAGTTACGAGAAATGACAACATTCAGTAGAAAGGAGCGTAAATATGCATACAGCACTTACAATTGCGGGAAGCGATTCAAGCGGTGGCGCAGGCGTGCAGGCCGATTTAAAGACCATGCTTGCAAACGGTGTGTTTGGCGAGAGCGTAATCACGGCACTCACGGCACAAAACACCATGGGAGTTGATGCGGTGATGAATGTACCGGCTGATTTTATCGAGGCACAGATGAAGGCTGTTTTTACGGATATTTTTCCGGATGCGGTGAAAATCGGTATGACATCATCGGTAGATACAATTGAGGCGATTGCCGCAGGTCTTGTAAAATATAAGGCAAAAAACATAGTTCTGGACCCGGTGATGGTCGCTACAAGCGGAAGCAGGCTGCTTGAAGAAAATGCAGCAAACACTCTGATGGATAAGCTTTTTCCACTGGCTGACATCATCACGCCAAATATCCCTGAGCTTGAGGTGATATCAGGCAGACAGATTGAAAGCACAGATGACATCATAGAGGCATCAAAGGCTGTTTATGATAAATACGGCTGTCCGGTTTTAAGCAAGGGAGGTCATTTCACAGACACAGCATGTGTGTGTGACTATTTGTGGGATGGAAAGCAAATCATCACATTTGAGACCAAAAGAGTGGATAATCCAAACTCACACGGCACAGGCTGCACGCTTTCATCAGCGATAGCCAGCGGCCTGGCAAAGGGACAGCCGCTCGAGCAGGCTGTGGATAACGGCAAGCGATATGTCACGGCATGTTTAAAAGCCATGCTTGACCTGGGACACGGCAGCGGTCCTATGAATCATGGAGCGTTAATCTTGAAATAATTACTAATTAATAATACAAATAACAATAAGAACAGGAGAGTACAATGAGTAATTACACAACACAGATGGATGCCGCAAGAAAGGGCATCGTAACACCTGAAATTGAAAAGGTAGCAAAGAAAGAAAAGATGGATGTAGACAAGCTGATGGAGCTTGTTGCAAGCGGAAAGGTAGCTATTCCTGCTAACAAGCATCACAAGTCACTTGATGCAGAGGGCGTTGGAAGCATGCTTCGCACAAAAATCAATGTAAACCTCGGTGTGTCAAGAGACTGCAAGGACTATGATGTGGAGATGCAGAAGGTCATGAGCGCTGTAAAGCTTGGAGCAGAGGCTATCATGGATCTTTCAACCATGGCAACACACAGCCATTCAGACAGAAGCTTACAAGCGAATGTCCTGCAATGATAGGAACAGTGCCTGTTTATGACAGTGTTATCCACTATCAGCGTGATCTTGCAACACTTACAGCACAGGATTTTGTCGATGTAGTCAGACTCCATGCAGAGGATGGAGTGGACTTTGTCACACTTCACTGTGGAATCACAAGAAAAACGATAGACCAGATTAAAAAGCACAAGCGTAAGATGAATATCGTAAGCCGTGGAGGCAGCCTTGTATTTGCATGGATGTGCATGACAGGAGAGGAAAATCCTTCTACGAGCACTATGATGAGATACTTGAAATCTGTGAGGAGCACGATGTGACAATCTCGCTTGGAGATGCCTGCAGACCGGGATGCCTGGCAGATGCAACAGATGTATGCCAGATAGAGGAGCTTGTAAGACTTGGAGAGCTCACAAAGCGTGCATGGGATCACAACGTACAGGTCATGGTAGAGGGACCGGGACATGTGCCGCTTGATCAGGTAGCAGCAAACATGAAGGTACAGCAGTCAATCTGTATGGGAGCACCATTTTATGTACTTGGACCTCTCGTAACAGATATCGCACCGGGCTATGACCACATTACAGCAGCAATCGGTGGAGCAGTGGCAGCAATGAACGGCGCAGCTTTCCTTTGCTACGTGACACCTGCGGAGCATCTTGCTCTTCCAAATGTGGAGGATACAAAGCAGGGAATTATTGCGTCAAAGATTGCGGCTCATGCAGCTGATATTGCAAGGGAATACCGGGAGCCAGAGATATAGATGATAAGATGGCAGATGCCAGACGTGTGCTCGACTGGGATGCACAGTTTGCATGTGCGCTTGATCCGGAGACAGCTAAGGCTATCAGGGATGACCGTCTGCCTGAGGATGACCACAGCGAGGCATGCAGTATGTGCGGTAAGTTCTGTGCTGTGCGAAGCATGAACAAGGCACTTGCAGGAGAGTATATTGATATACTATAACTTTTTAGTACAGAAACGACTCGCAACTGTGAAGGTACTGAACAGTTACGGTATACTTTAAGGTGAGGTAGTAATGGAAAGTAAAAAAGAACACTAAAAAAAAGAACTCTTTCAATCAGAAAGATTGCCATGGCAGGAGTGCTTGTGGCAGTTGCTGTAGCAGGAAGCTTAATAAGCTTCCCTGTTGCCGGCAGCAAATGTGCACCTGTACAGCACATGGTAAATATATGCGCAGCAGTATTTTTAGGACCTGCATGGGGTGTCGGTGTGGCATTTTGTGCGAGTATCATCAGAAACCTGACAGGACTTGGAAGCCTCATGGCATTCCCGGGAAGCATGGTAGGTGCTCTGTGCTGTGGACTGATGTACAGATTCAGCAAAAAAAATCATACCGACATGTATTGCAGAGGCGCTTGGCACAGGCATACTCGGAGGTCTGGCAGCGTATCCTCTTGCAAAATACGTGATGCTTATTCAGCCGGAAGGCATGTTTATATACATAGTGCCATTCCTTATCTCTACAGTGGCCGGAAGCATAGTGGCAGCAATTGTCATGCTGATTTTAAAGAAAAATGGAGCACTGACAGTATTTAAGGAAAATCTTGAGTAATATCCAGGGCTATGGCTTTATAAGAAGCTTCATGAGCTCATCCTGACAGATAGGCCTAGAGTAGTGATAGCCCTGAAAACAGGTGACGTCGAACTGCCTGAGATAGCTCTCAAGGCTATCATTTTCTATGCCTTCAATACATATCTTTAAGTCTGCGGCATTGGCAAAATTAATCATTCCGATTACAAGTGCCTGCTTCTTTTTCTCCTCGAGAATGTCTTTAACAAAGAACATATCTATCTTGATACCCTCTACAGGAAGTTCAAGCATCATCTGAGATGAAGAGCTTCCTGTGCCATAGTCATCCATAGTGATGTGGATTCCGGCTTCCCTGAATGCAGTGACGGTTTTCTTTATCATAGATATAGGCAGATCTCTGCATCGCTCTGTAATCTCTATCCACAGCTGTGAAGGTGGAAAATCATACTCTTTAAGAATTGCCAGAGTATCTTTTACAAAGTTTTCCTTTTCAAGCTGTTCTGAGGATGCATTTACATTGATGAAAAAGCCCGGTTTTATCTTTGCAAATTCACTGGCTGAGCTTATTGCAGTCCTCATGATATAATTTCCTAGCTCATACATAGCCGGGGTATCCTCAAGCCAGTCGATAAACAGTCCGGGTGGCACCGTGCCAAAAGGTCC
>ENA-OQBJ01001293-OQBJ01001293.1-human-gut-metagenome-genome-assembly--contig:-NODE-1293-length-10071-cov-1.672969_pt1 | contig 10071 bp, 15 predicted proteins | sample MGYA00242743_ERZ504545 | MGnify/ENA primary metagenome ERZ504545 (study PRJEB26092, sample SAMD00036252) | human gut metagenome | host: Homo sapiens | study: EMG produced TPA metagenomics assembly of...
GGCGCTTGGAAGACTGCACTCTTTATGTGACTCTGGAGCATGCCCTATGTGTGCAGGTGCCATTGTACAGGCAAGGATCCCCAGAGTGGTCATCGGATCTATGAACAGCAAGGCGGCTGTGCCGGTTCTGTCCTCAATTTATTAAAAGAGCCTGGCTTTAATCACCAGGCTCAGGTCGTTACAGGTATATTAGAAGAAGAATGTTCTGAAATGATGTCAGGCTTTTTTACTGAGCTGCGAAAGAAGAAGCGTCTTCCGGAAACTCCTTAAAAATACCCCGGATCACAAACAGGGACAATATAAAAGTGGCAATGTCTGCCAGTGGCTGGGCACACTGGATACCTAAAAGTCCTATGGTATAAGTCATGATCGTAAGCAGCGGGATCAGGAAAATTCCTGACGGGCTGTAGATACCAAAGTAGCCCTGAAACGTATCCAATAGACTGAGCATCATATTTCCCATGATCACAGCTCCCTGGAGAGGCAGGGTGATCAACTGCAGTCTGAGAGCCAGCGTTCCGATTTCAATAACAGTCGGGTCATTGCGTCGGAATAGTGTGATAATAGAGCGGGCTGCCGGGAAACTGATCACGCTGAGTACCAGAAGGATAATGGTGCTTACACGGATGCAGAACCAGCAGGCTTTCTTCACGCGGTCGTAAAGTCCGGCGCCGAAGCAGTAGCTGCATACCGGCTGAAAGCCCTGGCCAAAGCCGATAATGACAGAGTTGATGAAAAACATAAAACGGCTGACAATGGACATGGCCGCAATCGCAGCGTCACCATAAGGCTGACACATAAAGTTCATCAGGATCGTAGCCACAACTGGCAATTCCCTGAAGTCCTAAAGAGTGGGATGTCCATAGAGGACCTCGCGATAGATCGCCAGTTTCGGGCGGAATTTGCGGATGCTGATGGAAATGCAGCTGTCCTGATGATTGCACATCCATAAAGGATACAGAACTGATAAACTGGGAAAGTCCGGTCAGCTAAAGCAGCACCTGCAGTTCCCATGTCCAGAGTAAGATAAACAGCGGATCCAGTGCAATATTTAAAAGACCGCCGACTGTAATGCCAACCATGGCAAAAGAAGCTTTTCCCTGGAAACGCAGCAGGTTGTTCATAATAAAAGAGCAGATCATAAAGGGTGCTGCAATGAAAATATAGTGGGCATAGGCTTCTGCATAAGGTGCAATGGTTTCTGTTGCGCCTAAAAGAAGAACCACCCGGTGGATGTTAAAGGTGGCAGAAACAGTGATCACCAGTCCCATGATGATACCTGTAAAAAAGGCAATAGAAACGATCTGTTCTGCCAGTTCTCTTTTTCCGGCACCAAGGGAACGGGTCATATAGTTGCCGCTTCCCATTCCGATCATAAATGCCAGTGCCTGTATAATGGACATGGCAGAAAAGATAACGCCTACAGCACCGGAGGCGCTGGTTCCCAGCTGACTTACAAAAAATGTGTCAGCCATGTTGTAAACAGAGCTGATCAGCATACTGACAATAGTAGGCGCCGCAAGCTTTGGAATGATATGGCTGATGGGGCGTTTGCCATTTCGTAATACTGATCATGCTTTTTTTCAGTATGACTCATATAAATTTCTCCTTAATTTTTTTGTTCGTTCTGAAATTTATTATAACAGAGGAAAAATGAAGTACAAGTGAGCCTTGACAAATGCTGGTCTCACAGGTATACTGGATAAGCATAAATTTGTCATAAAGTTTCCACGCAGCCGGGGAGATAGCGGTGCCCTGTATCTGCAATCCGCTCCAGCAGAGGTGATGCCTTGCCTCGGATCGGTCATTGCGGAGCTGCCTTATGTAAGTGGCGTTGACGTTTGGGTCTTACGCAACGGGAACCTGTGAACCGTGTCAGGGCAGGAATGCAGCAGCACTAAGCAGGAACTCTCGTGTGCCGTAAGGCAGCCTGGACCGAGTTAACTGCATGAGTAACGTCCGTGATGCCGGTACAAAGCAAGGCGCGTGGATTAAATATATAATTGATAACGAATGACCCGTCTGCGTCAGCAGACAGTGGAGCGCGATAGCGTGGGGGTCATGAGTGACTACAAGCACAAAAATAAGCAAGCCTGAGGACTGTCATAAAAGAAATATGGCAGATTTCCCCAGGCTTTTTTGTGTCAGGACACATTCTTTTTAACTTGCCCCTTGAAAATCTTTGCGTTATAATTGCAAATAGGTATAGTAGTATCATTCTTATGGGCAACAACGAAAAATCCTGATTTCTGATTATGGAGGAAATGCAATATGAGAAGAATTGGTATCTTAACAAGTGGTGGTGACTGCCAGGCTTTAAACGCTACAATGCGAGGCGTGGCAAAATCTTTGTACAATATGTTAGATGATGTGGAGATCATCGGATTTGAAGACGGATATAAAGGTCTTATGTATGCAGATTATCAGATTATGAAACCAGCGGATTTTTCCGGTATCCTTACTCAGGGCGGAACCATTCTTGGAACATCCCGTCAGCCATTTAAGCAGATGCGGGTCCCGGATGAAAATGGCCTTGATAAGGTAGAAGCAATGAAACATACCTATAAAAAACTGAAATTAAGCTGCCTGGTAGTCTTGGGCGGAAATGGAAGCCAGAAAACTGCCAATATGCTCAGTGAAGAAGGCTTAAATGTAGTATCCCTTCCAAAGACCATTGATAATGACCTCTGGGGAACCGATATGACCTTCGGATTTCAGAGTGCAGTGGAAGTGGCTACCAATGCCATTGACTGTATCCATACAACAGCAGCTTCCCACGGAAGAGTCTTTATTGTAGAAGTTATGGGACATAAAGTAGGTTGGCTTACTTTGTATGCAGGTCTTGCAGGCGGAGCAGATATCATTCTTCTTCCGGAAGTTCCATATGATATCCAGGTAGTATGTGATGCGATCACAAAGCGTACCAAAGCAGGAAAGCGTTTTTCCATTCTTGCAGTGGCAGAGGGAGCTATTTCCAAAGAAGACGCCGCTATGTCCAAGAAAGAATTAAAAGAAAAGAAGAAAAACGGCGTAGTTTATCCATCTGTAGCTTATGAGATCGGCGCCAAGATCCAGGAAGTGACAGGAAGTGAAGTACGTGTCACTGTTCCGGGCCATATGCAAAGAGGCGGGGAACCATGCCCTTATGACCGTGTGCTGGCAACCAGACTGGGAGCAGCTGCGGCAGAGCTTATTATAAACGAAGAATATGGCTATATGGCAGCTTTGAAAAATAATGAGATCACTAAAGTACCATTATCCGAAGTAGCTGGAAAATTAAAAACAGTAGATCCTAACTGTTCTATGATCAAAGAAGCAAAACGGATCGGTATCAGCTTTGGTGACCAGTAAAAAATAAGGAGTAAGAAAATGTCGTATACGGCATTATATAGAAAATGGCGTCCTGTCTCTTTTGAAGATGTAAAGGGACAGGACCCTATTGTCCAGACCTTAAAAAACCAGATCACATCTGAACGTATTGGTCATGCCTATCTGTTCTGCGGAACCAGAGGTACAGGTAAGACCAGTATAGCGAAGATCTATGCCAGGGCTGTAAACTGCGAACATCCGTAGATGGAAGCCCCTGTAACCAATGTCCTTCCTGCAAGTCCATTCTTGCAGGAACTTCTATGAATGTAGTAGAGATCGATGCAGCATCCAACAATGGTGTGGAAAACATCCGTGACATCAGGGAACAGGTACAGTACCCGCCTACAGAGGGAAAATACAGGGTTTACATCATCGATGAGGTCCATATGTTATCCATCGGTGCATTTAATGCCCTTTTAAAGACTCTGGAAGAGCCGCCGTCCTATGTAATATTTATTCTTGCGACCACAGAAGTCCATAAGATCCCTATTACCATTCTGTCCCGGTGCCAGAGATATGATTTTAAACGTATTTCCCTGGAGACTATAGCTGGCAGACTGCGTCAGCTGACTGAGGCAGAGCATATAGAGGTGGAAGATAAGGCTCTTATGTATGTTGCCAAGGCAGCAGATGGCTCCCTTCGAGATGCGTTAAGCCTTTTGGACCAGTGTGTGGCATTTCACTATGGAAAACTGCTGACTTATGAAAATGTACTGGACGTTCTCGGAGCAGTAGACTCCGGTGTATTTAGCAGTATGTTTAATGCAGTGATCGAAGGACGTACCAAAGACTGTATTACCCAGTTAGAGGAGATCGTGATCCAGGGCCGTGAATTAGGTCAGTTTGTAACGGATTTTATCTGGTATCTGAGAAATCTGCTGCTGGTACAGAGCGCAGATGATGCAGAAGGTCTTCTGGATATGTCAGAAGAAAACTTAAAACAGTTAAAAGAAGACTCTACAAAGACAGATGGAAATACGCTGATGCGTTATATCCGTATTTTCTCAGAACTTTCCAATCAGCTGCGCTATGCCAGCCAGAAGCGGGTTATGGTGGAAGTGGCTTTGATCAAAACTTACCAGACCGTCTATGGAACCGGACCTGGACTCTGTTCTCCAACGTTTAAAACAGTTAGAAGCAGCTGTAGAAGATCTGGAAGCAGGAGGTTTCAGACCTGGGACCATGGTCACGGCTCCCATGGGGCAGTCCCTGTAACTGCAGGTGTACAGCCTCAGATATCAGGAACACAGGGACAGATGGCAGTTCCAGTCCAGGGAGGGCCTACAGGAAATCCGCCTGAAACAGCTGGCGCAGCCGGTATTACGCCTCCAAATCAGGTCAGCTTCCACCGGCCCAGTTAGAAGATCTGAACCTGATTCGCAATGAATGGGCAAAGATCATACGAAGTGCTGGAGGCAGCGCAAGGGCATGTTTCAGGGATACAGTGGTAGAACCTGGCGGAGAAGGCTGTCTTACCATTGTATTTCTTGACTCTATGAGCTATGATATGGGAAGGCGTCCTACGGTGATCGGCCAGTTAGAACAGCTGGTCCAGGCTAATTATGGAAAATCTATTTATTTTAAGACCCGGTTAGCCGGTCGCGGAGAGCGCCTGGACACAATATACGTGACAAAAGAAGATCTGGAAGATAAGATCCATATGGATATTACTTACGAAGATTAAAACGAATTTATTGAATGAAGAGATGATGAGGAGGAACACACCATGGCAAAACGTGGCGGATTCCCAGGCGGTATGCCGGGAAATATGAACAATCTTATGAAGCAGGCACAGCGTATGCAGCGCCAGATGGAAGAGACAACAAAAGAACTGGAAGAAAAAGAATACACAGCAGCTGCTGGCGGCGGCGCTGTTACAGTAACTGTTTCCGGTAAAAAGGAAGTAGTTTCTATTAAGTTATCTGAAGAAGTAGTAGATCCTGATGATATTGAAATGTTACAGGATCTGATCGTTGCAGCTACCAATGAAGCATTCCGTCAGATGGAAGCTGCAAACAGCGAAGCTATGTCCAAGTTAACAGGTGGACTGGGCGGTGCTTTAGGCGGAGGCTTTCCGTTCTAATGGACTACTATAGCAGTCAGATCACCAAGCTGATCGAAGAGTTATCAAAGCTTCCGGGAGTGGGGGCAAAGTCTGCTCAGCGCCTTGCATTTCACATTATCAATATGCCGAAAGAACAGGTGGATGAGCTGGCTGGTGCTATGACAGGCGCCCGGAATAATGTGCGTTACTGCAAGGAGTGTTTTACACTGACAGATAAAGAGATCTGTCCGATCTGCAGCAGTGACAAACGAAACCATAAGGTCATTATGGTAGTGGAAAATACAAGAGATCTGGCAGCTTATGAGAAGACCGGGAAGTACAATGGGGTGTACCATGTGCTTCACGGTGCCATTTCTCCGATGTTGGGGATCGGACCCAATGATATCAAATTAAAAGAACTGATGCACCGTCTTCAGTCTGATGTGGAAGAAGTGATCATTGCCACAAATTCCAGCCTGGAAGGTGAAACTACAGCTATGTATATCAGCAAACTGATCAAACCTACAGGCATCAAAGTGACCAGGATCGCCAGCGGCGTGCCAGTTGGCGGAGATCTGGAATATATAGATGAGGTGACTCTTTTAAGGGCACTGGAAGGAAGAACAGAGCTGTAGAAGCTGGAAGAAAAGGCACAGGGAGATGCATAAGATGGATAAATATGAGTTTAATATTAAAGTTGAGCAGATAAAAAAGCTGGTCAATAAAAGTGATTATGAGACAGCCATGAAGATTGCGGATACCATTGACTGGAGAAGGGTCCGTAATGTAAATATCCTGTCTATGGTCGCAGGCATTTATGAGAAAAACGGAGAGTTCCAGGAAGCAAAAGATATTCTGCTTCTGGCGTTTGAGAGAGCTCCTATTGGCAAACGCCTGCTTTATAAGCTGGCAGATCTGGCTTTAAAAGAAGGCAATGTTGAGGAAGCAGAAGATTATTACAAAGAATTCTGCAACCTGGCAGCAGACGATCCAAGGCAGTATATTTTAAGATATATGATCTTAAAGGCAAAAGGTGCGCCTGTAGAACAGCTGATCCATACCCTGGAGCAGTACTGCAACGCAGAACTGGATGAAAAGTGGATGTATGAGCTGGCTGAACTGTACAACCAGGCAGGAATGGAGCAGCTTTGCGTCATGACCTGCGATAAGATCATGCTTATGTTTGGTCTTGGAAAATATGTAGATAAAGCCATGGAGTTAAAGCTTCAGTATGCACCTTTAAACCAGTATCAGATGGATCTGGTAGAAAATAAAGAGAAGTATGAAGCAAAATTAAAGGCAGTAGAGCAGGAATACAAAAAAGGTACTTCTATTGTACAGCCGATTGAAAATACAGACCGCCGTCAGTTAGACATGGAAGAAGAGCCGGTGGAAGATACAGCAGAAGATGAGACTGTTTATGCTGAGGATGAATACACCGAAGATTACCGGAAGAACCGGCTGTTACCATTCAGGATGATGATATAACAGAGGAAGAACCAGTTTCTGAGGAGCCTGAAGAAGAACTGGCAGAAGAGCCTGAGGAGACTTACGAGACAGAAGAACCTGAAACAGAAGGTTATGAGGCAGGGGAGTCTGAAGAGGAGCCGGAAGCGGATGAAGAGCAGGCTGTATATGAAACAGCAGCAGCGGATGAAGAGATCCGTGCCAGCATCCATGAAGCCCGTGCGCAGGAAAATCTGGCAAGAGAAATGTCAAAATTATCTGCAGCAGCAGAGGAAGAAGATCTGCCGGAAGATGAAATGGGACAGACCAGAGCGCTTACAGATATCCGTGAGCTGAGAAAAGGTCCTGTTTATACAGGTTCCAACCATTTGATGATCGAGGCAGAGGTTCCTGAAAAGGGACTTGCGCTGGCAGTGGAGGCACTGCGTAAAATACATAAAGAAACAGGCGCAAAGAACCAGGCAGCAAAGATCTCCGGCGAAAAAATTAAACCGCAGAGGTGTATTTGCGCTGGCAGATAAGCTGACAGGAAAAGACCTGATCATTGAGCAGGCCGGTGATATGAATGAAAGCATCCTTCAGGAACTGAACCAGTTGATGGCAAGGGATGAGACGGGTATGAATGTGGTCCTGATCGATACAGCAAGGCGCCTGGAAGAACTGCACCGTGTATATCCGGGACTGGCAAAGCGCTTTGAGTGCATTGGAACTTCTGACAGCATAAAAGCGAAGAAAGCAGCAGCTCCTGTACCATCTGAGTCTGGAAAAGGATCTCTGGCAAAGGCTCCTGAAGTTGTTGAGAAGAAAGTACAGCCAGCTCCAAAGCCAGTGGCAGCACCAAAAGAGGCTCCGGCTCCAAAAACGGCGGCAACGAAGGCAGTTGTAACTTCGAAGGCAGCTGCGCCAAAGCCTGCAGCCAAACCAGCAGCACAGCCGGAAACGAAGGCAGCTGCACCAGCTAAAAAGCGTCCGGTTCAGGCACCGGCTGTAAAAGAACCAGCTCGTATGGCAGAGACAGAACAGCCAGAGCACAGCGAGCAGGAAATGGACATTGATGAGTTCGCAAAATATGCCTGCCAGTATGCAAGCAAGATCGACTGCAGTATTCCGGAAAGAGTATGTTAGCTCTTTACGAGCGCATTGAGATCATGGAAGAAGATGGCATTGCCCTGACCAGAGAAGGAGCTGAAAACCTTATTGAAGAGGCAGCTGACAGAGCGGAAAATCCATCCTTCTTTAAGAGACTTACAGGTATTTTCTCTTCTAAATACGATAAGGATGGCCTCCTTATACTGAAGGAGGAGCATTTCTTATGAGAAATATAAAATTAATAGCTCTGGACTTGGACGGAACCCTTCTTAACATGGAAAAGAAGTTCCCCAGGGAAATTACCAGGCTTTAAAAGAATGTGAAAAAGCAGGGATCCAGATCGTGCCGGCAACCGGAAGAGGCGTAGGCGGTATTCCGCCTATGATCCGGGAACTTCCAGGGGCAAACTACGCCATCACCACCAATGGAGCTGTTGTTGCAGATCTTAAAAATAATAAAGCGATCAAGACCTGTGGACTTTCTAACGAAATGATACAGCGTATCTTAAATATTGCTAAAAAGTATCACTCTGCCACAGATCCTTTTATAGATGGAAGAGCTATTACAGAGCCGGCATCCATTGATCATATGGATGAATTTGGGCTCAGCCCGGAAATGCAGAAACTGATCCGGGATACCAGGGAAGTTGTTCCAAATGTAATGGAATATGTAAAGACAACAGGAGCAGAGGCAGAAAAGGTCAATATTTTTATGGCGGACTTAGAGGAAAGAGAAGTTCTTCGTAAGGAGTTAATGGCGATCCCTGAGCTGTCTATCAGCTCTTCTATGTACAATAATCTGGAGGTTAATGCAAAGGGCGCTGACAAGGCTCCGCTCTTTTATGGCTTGCAGACTATCTTGGCATTGACCGGGAAGAAACCATGTCATTTGGAGACGGGGAAAATGATATCCCTATGATCCAGGCAGCCGGAATTGGCGTAGCAATGGAAAATGCCCTGGATACAGTAAAGGCAGCAGCAGATATGATCACTCTTAAAAATGATGAAGATGGCGTAGCAGCTGCAATCAGAAAAATCATATTTGGATCAAGTGAAAAATGATGACGGAACATTGGCTATCAATCGCAGCAGGTGTGTTTTTAGTGGGAATGATGTTATATGGTCATTACCGCGGCCTGCTGCGTCAGTGTGTTTCTCTTGGAGCGCTGGTACTGACGATCATTACCGTGAAAGTAGCAACACCGTATGTCACAGATTTTGTAAAGGCAAATCCTGTGATCCGGGAAAATGCGGCTCATTTTATTATGGAAGTATCCGGATGGCAGCCGCCGGAGGAGAGCGAAAGCATTCTTCCGGCGGCCCAGCGTATGGCGATCGAAGAACTGAAACTCCCACAATCGGTAAAAGATGTTCTTTTGGAAAATAATAACAGTGAATTTTACAGGCTTTTGGGAGTAGATCAGTTTGGAGAGTATATCAGTACCTGCCTTTCAGATATGCTGATCAATACCCTTGGTTCTGTTCTGGTATTTGCAGCCAGTTATATAGTGATCCATTTGGTGATCCGCTGGCTGAACCTGTTGTCCAGACTGCCTATTATATGTGGCTTAAATCAGATGGCAGGAGGGATCGTAGGGCTTGCAGAAGGATTTCTGCTTTTGTGGCTTGCAGGATTTATTCTCAGCTTTTTTACGGAGACTCCAATGGGGCAGATGCTGGAAGCGCAGGTAAACAGCAGTATCTGGCTTTCACTGATCTACAGATATAATCTTATGAATGTGATTCTGGGTAGTATCATCAATGGTATTTTATAGTACAAACATACTGAAAATGAAATAGATTTAATTTAGCATATAAAATATGCAATAACAACAAATCACTGGGAAGTGCATTTATTCAGTGCAGATCCGGTGATTTGTTTTATATTTCAATCTGTTATCAGGACCTGAAAAACAAGGAAAATCCTGGAAAAACAGGTAATGTATAGAGCGGGAAAAAATTGTGTAAAAAAATACTACAAATCCTCTTGACAATAGCTGACGGAGATGTTATATTATAGTTCCATTGCGAAAGCAGTGGCTCAAATAAAAAAAGAATTTGAGAAAAATAAAAAAAGTTGTTGACAAAAGCAATGATACATGA
>ENA-OQBJ01001294-OQBJ01001294.1-human-gut-metagenome-genome-assembly--contig:-NODE-1294-length-10069-cov-7.175216_pt1 | contig 10069 bp, 10 predicted proteins | sample MGYA00242743_ERZ504545 | MGnify/ENA primary metagenome ERZ504545 (study PRJEB26092, sample SAMD00036252) | human gut metagenome | host: Homo sapiens | study: EMG produced TPA metagenomics assembly of...
CCAGGCCACACGCCGTCGCCGGCGCGAACGCGATCGGGAGCCCGGCCCCGTCCGCCGCATGGTCAACGCTTGGTGGAACCGCCTGCTCGGAGCCGTCTACGGCGGCGGCTTCTCCACACAAGAAGCCGAGTACGAAGATCACGCCACCCGTCGCGACTACCTTTGGAATACCCTGGGCACCGCCGTGTGGGGCATGGCGTTTCCGTTGCTCACCATCGTGTCCACACAGCTCGTGGGCGCCGAGGAGGCTGGCAAATTCTCCATCGCCTTTGTCACCGGCACGCTCATCATGATCGCGTGCAACTACGGCGTGCGCAATTTCCAGGTCTCGGATATCGACGAAAAAACCTCTTTCGCCTCCTACCAGCTCAACCGCTGGCTCTGCGGAGCGCTCGCGCTGGCATGCGGCCTGGTATACAGCAGCGCCCGCGGCTACGATGCGCAGATGGCCACGATCGGCCTGGGCGTCTACCTGTATAAGGTGATCGACGGCGTGGCGGACGTGTACGAGGGCCGCCTGCAGCAGGCCGACAAGCTCTATTTGGCCGGCATGAGCCAAACGCTGCGTTCCGCCGGCGTCATCGCGGTCTTTAGCGTGGCACTGTTCCTCACGCGCAGCATGCCCATCGCCGCCATGGCCATGGGCATCGCCGCGATTGCCTCGCTCGCGCTGGTCACCGCCCCGCTCGCCCTGCTCGAAACCGAAAAATCGCGCCGCATGAGTCTGCGCGAGGCTGGCCACCTGTTTGTCCAGTGCGCTCCGCTCTTTGGCGCGCTGTTCCTGTTCAACCTCATCGAGAGCATGCCCAAGTTTGTGATGGAAGGCACGCTGGCCTACAAGTATCAGCTGTACTTTAATGCCCTGTTCTTTCCGGCGCAGGCCATTTTGTTGAGCATTGGATTTATCTATAAACCGCAGTTCCTGCGTCTGTCGAGCATTTGGGCGAATCCGCGCAAGCGTCGCCCCTTTGACTTGATTATTGTTGCCGTTATGGCACTGATCGTGGTCATTACCGGAGCGTGCGCCGCATTTATGGCAGGCCCCGGCATCCCCATCATGAGCTTTATGTACGGCCTCAACTTTGAGCGCTACCGCACGCTGGCACTGCTAATGGTTGTCGCCGGCGGCGTCACCGCGGCAATCGACTTTATCTACGCCATCATCACGGTGTTGCGCCACGCCGGCGATGTCACCAAGATCTACCTGATCTGCTTCGCCGTAAGCGTGGTGCTGCCGGTGATCCTGATTAAGCTGCTGGGTCTGATGGGCGCCGTGGTGAGCTACCTAGCATCATGGCCCTACTCCTGGTGCTGCTGATTATCGAATACGCCACATCCGCCAACGCATCGAGCGCGACCGCAACCCGTACGGCGCCTAATTGGCGCAATGGGGGTCTCGTTGCGGACGATTTGCGACACGCAAAACTAAGTGAGTAGACTTTTGCCGAATCCCTGACCACACCGGCAAAACACAAGTCAGTGACCTGCGGTTTTGTTGAGGCAAATTTGCCGGCTGCTCGGCATTTCCAAAAAAGTATACTCACTTAGCCAGCGGGCAGCCAAAAAAGAACCGTCGCAACGTCGTTTGACTCCGTTGCGACGGTTTTTCGAGCATTTTCGCACTGCCGAGGACGCAGACGCTCCTCATTTCTCGCGCTTACCGAGCAAGAAAGCGCTATTCTCCGAAAGTAGCCAAAAAAGCTCCGTCCCAAATTAGCTACCACTTGCACCGATTATTCGCCCGGGTTGATGTTCGCGTAGAACTCCGCCCCATCATCGAGCCGCAGGATCCCGACGCGACCGAACTCGGAGCCGGTGGCGGCAGCGCAGTCGATGTCGATGCGATCGGGCACACCGGCGGCATCCTCGCCGCCCAGGCGCACGATCTGCCCGCGGCCCGACTCCTCATCGAGCCCCGCAAGACCACCGACCTCGCAATAACGCCCGAGCGACACCGTTGGCGTGTGACCGCTCACCACGACCGGACCCTTGCCCTCGGCAGAAAGCAGCCCGGTCGGCGCATCCCAATAGCCGTGACGAATCCACAGCAGGTCATCGGCCGACTGCACCGCGAGCATCTGCTGCAGCAGCTCGCGATCGGCACCCACCGCTCCAACGCCATCGGCACAATCGACGCCATGCTCAAGCAAAAACGCGCGCGCCGCCTTCATCTCGATTCCAGCATGTACCAGCAGATACGGGCGCTCCTCGGTCTCGGCCACCGCGTAGAGCGGCAGCGCGGCCATCCATCGCACGAGCTCCTCGTATGCGTCAAATTCCATGTCGTTGAGCTGCTCGCGCGTCGTCCAGCCACCGTTGATATCCCAGGTCTCGGCATCGAGCGGATCCTGGCCAATGATGGCATCGAGCATGATCTGCTCGTGATTACCCTTGAGCACGCGGGCGTTGGGCAGCGAGCGCACGAGCTTAATAACGCCGACCGGATCGGGCCCGCGATCGATCATGTCGCCTAACACGTACAGCGTGTCGTCGGACGTCAACGAAATCTTGGACAGGGCCTCGTCAAGCGCACGCACGTGCCCGTGAGCATCAGATGTCACATAGATCGCCATGGTACGCCTCTCCTTGCATTGCGGCCAAAGCCGGAACCGCAACTAAAACTTCAAGTTGAACTTAAACGTTACCCATTGTACTCCGTTGCAATAAAGCTGGAAAGGGTTTCCGAGCAGAGGCAAAGACGGCAGCCGTCTATGACGATATCGCGCACGCCCGCAATCCAACCCCATAAACCCACCATCTTTGGGTACAAATAACCGCAGACAACTAACCGTGCCACGCCAACCACCCAGGAGCGGACACCATCCATGAACCAGATCCTTCTTTTTATCGGCCTCGTCATCATTTTGTGCCTGACCATCAAACCCGTCGGCAAAAAGCTCCCCTTCCCCACCCTGCTTATCTTTATCGCGCTCGGCATGCTGTTGGGCGTCAACGGCCCGGCGCATATCGACTTTAGCGACTACGCACTCACCGAAACCGTCTGCAGCACGGCGCTGCTGTTCATCATGTTCTACGGCGGCTTTAACACCAATATCGACCGTGCCAAACCCGTTGCCGTGCCCGCGGTATTGCTGAGCACGCTCGGCGTCGTCATCACTGCCGGCATTACCGGCGTGTTCGCGCACTTTGTACTGGGCTTCGACTGGATCGGCGGCCTGCTGCTGGGATCGGTCGTGGCGTCCACCGACGCGGCCAGCGTCTTTAGCGTTCTGCGCGAGCACAGCCTTTCGCTGAGGGGCGGCACCGACTCGCTGCTCGAGGTCGAATCGGGCTCCAACGACCCCGTCGCCTACATGCTCACCGCCGTGCTCGCCACACTCGCGGCCGGCGGCGACATCAACATTCCCGCACTGCTGGCCAAGCAGATTATCCTGGGCGCGGGCCTGGGCCTTGCCATCGGCTGGGCGGCGGGCCGCCTGATTGAACGAGCGCACGCAACGGCCGAGGGCGCGCAGACCATCTTTTTGTTCGCCGTGGCAATCGTCGCCTACGCATTGCCGAGCTATCTGGCGGCAACGGCTTTTTGGCCGTGTACCTGGCCGGCATTGTGCTGGGTGCGAGCGACATCACCGGCAAGGTCGAGATGGCGCACTTTTTTGACACCCTCACCGAGATGGCCGAGATGACCATCTTCTTTTTGCTGGGCCTGCTCGTCACGCCCACGCGCCTGCCGCAGATGCTGCTGCCGGGCCTGGCGCTCATGGCGTTCATGCTCTTCGTGAGCCGCCCCATCGCCGTCGGCGTGCTCCTAGCGCCCTTTAAGACGAATCCCAGCCAGGTCGCGCTCGTAAGCTGGGCGGGCCTGCGCGGAGCAGCTTCGGTCGTCTTTAGTCTCTTTGCCGTGGTGGCCGGCGTTCCCGGCGGACACGACCTATTTGACCTGGTGTTTGTGATTGCCGTATCGAGCATTGTGGTGCAGGGTTCGCTACTGCCGGCGGTGGCGAAGAAACTCGATATGATCGATGCGGCCGGCGACGTGCGCCGCACCTTTAACGACTACCGCGACGAGGACGGCATGTCGTTTGTAAAGCTCAAGGTGGGCGCTGGCCATCCGTTTGCCGGACGCTCGCTCGCGGACATTGGCAGCGCGACGGACATGCTCGTGGTCTTGGTGCTGCGCGACGGGGCGCATCCGGTACTGCCCAATGGCGACACCGTGATCCAGGAAGGCGATCTGCTGGTGATGGCCGCCCCAACGTTCGAAGAGCGTGCCGAGGTTACGCTGCGCGAGGTCACCGTGACGCCCCACGGTCGCCTGGCCGGTCAGCGCCTGCGCGACGTGCCGCAGGGCAAGCACCCGTTTATCGTGGTGATGCTCAAGCGCGAAGGCCAAACGATCATCCCGACGGCGACACCCTCATATACGCCGGCGACGAAGCCGTCATCGCCACGCTGGCGTCGTAGTGACCAGGGGTTAGCTAATTTGCGACGAAGAAATCAAGCGCCTAGAGAACCTCATGCCTTCGCTCGCAGATTTGGATTTGCCCGAGGAGTAAAGCACCCCTCCCCCATGTAACCATCCTGTAAATCATAGCGGCGCACTCGGGTTTTGCTGTGATTCGGTCGCGCCTGACGCTCCACTGTGCTAAAGTATCCCGAACGTTCAAACGACTACGAGGGGAACTAGAAGATGGCACGTGTGCACAACTTCTCAGCTGGCCCGGCCGCGCTGCCTACAAGCGTGCTCGCCGAGATCGCCGACGAGATGATGGACTACCGCGGTTGCGGCATGTCCGTGCTCGAGATGAGCCATCGATCTAGCATGTACCAGCAGATTATCAACGACGCCGAGGCAACCCTGCGCCGTCTGCTGAGCATCCCCGACAACTACCGCGTCCTGTTTTTGCAGGGCGGCGCCACGCTGCAGTTTGCGGGCATCCCCATGAACCTCATGCGCCGCGGCCGCGCCGGCTACGTCGTGACCGGCAACTTTGCCAACAAGGCGTACAAGGAGGCCGCCAAGTACGGCGAGGCCGTGCTGCTCGCGAGCTCCGAAGACACCAACTTCGACCGCATCCCCGACATGGCCGACATCAACGCGCGTATTGCCGCCGAGGCCGCGGGCGACGGGCTCGAATACGTCTACATCTGCCAGAACAACACTATCTTTGGCACCATGTACACGAGCTGCCCAACTGTGGCGATGTGCGCTGGTCGCCGATGTCTCGAGTTGCTTCCTGTCGCAGCCGCTCGACATTGAGCGCTACGGGCTTATTTACGCCGGCGCGCAGAAAAACGCTGGCGCCGCGGGCGTGACCGTGGTCATCGTGCGTGACGACCTCATCGCCGGCGGACCCGCCTTTGCGCAGACGCCGCAGTACCTGGACCTTAAGACCCAGGCCGCCAAGGGCTCAATGCTCAACACGCCCAACACCTTTGGCATCTACGTGTGCGGCAAGGTGTTCCGTTGGGTTGAGCAGACCGGCGGACTTGCCGCCATGGCCGAGCGCAACTGGGCCAAAGCCAACCTGCTCTATGACTTGCTCGAGCAAAGCGAACTGTTCCATGGCACCACGCAGGCCGACAGCCGCTCCATCGCCAACGTCACGTTCCGCACCGGCGATGCCGACCTCGACGCCGCCTTTGTCGCAGGCGCGGCCGAGCACCAGATTCAAAACGTCAAGGGCCATCGCCTGGTGGGCGGCATGCGCGCCAGCGTGTACAACGCCGTCACCATGGAAGACGTGCAGGCGCTGGCCTCGTACATGAAGGACTTCGAAGCGCAGCATAGTTTGAGCCCGCGATCTAACTAGCCCGCAACGCGCGGGCCGACCAGCCACTTCAAACCACCCTGCTTAGATCAAAACCTGCTAAGGAGTTTTTCCATGCGTAAGATTAAGACCATCGACGACATCACTAAAGACGGCAAAGTCGAGTTTGGCGAGGGCTACGAGTTTGTGGGCACCGCCGAGGAGGCCGACGCCATCCTGATGCGCTCGACCGACCTGCACGGCTACGAGCTGCCTGAGGGCATCCGCGCTATCGCCCGCTGCGGCGCCGGCGTCAACAACATTCCCGTCGAGGAATATGCCAAGAAGGGCGTCGTCGTCTTTAACTCCCCCGGCGCCAACAGCAATGCCGTTAAGGAGCTCGTCCTAGGCATGCTGGTGCTCTCGAGCCGCGGCGTGGTGCAATCGATGAACTGGGTGCGTGACAACGCCGACGACCCCGAGATTCAGGTCGATGCCGAAAAGGCCAAGAAGGCCTTTGTGGGCCGCGAGCTCAAGGGCAAGCGCATCGGCGTCATCGGCCTGGGCAACGTGGCTCCAAGGTCGCCAACGCCTGTGTCGATCTGGGCATGGACGTCTACGGCTACGACCCGTTCATTTCCGTCGAGCACGCATGGGTGCTGAGTCGCGAGGTGCAGCGCGTGGGCACGCTCGAGGACCTCTGCCGCGGGTGCGACTACCTCACCGTGCACGTGCCCAGCAAGGCCGATACCATCGGCATGATCAGCACCGAGCAGATCGACCTGCTGGCGCCCGACGCCGTGCTCATCAACTACGCGCGCGAAACCATCATTGACGAGGACGCCGTCGACGCTGCCCTGCGCGAGGGCAAGCTCAGCTGGTTTAGCTGCGACTTTGCCACGCCCAAGACCGTCAAGATGCCCAACACGTTTATCACCACGCATTCGGGCGCCGGCACCGGCGAGGCCGAGGCCAACTGCGCCGACATGGCCATCAGCGAGCTCAAGGATTACCTGGAAAACGGCAACATCGCGCACAGCGTCAACTACCCCGCCTGCAGCATGGGCAAGGCGCGCGCCGCAAGCCGCATTGCCTGCCTGCATGCCAACGTGCCCAACATGATCGGCCAGATCACGGCCATTCTCGCCAAGGACAACGCCAACGTGCAGCGCATGACCAACGAGTCCGCTGGCGAGAACGCCTACACCATGTTCGACACCGATGAGCACCTGGACGGCAGCACGATCGAGGCACTTAAGCAAATTCCGTCGATGTATCGTGTGCGCGTGATTAAATAGCGCCGGCGCCAATCCTGCCAGACAGACCACGAAGCCCGTTCGGCCCCCGTTTTCACGAAACGGGGGCCGATTTTGTTGCTCCGGACGACTTTAAAATGATACCCAGAACAAGTTTTTTCAGATAATCGATAGTGAGGCTCAAGTCGCTAAGCACACCCGCTTTGATAAACAGCTTTATCAGGGACTTTAGTAGGTAAAAATCGGTCTCTATGTGCCGAATGTAAGTTGACTGTCCATTTTCCGAAACAACTTATTCTAGGTAGCATTTTTAAGGCCCTTCCAAGGCAAAATATAAGTATTTTGCGACCAAAACTCTAGTCCGCGCGACCGTTTTCCGCCCGCGCGGCTACATTCCCGCCCAATCGATAAAAAACTCCTCACGAAGCCGCCGTTCGAGCTCCTGCTGCCGCGGCGTCTTGTCTTTCAGCGGCACATCGAGATAGGACATGATGAGCTCCATCACCACGCGGAAGGCATCGAAGTCGGCCAGCTGACCATAGGTCATCAGAACGACGGGATATCCCATGGCTTGCAAGGCCGTCGTTCGATCGGAGTCCGAAATCTTGGATTCAATGGATCCGTGAATGGCTTTACCCTGGCATTCAACCAGACACTCTCGGCTGCCGTCCTTATTTGCCAGCAGGATATCGGCATAGCGCCTATCAAGCCCCGAAATCAGGCGGGCGCTGCGCGTCAAGCGAATCTCGACGTTATTGGTAAGGCGCAGCCTTCGCCGCCGCGCAACCTCGTAAGGCCAAACAGCATCGAAGCCTGGACCTCGAGCGGCGATGCCGCCACCCCCCCCCTAATGCACTTCGCGGCACGTGTGAACGATTTAGCGCCGCGGAGCCCCCGGACCTTATCGACGTACTCTGTAAGTTCAGAGAACTCGATCAAGGGCGGTCGTTTCCACAGGTCCGTTGGATTCCCCGAGACATCCTTTACATTTTCCCAACCCAACCGTGCGTCACCCCACCGGTCCCCATATGCCTGCACAAGTGCCGACTTTACCTGAGGCGCAATCTTGCACACGGCAAAGGTGCCGCACATCTCATACATGCACATGATTAAACGCTCGTTTGAGACCGAGGAAGCCAGGGTCAGCAGGGTAAAGAGCGGGGACGCGACATCGAGGCCAAACTCTGTCTGTCGCATGGAATCAAACGGCCTCTCCCCGTTCCAAACATGCCTGCCAATGCGATCGCCCTTACGTCCGCAGCTGCCCTGCGCCAACACGTGTAACGGGGTGCCCAGGAAATGCGTGACGAGCGGATGCTCACATAGGTGCTCCCTGCGCGGATCGTCCGCAGAATCGGGCAGGTCCGGCATTATTGCCAAGACCTGTGGAGGTATCCGGTGATACCGAAAGGCAGATATGTCGCACAGCATGTCGTCCATGAAGGTACGTACCCGCTGCGTCGCTTGTGAACCCGCTCGGACGGCAAACGCACTGGCTCGGCCTGCGAACGGTAAATACTGCCACGCCCACGTCGCGGATCTCTCAGGAGGCTTACAATCGGTTTGGAAAGCAAACTGATTGTGAGGTTGCATATGGTTGATGAGGACTTTGCCTGGCGGCTTGCGCAGGAGCTTGTGCGGATCGAAAGCTCAGACCCGGGCGCGTATGAGGACGAGATCGAGCGCTTCATTAAGAGGCTCATTGAGCAGCAGCTGGCACAACTTGATAGTTCTGCGCTCGATGCCGTGCAGATTGAGGAGCTCGAAGTGCTGCCCGGGCGCCGCAACCTTAAAGTCACCGTGCCGGGCCAAAGCGACGAGCCGCGGCTGATCTATATCTGCCACATGGATACCGTCACCTTGGGCGATGGCTGGGACGCAGACATCGCACCGCTTGGGGCGGTTGTGCGCGACGATAAACTCTATGGCCGCGGTGCCTGCGATATGAAGGGTGGCCTGGCCTGCGCTATTGCCGCACTGATCCATACGCTCGAGCGCGTGGCGGCGGATGGCGCGTTGCCCCGCCGCGGCTTTTCGCTCATCTGCTCGGTCGACGAGGAAGACTTTATGCGCGGCTCAGAGGCCGCGATCGATGCCGGCTGGGTCGGCTCGCGTGAATGGGCGCTGGACACCGAACCCACCGACGGACAGATTCAGGTGGCGCACAAGGGGCGCACGTGGTTCGAGATTGAAATGGCTGGCGTAACGGCGCATGCGAGCCAGCGTGGAAGGGCGCGGATGCCGTCGCCGCCATGGCCGAGGTCGTGTGTTCGCTCCGTCGCGTGTTTGTGGCGCTGCCGCGCACGATGGCTGGGGTCTTCGACCATCACGTTTGGCCAAATCGAGGGCGGATATCGCCCCTATGTCGTGCCCGACCGCGCCAAAGTCTGGGTCGACATGCGTCTGACCCCGCCGACCGATACGGCCGCCGCGACGCGCATGGTAGAGCAGGCCATCGCCGTCGCCGAAGCAGCCGTTCCCGGTTGCATGCAGCTACACCGTGACGGGCGGCCGGCCCGCCATCGAGCGCGACCCGAACTCTCCCCTTCTAGCAGCGCTCAAGCGTGCCGCCGATGACGTGACGGACGCGGACACGACCGTCGGCTTCTTTACCGGCTACACCGACACCGCGTCATTGCCGGCAAGACAGCAACCGCAATTGCATGAGCTACGGTCCCGGGTCGCTCGCGCTCGCACACAAGCCCAACGAATATGTGCCCCATGCCGATATCGTTCGTTGTCAGCAGGTGCTAATCGCGCTCGCCGATAACGTGCTCTGGGACGCGAGCGGCCAAGTTGGGGCATAATAAGCCGCGAACAAACCGACTCGTGCGTTAGGACCGCCCATGAAAGCACTTCCGTTTCCCTGCATCCGCCCGGCTCAGGACCGCGTACTCGAGGCGCTGCCTGCAATGGGCAGCATCCTGAGCGGCAACGATGCTCTGCGCGGAGCCCTTGCCGATGGCCTGATGCTCAAGGACCGGGTGCGGCGTATTACGTGTACGAATGCTCGGGGCGAGCCGGGACGCGTGACGGGTGTCGTGGCGATCTGCCCGACGAGTGTACTTGCGGACGGCAAGGGCGATGCCAGCACCGACGTGG
>ENA-OQBJ01001296-OQBJ01001296.1-human-gut-metagenome-genome-assembly--contig:-NODE-1296-length-10050-cov-1.966744_pt1 | contig 10050 bp, 11 predicted proteins | sample MGYA00242743_ERZ504545 | MGnify/ENA primary metagenome ERZ504545 (study PRJEB26092, sample SAMD00036252) | human gut metagenome | host: Homo sapiens | study: EMG produced TPA metagenomics assembly of...
TCTGTCAATAATATTCCCATAATAAAGCATATTTATGCTATAATAAAGAGTAATTGTATCAAGGAGAATATGACTAATGGATTTAATTCGCGAAAAAGTATTTGTTAACCGTTACCACTATGATGTTCGTAACCATGAGTGGGAAAAAGAGAATGGTGTTCCTAAAACAAATGTTGAAGTAACTTTCCAGTTGCACAATAAAGATGAAGAAGCTAACAATACGTCTGTTGTAGCTGTTTTGCAATTTATGATTGTCCGTGATGAGTTTGTTATCTCAGGGATTGTTTCTCAAATGACCACATTCAAAACCGTATCGTCAATGAACCAAAAGACTTCTCACAAGAAGAAGCAGAAGCCTTGGCTGCACCGCTCTTGGATACGCTTCAACGTTTGACTTATGAAGTAACTGAAATTGCCTTGGATCGTCCAGGTATCAATTTGGAGTTCTAAGATGTCTCTTGCAGTTATTACGGATTCATCGGTTAATCTCCCTGCTGAAATTCAGGGCCATGCTGATGTTTATGTTTTAGATATTCCGGTCATCATTGAGGGGCAGCCTTTTGTTGAAGGAAAAAACTTGGATGTCAATCAGTTTTATGAGCAAATGGCAAACTCTGAGGAACTGCTCAAGACGTCGCAACCTAATCTAGCTGACTTGGATAACTTGCTTATGGAGTTTGAGGAGAAAGGTTATACCCATGTCGTTGGGCTTTTCCTTTCTTCAGGAATCTCTGGTTTTTGGGCCAATAGTCAGTTTTTGATTGAGGACCATGCCAAGTTGAAGATTGCTTTTCCTGATACAAAAATCACAGCAGCTCCTATGGGAGCCATGGTGAGAAACGTTTTGCATTGGTCAGCCCAAGGGATGTCTTTTGAGAGCATTTTGAAGAAGCTTGAGGAACAAGTTGATCAAACGACGGCTTATATTCTTGTGGATGATCTTAATCATCTGGTTAAGGGTGGCCGTTTGTCGAATGGTTCGGCGATTTTAGGAAATCTTTTGTCTATCAAACCTATTTTGAATTTTAATGACGAAGGAAAAATCGTTGTTTTTGAAAAGGTGCGTACAGAGAAGAAAGCTGTGAAACGTTTGGTTGCCCTAGCTGAGGAAAATCGTGAAATGGAACTTAGTATCCTTCACACCAATGCTCCTGAAAAAGCTGAAGATTTTAAAAAGCAGCTAGAAGCACAGGGAATTAGCGTTTCAACAGTGGTATCCTTATGTGCTGTAATTGCGACACACTTGGGTGAAGGAGCACTAGTACTAGGTATAACACCTAAATTTACCAAATAAGTACTATCCATCTGGAATGGGGTTTGTCTATGATTAAAATCAATAGAGAGGAAAAATGACATGTCTATTAAAGTTATTGTTGCTGGATTTAAAGGAAGAATGGGTTCAACTGCGGTTGAAATGGTCAAGGGAGATGACGAATTGACTTTGGCTGCCTTGCTTGACCCATTTGCGACAGAAAAAGAAGTGGACGGTGTTCCTGTCTTCACAGATAAAGCGGATTTGGTTGGCTTTGACGCAGATGTCTGGGTGGATTTCACTATGCCAGCTGTTGCCTATGAAAATACTCGTTTTGCTTTGGAGAATGGTTTTGCACCAGTTGTGGGTACCACAGGATTTACTGAAGCACAAATTCAGGAATTGACAGACCTTTCTAAAGACAAGTCTATTGGTGGTTTGATTGCCCCTAACTTTGCTATTGGTGCTATCCTTCTTATGAAGTTTGCAGCAGAAGCTAGCAAATATTTCCCAGATCTTGAAATCATTGAGCTTCACCATGACAAGAAAAAGGATGCGCCTTCAGGTACAGCAGTGAAAACGGCTGAACTTATTCGTGAGGTTCGCGAAACGAAACGTCAAGGTGCTGAGGATGAGGTGGAAACACTTGCTGGAGCACGTGGTGCTGAGTTTGATGGTTTCCGTATTCACAGTGTGCGTTTGCCAGGACTTGTGGCTCACCAAGAGGTTATCTTTGGTGCTCAAGGAGAAGGTTTGACCTTGCGTATGATTCTTATGACCGTATTTCCTTTATGGGTGGGGTTAACCTTGGTATTAAAGAAGTGGTTAAACGTGATCAGCTTGTTTATGGTTTGGAACATTTACTATGAGATTAAGTTATTTGCCTTCTGAGTTTCAGAAGGCTTTACCAATATTAGAGAAGATTAAGGCTGCGGGTTTTGAGGCTTACTTTGTTGGTGGTTCGGTACGAGATGCCCTTCTTAACCGTCCCATTCATGATGTAGACATTGCTTCGTCTTCATATCCTGAGGAGACCAAGCAGATCTTCGAGCGTACGGTGGATATCGGTATTGAGCATGGACCATTTTGGTCTTGGAAAATGGCGGTGAGTATGAGGTGACGACCTTCCGAACAGAGGACGTCTATGTAGATTACCGTCGTCCGTCTAGCGTGTCCTTTGTGCGTTCATTGGAAGAAGACCTCAAGCGTCGTGATTTTACAGTCAATGCTTTTGCTCTTAATGAAAATGCTGAGATTATCGACAAGTTCGATGGGCTTGCTGATTTGGACAACCGTGTTTTGAGGGCTGTTGGTAAGGCTGAGGAACGCTTTAACGAGGATGCCCTTCGTATCATGCGAGGACTACGTTTTGCCGCGAGTTTAGACTTTGATATCGAAGAAAAAACTTTTCAGGCTATGACTAGCCACGCTCCCCTTTTGGAGAAGATTTCGATTGAGCGTAGTTTCATCGAGTTCGATAAGTTGCTTTTGGCTCTACATTGGAAAAAGGGAATCAAGGCACTTCTAGCGACTAAGGCTTATCAGTACCTTCCGGATTTTCAAGAAACTGCTGAAGAATGGCAGTCTTTTGTGGCAGACTATGTGGAGGACTTTAGATTTACAAGTTCTGAACAGGCTTGGGCGGCAACTCTTTTGGCTCTCAAGATGATAATCCACGCTCTTTCCTTAAAAAATGGAAGACGTCTGTTAATTTCCAAAAGATAGTTCAGTCCTTGATTGAGATTTTCAATTTCCGTTTGGAGAGAGCCGTGACTAAACAAGATGTTTATCAGTATGGTAAGGAGCTCTTAGAGGCGGCTGAAACTTTGAGACAGGCTCAGGCTTGGACGTCGATTATGAGCGTATTGCCGATTTGGATGGTCAGTTGCTCATCCATGATAAGCACGAAATCGTTGTGAATGGTGGCACACTGATGAAGGAGCTAGGATTCAAACCTGGTCCGGACCTTGGACGTACACTTAAAGCCATTGAAAATGCCATCGTTGATGGGAAACTAGCTAATGACAAGGAAGCTATTATGGCCTTTGTTCAAGCGATGAAATAAGTCTACGGACGTTATAAAAATGACACACCGCTACAGAGCATGCGTAGGATCCGTAGCGGTGTTATTTGTAAGAAGGAAGTAAGATGTCAGATTTTATTGTTGAAAAATTAACCAAGTCCGTTGGAGACAAGACGGTTTTTAAAGAGATTTCATTTATTATCCATGATTTGGATCGTATTGGGATTATTGGTGTCAATGGGACAGGTAAGACAACCTTGCTAGATGTTGTCTCTGAGCGTATTGGTTTTGATGGTGATGTGTCACCTTTCACTAAGGCTAATGGCTATAAGATTGCTTATTTGACTCAGGAGCCAGAATTTGATGATAGCAAGACAGTGCTTGATACGGTCTTGTCATCAGACCTTCGTGAGATGGCTTTGATTCGTGAATATGAAACCCTTATGGCAGATTATTCTGAGGAGAATCAGGCTCGCTTGGAGAAGGTTATGGCTGAGATGGATAGTCTAGATGCTTGGTCCATTGAGAGCGAGGTTAAGACAGTCTTGTCTAAGTTGGGATTGTCAGACCTCTCGCAAAAGGTCGGGGACCTCTCAGGTGGTCTTCGTCGTCGTGTGCAGTTGGCTCAGGTTCTCTTGAATGATGCAGATCTCTTGCTTTTGGATGAGCCAACCAACCATTTGGATATTGATACTATTGCTTGGTTGACGAATTTTCTCAAGTCTTCTAAAAAAGACGGTACTCTTTATTACCCACGACCGTTATTTCTTGGATAATGTGGCAACTCGTATCTTTGAGCTAGACCAGGCTAATCTGATTGAATACCAGGGGAATTATCAAGACTATGTGCGTCTAAAGGCCGAACAAGATGAACGAGATGCAGCAGCCCTTCACAAGAAAAAGCAACTCTATAAGCAGGAGTTGGCATGGATGCGAACGCAACCACAGGCACGTGCGACTAAACAACAAGCTCGTATCAATCGCTTTAAGGACCTTAAGGGTGAGGTTCACCAAACGGTTAATAATGACGATCTTGAAATTAACTTTGAGACCAGCCGTATTGGTAAGAAAGTAGTGAACTTCGAGCATGTCATTTTGCTTATGAAGATGGCAAGCAAATTCTCAGTGATTTCAATCTTATCATGCAAAATCGTGATCGTATCGGTATTGTTGGGGATAATGGTGTCGGAAAATCGACCTTGCTCAATCTGATTAATGGTGACCTTGTGCCTACAGCTGGTGTCCTAGATATTGGTGAGACGGTACGTATTGGTTATTTCTCACAGCAAATTAAAGATATGGATGAGAGCAAGCGTGTCATTAACTACTTGCAAGAAGTTGCAGATGAAGTTAAGACAACGGTTGGAACAACCAGTATCACAGAGCTCTTGGAGCAATTCCTTTTCCCTCGTTCTACCATGGGACACAGATTGCCAAGCTCTCTGGTGGGGAAAAGAAACGTCTTTATCTACTTAAGATTCTGATTGAAAAGCCTAATGTTCTGCTCTTGGATGAGCCGACAAATGATTTGGACATTGCAACTTTGACGGTTTTGGAAAACTTCCTTAATGGTTTTGGCGGCCCTGTCGTTACCGTAAGTCACGACCGCTATTTCTTGGACAAGGTGGCTAACAAGATTCTAGCCTTTGAAGAGGGTGGCGTGCGAGAGTTCTTTGGTAACTACACAGACTACCTTGATGAAAAAGCCTTCTTACAAGAGCAATCAGCCCTCCTCGAGAAGGAAAAAGAGCAAGCTAGCGTTAAAGTTGAGAAAGTCAAAGAAGACAAAAAACGCATGAGCTACTTTGAAAAACAAGAGTGGGCGACCATCGAAGATGAGATTGCTGACCTTGAAGCCAAAATCGAAGAGATTGAAGCAGCCATGCTTGAAAATGCTAGCGATTATGGACAGTTAGCTACCCTTCAACGTGATTTGGATGCTGCTAACGAAACCTTACTTGAAAAGTATGAACGCTATGAGTATTTGAGTGAGCTAGAGGGATAAGCTCTTTAGTAATCAAAGTATGACAAAAGCCCTGCATTTGCAAGGCTTTTTTATGTTTATGTAGTGTCTGGTTTCTTCTTACCACAAGCGGAATGAAAAGGAAAGGACTGAAACACCCGTAAAGATAATTAAGGAAGCTACCAAGCGCCCAATAAGAAAGGCTGAGAAAAACGGAGCACTAAAGAGCAAGAGCCCAAATACCAGACAAATTAAGGCGATTGACAGGGCGGGTTGTCCTGAGAAGCCGAATTGACGTTGGCGATGAGCTTGAAAGCCTTGTGTAAAGGCTGAGACAAGAAGCCACCAAGCGATAATGGTTACAGCTACACCTGAGAGCACCCATGCTGATGTTGATAGCAAAATAATCCCAAAAACAATGGAAATGATACTCTGAAGCAGTTGGAAGAAGGAGCGGTTTTCGTTATCTCGTTTAAAATAAACCATGAGACTTGAAACACCAGATACCAGCATCACTAGGGCAAACAGCAACCAACGATGGCAAGAAGGTTTGTAGGATTAGCGAAGAAAAAGACACCCAAGAGTGTAATGAGAATGCCACTAATCAATGTAAAACTTTTCATAGGCTACCTCTTATTAATTTTTCTTAATACTACTAAATAAGTATCAAATTGTCAAACAAAGACCTACTTTAGAGTGGCTTGATGTTATAAGTGTAGGTGGCAGCTTTTCTGGTTCTCGTAGCTACCTGACGACCTGTTTTTTGGAAGAGGTGTTTAAAGCGGCGCAAGAAATTTGTGGAATCCATCTTGAGGTAGTCTTCATTAAAGGTACCAAAAAGTTGACGGTAGGTAGTCAAGGTGTTTTCCTCGGGCATAATGGAAAGGATAGTTGGATAGTATTCGAGTCGTCCCTTGATACGTTCCATAGCTGTTAAGAGGATTTCCCAGTGGTCAAAGGCGAGGTCATCATGTGACAGTGTCTTATCGCCATCAACAAGTTGCAGTCGACCGTCTACCATGGCGATGTCTAACCAATGCGTAGACGCCGCATCGTCGGCAGCCTTTTCCACTTGAATGTCATTAAAGGTCATAAAGCAGAGATAAGCCACTGTAATGGTCCACATTCGAGGATCACGATAAGGTGTTCCCACTGTAATGAGTTGCTCAATGTGGTCAGGGTTGAGTTTAACGGATGTTTCCTCCTGTACCTCACGACAGACAGCTAGATTGAGATCTTCTTGCTCCTGAACGAAGCCACCACTGAGGGCGTATTTCCCCATGAAGATGGTTTTTTCGCTTGATAAGTAAGGTTTGGACTCTTCCTTCATAATAGCGGAAGATGACCGAGTCAACGGTCACTGAGGGCTTAACGTACTTATCCTCTTCCTCTCGCCTATAGATGTCCAAAAATTCCTTTTCACTACCAGAGTTTTCGAAGGTTTTAGTCATAGGTTTCCTCCTTTATTTATTGTAAGTGCAAATGATGAGTGCTTTACACCAGTCTTCTAAATCTCGATGTGTAGACGTTCCTTGATTGCTTTTTTGGCATTGTGGTAGTTGTCCGCAAAGAAGCTGTCGCTATTACTATTTTCCCCTAAAATAACAATTTTATCTTTGAATGGTGATAGGAGGTTTAAGAGATGCTTGGTAAACCAGTCACGTGTTTGATTATCGGCCATAGTCATGTCACGGAAACCATCATCTACATAGTTTGATTTTGGCAGAATCACAAAAATCAAATCCCACTTTTCACGGGCCTGAGTTACCTGATAGAGACGATCCAACATGTCGAACTCTTCTTGGGAGATATTTTCTTTCAAATAGTAGTCAATATAGACCTTAGTGACTGTTGAATTGGTATCGGCAAAGATAAGTCCTGAGTGTTGCCCTTTGTCAATGATATCAGAGGTCTGGGCATATTGATCTGTTAGGAGGTGAATATAGTCGTTGGTATCTAACTCGTCATCTCGTACATTATACTTTTCTTGATATTCCCTAGCATATTCCAGAGAGCAGGGAGCATTGTAAGTGCAGGCCAAATCCTTAACAAGAGTAGTCTTTCCACCGCTAGCAGAGCCCACAACAAGGACCTTGCGCGTAAAGTGGCGACGGAAAGGCTTGGTGATAAAACGCCAATTTTTCCATCGGATTGTCTCGAATCTCAGTAGCAGAGATATTGATAATAGACCGTTCGATGAGTTCTACCTGAGCTTGAGGGTAATAGCGATTGAGCTCAGTCACATACTCTGGCTCTCCAACATAGAAGGTAATCTTTTCAGGATCATCCGTATTCTTAGCGATAAGCTCTTTGACACGATTAACCCAAGCACCCAGCCTCTGGATAGGCTGGCATCCCAGCTTCGTCTAGTTTATCCACAACGACTAATTCATCATCATAGAAGACTTCTCGAACATAACGGAAACGTCGATTGAGTGATAGGCCTGCGCGTGTCCCACGATCTTCTTGTGTGTTGCTGCCACTTACGATGACGAGCACATTGTCATTAGCACGTTTTGCCTTGGTAATAAGGTCAACGTGCCCAACATGCATTGGAGCGAAAGTTCCAAAAACAATGCCGATGCGCTTTCCTGATAATTGCTTTCTTTTCATAAAAAATGATCCTTTTTCAAGATTTAGTAAAATTACTAAATTAATGATAACATAGTTGGGAATCTTTGTAAATGTAAAATAGTAAATTTACTAAATTGTTTTTTTACCCATTTTAGCCTTAAAGTTTCAAAAAAAGTTTAAAAAATTTTGGAGAAAAACTAGAAAAATAGAATCCGCTTACATTGTTGAATTGATAACTTTTTAGGATTAGCTTAAAAAAGATAGATTACTTGCTATGTCATAAAACCTAACATAAAAATCAAAAAAATAGCAGAAAATACTTGACAAGAAGATTCTGAAAATTTATACTATTCATGTAATTAAATTACTAAGGTAATTATTTGAAAGGAAACATTGATATGACAACAGGTAAAGAGTACGTTGCTAGCGTTTTTGAAAAAGTGAAAGCTCAAAATGGCCATGAGGCTGAGTTTCTTCAAGCAGTTGAAGAAGTTTTCGATTCACTTGTTCCTGTCTTCGATAAATATCCTAAATATATTGAAGAAAACCTTTTGGAACGTTTGGTTGAACCAGAACGTATCGTTTCATTCCGTGTGCCATGGGTTGACGATAAAGGACAAGTACAAGTAAACCGTGGTTTCCGTGTACAATTCTCATCAGCTATTGGTCCTTACAAAGGTGGTCTTCGTTTCCACCCATCAGTAAACCAATCAATCATCAAATTCCTTGGTTTCGAACAAATCTTTAAAAACTCATTGACTGGTCAACCAATCGGTGGTGGTAAAGGTGGATCAAACTTCGATCCTAAAGGTAAATCAGATAACGAAATCATGCGTTTCTGCCAAAGCTTCATGACTGAATTGAGCAAACACATTGGTGCAGATACAGACGTACCTGCAGGTGATATCGGTGTTGGTGGACGTGAAATTGGTTACCTCTATGGCCAATACAAACGTCTTCGTAATGAGTACACAGGTGTTCTTACTGGTAAAGGTTTGAACTGGGGTGGATCACTTGCTCGTACAGAAGCAACTGGTTACGGTGCTGTTTACTTTGCAGAACAAATGCTTAATGCACGTGGTGAAAACTTTAACGGTAAAACAGCAGTTGTTTCAGGTGCTGGTAACGTTGCCATCTACGCTATCGAAAAATTGCAAAGCCTTGGTGCTAAAGCGGTAACATGTTCTGACTCATCTGGTTTTGTTTATGATCCAGACGGAATCGACGTTGACTTGTTGAAAGAAATCAAAGAAGTTAAACGTGAACGTATCGTTAAATATGCAGAAGCACGTCCAAATGCAACCTTCACACCTGCTGGTGGTGAAAAGACAGTTTGGTCAGTTAAAGCTGACTTGGCATTCCCATGTGCAACTCAAAATGAATTGGATGAAACAGATGCAGAAACACTTGTAGCAAATGGTGTATTGGCTGTTTCAGAAGGTGCTAACATGCCATCAACTTTGGGAGCTATTGATGTCTTCCTTAAAGCTGGTGTATCATTTGGTCCTGCCAAAGCTGCTAACGCTGGTGGTGTTGCTGTATCAGCTCTTGAAATGGCACAAAACAGCGGACGTACACAATGGACATTCGAAGAAGTTGATGCTAAACTCTACGATATCATGAAAGGTATCTACGAAAATGCTGCAGCAGCTGCTAAAGAATTTGGTCATGAAGGTAACCTTGTTGTTGGTGCCAACATCGCTGGATTCCTTAAAGTTGCAGACGCTATGTCAGCTCAAGGTATTGTTTAATTAACAGCCTTGACCTGATTGATAAGCCTCTCGATAAAATAAGAAAAGAAGCCTGCGGGTTTCTTTTTTTGTTTAGACAGACTTAGGAGGAAGAGGAGTTCTGTACTTTTTTTGGTATAATACCTTGTAAGAAAATCTCTTTTCTAGAGCAGATTTTGATGAATTAGAATACGAGAGGAATAATTTTGAGTGTTGGAAAGGATCCCTGTGGGGCAAAAGAAAAGAAGTATACTAATCAGACAATCATTCTAATAAGTTTCTTAATCAGTATGGTGTCAATACTGCCTATGTTCTTTTTTAGGGACAAGCTTTATGGTGATGATATTGTCTTTCACATTAACCGACTGTTATCCTTGGATACTGTCTGGAAGAGTCCTATCAATTTTACGACTAACGGAGGGACCGGACAATTAATCAATACCTTTTATCCCTGGTTAACTTATTATCCTATTTTCATAATCTATAAGCTGACTCAGTCGGTCTTTGG
>ENA-OQBJ01001297-OQBJ01001297.1-human-gut-metagenome-genome-assembly--contig:-NODE-1297-length-10049-cov-3.553014_pt1 | contig 10049 bp, 9 predicted proteins | sample MGYA00242743_ERZ504545 | MGnify/ENA primary metagenome ERZ504545 (study PRJEB26092, sample SAMD00036252) | human gut metagenome | host: Homo sapiens | study: EMG produced TPA metagenomics assembly of...
CTGCTCATTTTTTATAACGTACTAATATTCAACAATATAAATTTCCTCTTTATTTTCAATCACATAAAACTCCTGTTATGACAAAAAATTATTGACTTTAAAGACTATTATTAAAATTAGGGATATTGTATTCTTTAAGCAGAAAAAATGGGGTCCACATACTCATGTATATGAACCCCACAATTCAAATTATCTTATTCTACTTAACTAAAACAAATCCCACGTACGGATTTCATCCTTCCAATGATGATCCTTCGGGAAAGGTTTTCCACCCCATGCACGTACGCTGGTCCATTCCTGTGATGCATCGGTCCAGAAAGGATGAGAAGCCGGAAGTCCTAAAGGCAAGAATGCCAGAGAAGTCATATACAAACTTCCGTTGTTGGTATACCAATCGGCTACATTCGGCTGACGTCCGGTAAATCCGATAGTCAGGAAACCACCTTCATTAAAATTGTGACCGCTGTCAAACATGCGTTTCATCACCGCAGTCAGTGCACAACGCACCTGAGCATTAGTCACTCCAGCAGGCAGTTCCTGATACCATGCCATCAGAGCCAAAGGTTGCATAGCTGCCATACGGTAAGGAATGGAACGACCGAATACAGGGAAGGTTCCTTCCGGAGAAATGAAACGCTCCAGAATCAAACTATATTTCTGGGCACGTTTCAATGCGCGGTCATAATACTTTCCATAATCTATCCGGCTACGCACTTTTGCATCCTTCATAGCCTGAAGGGTTTCAAGATACATCGGATGGAACACATAACTGCTGTAATAATCGAATGCAAAAGAAGGACCATCGGCATACCAGCCATCTCCCGTATACCATTCTTCTACCTTACGAATAGCTGAATTCACACGGTATTCATCGAATGAAGCCCCTGCTTTTGCCAGAAAACTTTCAATGGTAGATGAAAACAACAGCCAGTTGGTATAAGGAGGATCGATACGACGTAACTGCTGGAATTCTTCTATATAACGCTTCTTAGTGGTTTCATCCAATGGTTTCCACAACTGATCGTAAGCACGAAGAAAACTTTCTGCCACGTAAGCACCATCCACCAGAGTCTGCCCCTCCTGTCTCCACAACAAATAGTCCGGACTTTGCGGGTCTACAGCATTCGCATAGCTCTTCAAAGCCATCTCACGAAGTTCCTTACGCATCTTTCCTTCTTCTGTATCATCATCCGGTAGCGTCAGCCAAGGAGCGATACCTGCCATCAAACGCCCGAACGTTTCCATATAAGCCACCTTTTTGTTACGGCCATCCCATGTGGACTAACTTCCAGCTGCATATTCTTCTGCAACTCTCCTTTTGCCATATTGCTCAATACCGGATAAGCCATCTGATAAGCCAATTTGCACCAGTACGCACGATCCGCAGTTTGAGGAGCTTCCAAATAACGCACATACTCACAGGCAGCCAACAGAAAGGCTCCTACGCCAAAATTAGCCGTAGACTTTGCGTTAATCACCTGTCCCGGAATTGCTTTTTCACCGATAGGCTGCACATAACCTACCGTTCCATCTTTCTGAAGCGCTTTCTTTGACAAATAGTTCCATGCCTTCTGCACCACCGGCATGTATATCTCTTTTTCCAAATACCCATTGTTTATACCCCATAAAAATCCGTATGTAAACAGTGCCGTACCGCTGGTTTCCGGTCCTGGTGCAAATTCCGGATCCATCATACTGCGTGTCCAGTAACCTTCAGGCTGCTGGATAGCTGCCACGGCTTTAGCCATCTTCTGAAATTTATCCACAAAGAACTGATGATGCTTGTATTCTACCGGCAAATCCTTCAACACTTTAGCCCAGTCCGGCCAATACCCATGCATCACCTCTGGCCCAGAAATCCTTCTTACCATTGATTGTCTTGTGCTTCGGATAGATGTATTTTGCATCACGATAATAAAGATTCTCATCTTTATCGAACATAATGCTATCAGAATAAATCAGATATTCATACAATTTATCCAAGTATTTCGCATTATGAGTAACCTTATAGAGTTTTGTCATTACCGGCATTGCATATACAACGCATCACTCCACCACCAGTAATCATGCTGCGGGGTACTCATCTGATATTCCATAACCTCACGCGCACGTTTGATTTTCTTATCATCCGGAGCTAAATTGTACAAATCGGTATAAGTCTGGAAACAAATCTGGTAGTCACCAAACAGCACATATTCATCCGACTCTCCGTAAGAATATTTCCACTCCGCACGGTTATCACTCTTCGCTCCCTTCCACTGGTTGTAGTTTGCCCAGGTTTCAGAATAAGCACGATAAGTCTCGTTTCCAGTCAGAAAATAGGCTTCCATATTTCCCGTATGATATACGGCATTATCCCAGAACGAACGAACCTCCGGCAGATTTTCTGCCTGCCAATGCTGATTTACCTTATCAATCATCTTCCGGACCTCAACAGCCTCGGAATCTCTGGCCCCAACCGACATCGGCAATACTCCGACAGCGCAGGCCAGCAACAATTTAAATACCTGTTTCATAGTTTTATTTTGAGATTAATTTATTTCCAATACGTACACAGGGGTTGCTTCTGAAGCCTTAATTTTTTCCCCGTCTCCCTGATGCGTTTCCTGCACAAATACATGCAGTTTCTGATGTGTTTTCCACAACTCCGTATCATAGCTGGTTCCCAGGCATCTACAGAAAAATCGGTCAGGTCTTTCACCTGCCATTTGCCCGACTTTACATCGTCTGTATAGGCCATAGATACTTTACTGCCACGTTCTGCATCACGGAACACAAAATAAGCCTTACCTTTATCTACTGCAATACGTGGTCGTGAAATCGGAATCATTTTGGTGCCTCCGCCTTTTAGAGAAAATCCTTGCGAACGATTCATAATCTGACGGTTCTGCCATCCTTTCCCGTCGTTCCATACCAGCCGATATTGAGGGACCTCACTGTCTGCATCTCTCCAGTAAGTCACAATATAAGGATGTCCTTCAGCATCAGTACTCATACTGGTCTGATTTATCAGTTCACTGTTTTGAGGAATGCGGCAAGCATATTCTGCATTGTCCTTACAAATAGGTAAGGCATATTTCTCACCTGTCGATTTATACCATGTCTTTCCCTCATCTGGAGAATATGCATAACAAAGGTCATGGTTTGTTTCTACCATCAGTCTCACGCCATACCCACGACAAGTGAATCACTCCCAGCTTTATCCATATAAAGTTGCCAGTAGCATTTCGTTGATTTTCTCCGTCAATCAGCACATCCTGCACACGTGTCCATTTCCGGCTCTTCAAGTCATAGCGATTCAATACCAGATTACCTCTTCCGGAAGCCCCAGAACGATACACAAACAGCAAATCGCCATCTGGCATCCGATAAAACTCCGGATACGTCACATCGTCTTCATCTTTACCGGTCATCGCTTCTTTTTCTCCCAGCGTCAAAGCACCGGGTTCCGTACTCTTGCAATAGTTTAATTTGTTTCCATGATGGTCGAAAGAAAGATGCAAATAACCGTCCCCATCCACCATCATACTGATGACATTATGCGCATCGGCTACATTTCCCTTATACTGACTGCGCTGTAACGTCCAGTCAGTAGTTCCCAATGCACGTTTACCTACGGTCAAATATCCATCGGCATCATAATAAGATATATATTGCACATCCCCATCCGTTACCAGAGAACTGTTACGGAATACAGTCGTATTGACGGAAGTAGAACTATATCCGTCACCCACCTTTACGAGTTGTTGTGCTGAAATTTCACTCCAAACAAGAAGTCCTATGAGAAATAAATAAATGCGCTTCATAGTTTATCCATTAAGTTTCTTTGGCAAAAATAGGATTTTCATATAAAAGGAAGTACGAAAATTTCGTCAAGGAGGGATAAAAAACGGGCAAGGGAAACTGAATGGACAAATTACACCTTATTTTGACAGAATCGTCACCAGTTCTGATACAAATGTCTAGGACACATACACAAAAAAACAGTCCGTATTCAAAGACTCTCTCTCAATACGGACTGTTTCGCAAAAAATAATATTTCTTACAGACAAGCTGGAAGTTCACTCAACTTCATACTATTGGAGCCCTTTATCAGCACGCAACAATGCTGAACCGGATGAGCGGCCAGCATAGCTTCTACCTCCTTCACGTTCTCATAATGTTCAAACGAAGCAGAGAGCCCGGCAAACTCCGGCCCAACCAGAATCACGCGTTCAAACTGACATTCGTTCAGGAAGTCCACTACTTTCTGATGCTCTTCCCGACTTCCTTCACCCAGTTCTTTCATATCGCCCAAGATAGCCACCTTATGCTCGGCTTCCATCTGGCGGAAATTTACCAACGCCGCCATCATACTGGTTGGGTTGGCATTATACGCATCCACAATGAGTGTATTGGACTCTGTCTGAACCAGCTGTGAACGATTGTTCTGAGGCACATAAGAGGAAAGCGCATGACAGATTTGTGTATCTTCCACGCCGAAATAACGACCAATAGCAACCGCAGCCAATGCATTATCCAGGTTGTAGGCACCTATCAGGTGTGTTTTCACCTCGTGTGACGCACCTCCAGCCGTCCAACCCAAATGCAAGAACGGAGAACAAGAAAGCACTGTTCCACTCACATCCAGCCCCGAAGTCTGTCCGTAACGGACACAATTCAGTCCTTCCGCAATTTTTATTCAAATGAGGATTCTCATTCTGAATGAAAATGGTGGCATTTCCTTTTTCCCGAAGATAGTCATACAGTTCTCCTTTGGTGCGGATGACTCCTTCAAAAGAGCCGAATCCTTCCAGATGCGCCTTTCCCACATTGGTAATGATACCGCAATCAGGCTCAGCAATATGAACCAGCGTCTTGATTTCACCCGTATGATTGGCTCCCATTTCAATGACAGCCACCTCATGTTCCGGCTTCAGGCGCAACAATGTCAAGGGCACGCCAATATGGTTATTGAAATTTCCCTGTGTATAGAGCACATTGAATTTCTCTTTCAATACGGCCGCAATCAGTTCCTTCGTAGTGGTCTTCCCATTAGTACCGGTTACTCCTACCATACGAGTTCCCAACTTACGACGATGGTAATTGGCCAGTTGCTGTAACGTCTGAAGGCAATTTTCCACCAGCAAGATACGTGGATTCTCCGGTGATGCATACTGTGGTTCATCGACCACAGCATAACGGCATCCCTGCGTCAGCGACTGTGCCGCAAACGCATTGCCATTAAATGTTTCTCCTTTCAGGGCCAGAAACATAGAACCCTCCGGACAATGACGGCTGTCGGTCGTCAGTCCGTTACACTCCGTAAACCGGCTGTATAGTTCTTCAATATCCATATTCTTATTGTTCTGAGAAGCGCTTTGCCTGCTCTTCAATCAATGCCGCATCTTCAAAATAGTTGATTTTCATGGCACGGCGCACTTCATCCATGGTCTGAGCGGCAGCTTCACGAGCCACTTCACACCCTTTCTTCAACATATCATATACGGCAGGAATGTCTTTTTCAAATTCCTTACGACGTGTACGGATCGGTTCCAACACCTCTTCCATCACAGCTCCCAGGAACTTCTTCACCTTCATATCACCCAATCCACCGCGAGTGTAATGTGCTTTCAGCTCGTCCAGGTTAGCATATTCCGGCAAATAACGTCCAAAATGTTCTGTCTGGCAGAAAGCATCCAGGTAAGTGAACACACAGTTACCTTCCAGTTTGCCCGGATCGCTTACCTTGATATGTGTCGGGTCTGTATACATGCTTTTCACTTTCTTCAATACCTCATCTGCCGAATCAGACAAATAGATACAATTGCCCAGTGACTTACTCATCTTCGCCTTTCCGTCCGTACCCGGCAAACGCAGACATGCCGCATTATCCGGAAGAAGGATTTCCGGTTCTACCAGTGTTTCGCCATAGATATGGTTGAAACGGCGTACAATCTCACGTGTCTGTTCAATCATCGGTTCCTGGTCTTCTCCCACCGGAACAGTAGTTGCCTTGAATGCCGCAATATCGGCAGCCTGGCTGATAGGATAAGTGAAGAAACCTACCGGAATACTTGTTTCGAAGTTACGCATCTGGATTTCAGTCTTCACCGTAGGATTACGCTGCAAGCGCGATACGGTTACCAAATCCATAAAATAGAAGCTCAATTCATAGAGTTCCGGAATCTGTGACTGAATAAAGATGGTTGACTTTGCAGGATCAAGTCCGGCAGCCAAGTAATCCAAAGCCACTTCAATCACGTTCTGACGTACTTTCTCCGGGTTCTCAATGTTATCCGTCAAAGCCTGTCCGTCGGCTTCGAACACAAATATCTTATCATACAAACCCGAATTCTGCAATTCCACACGTCGGCGCAATGAACCTACATAGTGGCCGATATGTAATTTTCCGGTCGGACGGTCACCGGTCAAGATAATCTTTTCCTTTTTCATAATATAAGCTATTGTTCATTTTTAAATTGCAGCAAAGATATATAAATCCTTTGTTTTCTTCAAAATAAATCGTTTCTTTGCAAGAGGTCTCAACAGACAACCATCTGCCTGACAGGGACTACCTTTAACGATACCACAACAAATTATCTATAACCATGAAGAAAGAACTCAAAAAAGTCCTGGTTCTCGGATCAGGCGCACTGAAAATCGGGCAAGCCGGAGAATTCGACTACTCAGGTTCACAAGCACTGAAAGCCTTACGCGAAGAAGGCATCCGCTCGGTACTTATCAACCCTAATATTGCTACTATTCAAACTTCGGAAGGAATTGCCGACCAAGTATATTTCCTGCCCGTTACACCTTATTTTGTAACTGAGATTATTAAGAAAGAACATCCGGACGGCATTCTGCTGGCCTTTGGAGGACAAACGGCCCTGAACTGCGGTACGGAGCTTTACCAGAAAGGTATATTGAAAGAATACGGTGTGGAAGTATTAGGAACTTCCGTAGATGCCATTATGTATACAGAAGACCGCGACCTCTTTGTCAAAAAGTTGAACGAGAAATCTCTGAAAACTCCGGTCAGCCGTGCGGTAGAAAACATGAAAGACGCACTGGAAGCAGCACGTACCATCGGCTACCCGGTGATGATCCGTTCGGCTTACGCATTAGGAGGGTTGGGAAGCGGTATCTGCTCCGATGAAGAAAAATTCATCGAACTGGCTGAAAGTGCCTTTACCTTCTCTCCACAGATTCTGGTGGAAGAATCACTGAAAGGCTGGAAAGAAATTGAATTCGAAGTGATTCGCGATGCCAACGACCACTGTTTCACCGTGGCCAGCATGGAAAACTTCGACCCGCTGGGTATTCATACCGGTGAATCTATCGTAGTGGCTCCAACCTGCTCACTAAGCGAAGAACAGGTAACCATGTTGCAGGATTTGTCCAAGCAATGTATCCGTCATTTGAACATTGTGGGTGAATGTAACATTCAGTATGCGTTCAATGCGGAAACCAACGACTACCGTATCATCGAGGTAAATGCCCGCCTGAGCCGTTCTTCTGCACTGGCTTCTAAAGCAACCGGTTATCCGCTGGCTTTCGTAGCTGCCAAGATTGCCTTGGGCTATACTTTGGATGAAATCGGAGAAATGGGTACACCGAACTCTGCTTACGTAGCTCCGCAACTGGATTACCTGATTTGCAAGATTCCGCGTTGGGACCTCAACAAGTTTGCCGGAGTTTCTCACCGCATCGGTTCAAGCATGAAGTCTGTGGGTGAAATCATGTCTATCGGACGCACATTTGAAGAAATCATCCAGAAAGGTCTGCGTATGATTGGACAGGGCATGCACGGATTTGTGGGCAATGACCACACCCGCTTCACCAACCTGGATGATGAACTGGCCAATCCGACTGACCTGCGTATCTTTGCCATTGCACAGGCACTGGAAGAAGGTTACTCTATCGAACGCATCTATGAACTGACCAAGATTGACCCGTGGTTTATCGGCAAACTGAAAAATATTGTAGACTACAAGCATAAACTGTCAACCTACAACTCACTTGAAGAACTTCCGGCAGAGGTACTTCGTGAAGCCAAGTGATGGGATTCTCTGACTTCCAGATTGCCCGCTTCGTACTGAAGCCTCAGCAGGGTAACATGGAAAAGGAAAATCTGGCCGTTCGTTCTTACCGTAAGAAATTAGGTATCCTTCCGGCCGTGAAACGCATCAATACCGTAGCTTCCGAACATCCGGAACTGACCAACTACTTGTACATGACGTATGCCGTAGAAGGATACGATGTGAATTATTACAAGAATGAAAAGTCAGTCATCGTGCTGGGTTCAGGAGCTTACCGCATCGGTTCATCTGTAGAATTTGACTGGTGTTCGGTAAATGCCATCCAGACAGCCCGTAAGTTAGGCTACAAGTCCATCATGATCAACTACAATCCGGAAACGGTTTCTACTGACTACGACGTGTGCGACCGTCTGTACTTCGATGAATTGTCATTCGAACGCGTTCTCGACGTGATTGATTTGGAACAGCCGCGCGGTGTCATCGTTTCCGTAGGTGGTCAGATTCCGAACAACCTGGCCATGAAACTTTACCGTCAGGCTGTACCGGTACTCGGTACTTCCCCGATTTCTATTGACCATGCTGAAAACCGCAACAAGTTCTCGGCCATGCTTGACCAGTTGGGCATCGACCAGCCGGCTTGGCAGGAACTGACCAGCCTGGACGATGTGAAGGACTTTGTCAAGAAAGTGGGTTATCCGGTACTGGTTCGTCCGTCATACGTACTGAGTGGTGCAGCCATGAACGTATGCTACGACCAGGAAGAACTGGAACGCTTCCTGCAAATGGCCAGCGAGGTATCAAAAGAATATCCGGTAGTTGTATCGCAATTCATGCAGGAAACCAAGGAAATAGAATTCGATGCTGTGGCACAGAACGGTGAAATCGTAGAATATGCTATTTCAGAACACATCGAATTTGCCGGTGTACACTCTGGTGATGCAACACTTGTCTTCCCGGCACAGCACATCTATTTTGCTACTGCCCGCCAGATTAAGAAAATCAGCCGCAAGATTGCCAAAGAACTCAATATCTCCGGTCCGTTCAACATCCAGTTCCTGGCCAAGAACAACGATGTGAAAGTAATCGAATGTAACCTGCGTGCTTCACGTAGCTTCCCGTTCGTATCAAAAGTATTGAAACGCAACTTTATCGAAACGGCTACCCGTATCATGCTGGATGCTCCTTACGTACGTCCTGACAAGCTGGCGTTTGACATCGACTGGATTGGGGTAAAAGCTTCTCAGTTCTCATTCGCCCGTCTGCAGAATGCCGACCCGGTACTGGGAGTAGACATGTCATCTACCGGTGAAGTAGGTTGCTTGGGAGACGACTTCGATGAAGCCTTGCTGAATGCCTTGACTGCAACCGGCTACAAGATTCCGAAACAGTCCGTTCTGTTCTCTTCCGGTGCTACTAAGTCAAAAGTCGATTTGCTGGATGCCAGCCAGATGCTTCACCAGAAAGGATACAACATCTATGCTACAGCTGGTACAGCTGCCTTCCTGAACTCTCACGGCATCACCACCACTCCGGTGTTCTGGCCGGATGAACGTCCGAATGCAGAAAACAATGTGATGAAGATGATTGCGGAACATAAGTTCGACTTGATTGTCAACATCCCGAAAAACCACACCAAACGGGAACTGACCAACGGTTACCGCATCCGTCGTGGGGCCATCGACCACAACATTCCGCTGATTACCAACGCCCGCCTGGCCAAAGCATTCATTGAAGCATTCTGCCACATGAGCCAGAATGAAATCCAGATCAAGAGCTGGCAGGAATATAAATAAGGTATACCAAAGGTAGAAAATAAGAACGTCAAAGCGCTTAAAAAAACGCTTTGACGTTTAAATTAAAACGCAAGTGCGTTTGAAGTAAAATGCACTTGCGTTTCAACTAAAGAGGATGTGTCAAAATGATGCATCCTCTTTTTCGTTATAGAACCATCGGTTTCTCATTTTTCATAGAGTATGATTTATTTTTCCCTGTGTCCATGCTTTCTGGTGGTACAATATGCCGTAGATG
>ENA-OQBJ01001298-OQBJ01001298.1-human-gut-metagenome-genome-assembly--contig:-NODE-1298-length-10040-cov-1.372037_pt1 | contig 10040 bp, 12 predicted proteins | sample MGYA00242743_ERZ504545 | MGnify/ENA primary metagenome ERZ504545 (study PRJEB26092, sample SAMD00036252) | human gut metagenome | host: Homo sapiens | study: EMG produced TPA metagenomics assembly of...
TGTCAGTTTCATCCTTGTAAAGATGGAAATTGATCAGTCCCTCTGAAACAATGTAGTCTACCTTGGCCCGTTCATTTAAGGAAGCCATAGGATCCTGGAAGATCATCTGGCAGGACTTAACCACCTTGCGGTCCAGTTCCTTTGAAATTTTTCCGCTGATGCGCTCTCCCCGGTAAAGGATTTCTCCGCCGGATACAGGATTGATCCGGGTAATGGCTCGTCCGATGGTAGTCTTTCCAGATCCGGACTCGCCTACCAGCGAAAAGGTCTCTCCCTTATAAATGTCAAAGTTTACATGGTCAACAGCTACAAACTTCCTTTTGCCGCTTCCGAAGGTAATCTGCAGGTCTTTGATTTCTATCAGTTTTTCTTTCTCTGCCATTGCGTCTTACCCTCTTCCTTTCATTTTTTCACGGAGTTTGCGAATGGAATCCGGCTGTTCGATCTTCGGAGCCCTTGGATCCAGATACCAGTCTTTGCCTTGTGGGTAGGACTCACATCGAAAAATGGAGCTCCTCCTCAAAATCAATAGCAAGCGCCATACGGTTTCTGGGAGCAAAGGCGTCTCCCTTGATCTCATTGAATAGGTTCGGCGGGGTTCCCTCGATAGTAGGAAGTTCTTCTCCCTTAATCCCCAGCTGCGGCAGGGCGGAAAGAAGCGCCCAGGTGTACGGATGCCATGCATCATAAAAGATCTCATCCACCTTACCGTACTCTACGATCTGTCCTGCGTACATAACAGCCACACGATCCGCCACATTGGCAACTACGCCCAGATCATGGGTGATGTAGATAACCGTCATGTTCAGCTCCTTTTGCAGATCGCGGATCAGATTTAAGATCTGTGCCTGAATGGTAACATCCAGAGCCGTGGTCGGCTCATCACAGATCAGGATCTGAGGATGGCAGGCAGCGGCTATGGCGATCACCACGCGCTGTCTCATACCGCCGGAAAATTCGTGGGGATACTGCTGATACCGGCGCTCCGGATCCGGGATCCCTACTTTCTTCAGCATCTCCAGAGCCATCTTCTTTGCTTCCGGCCCCTTGATGCCCTGATTTAATTCTATACTTTCCTCAATCTGACGGCCGATCTTTTTAAGAGGGTTCAGTGAGGTCATAGGATCCTGCATAACCATGGAGATTTTCTTTCCCCGAATGGTCATCCAGTCCTTTTCTGTCTTATATTTTGCCAGATCCTTTCCTTCAAACAGGATGGAGCCGCCGGTAATGGAACCGTTGGCATCCAGCATTCCCAGGAAGGATTTGGTAAATACCGATTTGCCGGAGCCGGACTCACCTACAATGGCAAGCGTCTCCCCCTGGTATAAATCCAGGGAGCATCTGCGGATGGCATTTAACTTTTTGCCCCGCAGGCTGAAGGAGATCTCTACGTCTCTGGCAGATAAGATCGGTTCTCTTTCCATATTTGCCATGAACATTTCCTCCGTTCTATACATGATTTCTTGGATCTGCCGCATCTGAGAAGCGTTTGCCCACCAGATAGAAGGTGATTGTAATAAGAGATACGATCACCGCCGGGAACACAAGAAGGTATGGATACTGAAGGAAATAGTTTCTGGCATTTCTTAAAAGAATACCTAAAGAAGGCGTATTTACATCCAGTCCCAGGCCCAGATAGGACAGTGTGGACTCAAGAGCAATGGTCTGTGGAATGGACAGGGCCAGACGAAGAATTACCACACTGATCAGATATGGGAAAATGTTCTTAAGCAGAATTCTCCATACGGGAGTGCCAAGACATCTGGAAGCCAGATTATATTCCCGGTCACGGTACATGAGCACCAGGTTCCGCACGTTTCTTGCCATTACCAGCCAGCCGAAGGCAATCATTGCAATGGCCATATTGCGGAAGCTCTGTCCAAAGACAAGAGCTGCCAGGGTCATGTAAATGATGATTGGAATATTATTGATCACATTGTAAATCTCAGTAAAGATACGGTCAAGGCTCCGTACATATCCCCATATGCAGCCGATGATCACGCCGATCACGCACTCTCCTGCTGCAACGATCAGAGCCAGCTTAATGGAAACCTGAGCCGCATACCATACCTGACACCAGTAATCACGGCCCAGATTATCTGTTCCAAACCAGAATTCGCTGTTTGGCTTTGTAAATGCCAGAGACGAATTTGCCATGATCTGAGCCTCAGAGTAGTTATACTTTCCAATGCTCAGCGCAATAAAGGAAAAGATTACCAGTGCAAAGAAGACACCCGCCATAACAACGGCGGATTTCTTCTTGAAAAAGTTCTGAAAACAGACTTCCAGTAGGAGTAATCGGAATAGCCGATTCGCTCTGCCGCATCTGCGGAATATTCCACAAACCGGAATTTATCCTTTTGTGTATCGTTGTTCATCAACGGCTGCCTCCTTTGTCTGTCAGTTTAATTCTCGGGTCCAGGGTCATCATCAGAATATCGCCCAGGAATACACCGATAATTCCCAGAGCGGCATAAATAATAACCAGAGTCTGAACTACATTTAAGTCGTAGCGTGTAATGGCGTCTGTCAGCAGGGGACCCATACCCGGAACAGAGAAGAAACGCTCTACCAGGAGAGAACCGCTGATGGTCAAAAGGAAAGACGCCGGAATATACTGTACCAGAGGGACAAAGGCATTTTTCAGAACATGTTTTACCATAATATTCTTAGAGGACATACCCTTGATCCTGGCAAGCTTAATATAATCCTTATTCAGCTCGTCTACCATATATCGTCTGGTCCACAGCGCATAGTGGGCAATGGAGGTTAACGCAAGGCATACGATCGGAAGGATGCTGGAGCGGGTGGCATTTCTGGTGGAATACAGCGCCGGAAGGTTCAGCAAATTGGCGCCAAAGGCCAGCACCAGCGAGTAGGATACCAGCGGCGGAACAGCATTTACAAAAACCGTGTACGCCGTTCCCACATGATCCAGCATCCGGTCCTTATTTCTGGACTGGATAATACCCATGGTTACGCCGATTAAAAGAGCAATCACCAGGCAATACACCCCAGACGCATAGATACGGAAAATTTAGTTCCGATTACCTTAAGAACAGGAGCGCCGTTCTGTAATTCTGACGGGATGTACCGAAGTCCAACCGCAGAAGCTGCCCATAAAAACGGCCCAGCTGCTGTTCCATCGGATCTAACAGGCCGGCTGCCTCCAGCTGCGCGTTCTTCTGCTCTTCCGTAAGCTTCATTACCTGATCCTCTGTAAAATAGTAATCTGTGGGAAGCATACGCATAAGCAGGAACACGATGGTGGCGACAACCAGCACTGTAATCAGGGACTGAAGCAGTCGTTTGGCGGTATATTTTACCATATATTATTTCGCCTCAGATGCTGCCTGGAATTCCTTGTACTGTTCTGTAGTATAGGCGTCTACAGAAGTCTTCCAGTTCTTATACGTGTAGTTCTGAATACCGTACATGGCGTTCATCTTGGAGTAATCGTTGATCTTGGTCAGCTGCCACTGAATCTCATACTCCATAGGAATCGTAAGCGCATGCTGTAAGAGATATACCTCAGCGTCTACATATGCATCATAACGCTTGTCAGGTTCATCATAGATAGCACCTGCTGCCTCTGCCAGAGCGGAGAACTCCTTGTAGGTTGCAATCAGGTCTTCATCCGTTGCATTATTAATTCTGGAATAGTTGTTGGAGTAGTAAGCGCCGTCATAGCCGTAACGTTCCTGGTCAATGAAGTTTGCAGGATCACCGTAGTCAGCTCCCCAGCCGCTGATATAGAAGGAGCCCAGACCAGGCTGTACGACCTCCTTGGTCTGACTGGAAACAAAGGTTTGATGTTTAAGTTCACATACTCTGCTCCCAGCACTCAGCGAAGGTCTGCTTTAATACGGTTTGCCTTTATCAAGAAGCATCCTGATTGCCTGCGATGATGTAGTAATCCATCTCTACCGGGAAGGGAAACGCCCTTGGCAGCCAGTTCTTCCATCGCCTGCTTCTTATACGCTTCTGCCTTTGCAGCATCGAAACGTCTTGGGTTCTCGCCGTCAGAAGGGGCAAATCCCATCTTCTCCTCTACCTTTGCAGCATAATCGGTGCCGTCAGAGTAATACAGGAGACCCTTCATAGTGTAGCCCACATTCTCGCAGTGAAGAGGCTCGATAAAGTTAGTTCTTGACCAGTAGTTTCTCAGATCCAGTCCGTAGTATAAAGAAAGGCGGAAGGCTTCGTTTGCAACTGCCTTGTTCCAGTTTTCATCTGCTGAACCGTCATCCTTGAACTTGTCAAAATTAAAGTGCATCTGGTAGGAATACTTTTTCGGCCTTGTCTCGCTCAGATAGGGCTTCCATTCATTGCTGTCATCATTGTAAATCGTTCTTAAGTCAGCCTCTGCCAGAGCGATGTTGTCCAGCTCGCCATTCTGCCACAGCTGATATAACTGAGTGCCGTCTACCATACGGACGGTAACTGTATCAAACAGCTTTGCATCCTTATCAAAATAATTTTCATTCTTTGTAAGGATCTTTTCGTTGTTCATGGTAAAGGTTGTCTCAAAATAGGGACCTGTATACCACATGGTTTCGTTTGTCATGCCGACCATGTTATCAACGCCCAGCTCATCAATCAGAGCCTGGGAGATAGGATACATGCAGGCTGATGTACATACGGTATCAAAGTAAGGAGCGTTGAGCGCACAGTGATAGATCAGGGTATAATCATCCGGAGCCTCAATGCCTACCATCTCCAGCATCTTGGATGTATCAAGAGCCTTGGCCTCTTCTGCGGAAAGCTCCCTGGTATAATTGTAATAATCCTCAGCCCCTTAATCAGAGCCAAAGGCATCGATGTGTTGTTGGATCCGTTCTTGTGGAAGTTTAATACCCACTCCATTGCGGTAATCCAGTCCTGAGCTGTACAGTCAGCCTTTACATTGCCGTTGATATCAACCCACTTAACATCGTCTCTCAGCTTAAAGGTCCAGGTAAGGCCGCCGTCCTCCGTTCCCCATTCCTTGGCAACTGCCGGTCTTAATTTACCGTTTTCATCTACCTCGATAAGTGTGCATAGAGATTACAGAGTATATTTAAGTCAGCTGCCTTCTCTGTATTCAGAATAAAAAATCCTTCCTGCTCTCTATTTGGAGCTTCATAGGTTACCAGATCCTTAATTGCATTCTTATCACTTTCCTCTGCCTGAGTACTGCTTCCAGAACCTGCATTACCTCCGGCACTGGTGTTTCCCCCACCATTTCCAGTGCTCTGTCCGCCGCCGCAGGTGTAAGAGCCATCGCTGCGCCCAGCATAAGAGCTGCAATTTTTGCTGCATTTTTTCTCATAGTGCATATTCTCCTTTCATAGATAAAAGACAAAAAAGACAAGGAGCCGTGTTCAAAAACTGTCAAAAACAGTATGACCCTCTGCCATCTAGTGATGTATTTTACCATCAAATACCGCCTTGTGTCAAGCACCGGCGTACATTTGACCGCCCACTATTTACCATCGCAGACATTTTAACGAAAACCACCCTATTTTTACCATTTTTGTTGTTCTTTTACCACAATAATCGAATAATACCCTGCCTGATCCGGAATTTGCTCTGTTCCTCTGAAAATCATTTCATTTTCCATGCCGCAGTTTTCCACCATAACTGCCCCTGCCTTCTGTTCCAGCAGCGTTTTTTTCACCGTATCCATTTTAGAGGCTGCCTTCATAAGTACCTTTGTGCCGGAAAGGGACAGAGTCTCCTCCACTCCGTAAGCAGAAGGAACGATATGAAGCTGCTCAGACCGATCCGCGAGGCTGTCTCCGAGACGGGCGCTGACCGCGCAGAAGGAAGGAACGCCGCTTATGATCTGCGTTTCGTAGCCCCTGGCCTTTATGATACGGTGAAGATAAATATAGGTGCTGTATATTGTAGGATCGCCCAGGGTCAGGCAGGCTACGTCCTTTCCTGCTTTTAACTGCTCCTCTACCAGATCTGCGGCCTGCTCATAGGCTGCGTTTAAAACCTTCCTGTCCTTTGTCATGGGAACTGCGAGAGAAAGACACGCCTTTTGATCCAGCTCAGGCAGAAGCCCTCTGGCAATCTGGTAACTCACTGCCTGCTCTCTTGTCCGGGCAGGGACAGCCAGAACCTCACATTTTTTTATAGTTTCTGCCGCAAGAAAGGTCATAAGCCTTGGATCTCCCGGTCCTACGCCTACGCCGTATAAAATTCCATGCATAAATAATCATTCTTCCTTTCTCTTGTTTTTATTCTTTTAAAAAGAAATCCGGGAAGCATATCCGCCTCCCGGATTTCTTTTTAATGTCTGTGCATAGAGAACTGATCCATGGGATATTTCTTCAGATTTTCCAGAATTCTTCTGTCATCTGCCTCTCCGATCAGCTGGTCTCTGGCCTTCTTTGCCTCTGTCTCACCCTTATGCTTGCTGGGGCCGCCGACACAGCCCCCTGCGCAGACCATGCCCTCGACAAAGTCCTCAGGCAGACGGCCTACCTTCATGAGAAGAAGCGCCTTTTTACACTCGGCTCCTCCATTGCAGCGAAGTACCTTTGCGTCAAAGTTTTCTTCTCTCTCCTTCATGCACTCTACAACAGCCGCCGTTACGCCTCCGCCGTTTCCAAAACGCTTTCCGAATACAGAGCCTTCCTGATACTCGTTCGTTGCGGGCTGCAGCTCTACACCCTTGGCGCGCATCATGGCGCGGATCTCGCCAAAGGTCATAACATAATCTGCATTTCCCTCAATATTCAGATCCAGGCTCTCACTCTTTTTCGCAATACACGGGCCAATAAATAACAGCCACTACATCATGATCCTGGCTCTTTAACAGTCTGGATACGGCGCACATAGGTGATACGGTAGTTGACATATTGTCAAGAAGCATAGGGAAATGCTGCTTGATCATATTTACAAATGCGGGGCAGCAGGATGTAGTCATCTTCTTGCCCTCTTTGTAGGCCTCTGCCCACTCCTCTGCCTCATAAGCTGCCGTCATGTCGCCGCCCAGAGCCACTTCAACCATGTCTGCAAAGCCCAGCTGCTTTAAGGCCACGCGCCAGCTCTCCATGGTGATATCCGATCCGAACTGTCCTTCCGTCGCGGGCGCCACCATGGCGACTACCTTCTTGCCTGCCTTGATCAGACGGATCACATCTACCATAAAGGTCTTGGAACCAATAGCTCCAAAGGGGCAGCTGTGGATACAGGCGCCGCACTGGATACACTTCTTTTCATCGATCACACAGATGCCATACTCGTCATATGTGATCGCATCTACCGGACAGACCTTTTTGCATGGGCGCTCCAGATGGGCGATCGCATTATAAGGACAGGCCTGTGCGCACTTGCCGCACTCCTTGCACTTATTTGGATCAATATAGGCATGGTCGTGACCCATGGTGATGGCTCCAAAATTACAGGAATTCTGGCAGGCCTTTCCCATACACTTGCGGCAGTTATCTGTGACAATATAGGACGCAATGGGACACTCCTCGCAGGCTGCGTTAATGACCTGAACCACATTGGAACTGTCTCTTCCTGTAGGGCACTTGCCTTCTGCCAGACGGACTCTCTGCTTGATGATCTCACGCTCCTTGTAAATACAGCAGCGGTAGCTGCCTGAGGGCCCGGAATCATATCATAGGGGATCTCATCCCTTTTTTCCTCCAGATTTCCCTCCCATGCAGCTTTCGCGACCTCATAGAGCACGTCATGTTTCAGGCGCAGGATCGTTGCATCATTTGTTACCATTTTTCATTTCCTCCATTCATAATCCCGGACGCCTGTTCTAAGCGTCCAGACAGCAAATATATATCTTGGAAGGCCCAAAGGCCCATTGCCAACTTAATAATAGGTGATAACCACCTTTTTTCCCATATCCTCGATCAGATGGCGCAGCTGCTCCACCAGATTCTGGCGGATTCCCAGATCAAAAGGAAGACCCGGATTCTGATAGGCACTGTTGATGGCCTTTCCCACATACAGATGAACCTCCGTACAGTCCTCGATCAGGATCTTTGCCACCATGGAGCCGCCATTGGGCTTATCCAGTTCCTCAAAAAAATCCTCCGATACGGTTCATTCTTTACATACCGACCGCAAAAGCTGCAGCACGCGGTTCAGCGTAAGGACGCCTTCTGTCACCAGATCTACCCCGTCCATATAGGCAATGGGCGGAATCTCCGGATCCACATAGTCCAGCGATACATCCAGCTTCCGGTTCAGAACCCGTGACACAATGGTAGCGCTGGTGCCGCCGCATACAATGGTCGCGGCATTGGGATCGGACATAAAATCCTCTACCATGGCTGTATCATCCTCTGGATTTCGGGCCGGACCAGTCATCAGATGAACCGGCTTGCTGTTTATGATGCGCATACAGGCCACTGTGGTATCGTCTCCCGGATGAAACTGGTACAGCTCATCACAGGCACGGCTGATGGATGCAGCCAGACGCATGGCGGAAACGGTGATCTGATACTGGCGCACCGCATAGTCCGCTATATCCTTCCACAGCCAGCCAAAGTTTAAAAGATCACCAACTCCCGCATGAATGGTGCCGTCGCTCATAAGGATTAAAGCGTCTCCCTTCTGCACCTTAAAACGGTATTCATTGATCCGTTTTCCCTGAAGTTCCCGGATGTTCTGGGGAATTTCCATCAGTTTTCCGTCCCGGATAAAAATGCAGCCCGGATTGTCATACTCTACCAGATAGGCGTCTCCATTATGGAAAACCTGCAAAATGCTGAAGGTAGAGTAGGCCACCTGGCGCACCTGGCAGATGGGAAGGGTCTCACTGATGGTATCCACACATTCCTCCAGGGTAGCTCCGTTTAAAAACATGGTTCCCAGGATTTTTGAGGTAAGAGTAGATAAAATATTGGCCTTGACCCCGCTTCCCATACCGTCGGCCAGAATCATAATGTTGGAATCCTCTGTCTGAAGGATTTCCACCTTGTCGCCGCAGAGGATCTCACTGTATTTGTTCAGGCTTTTGTAAGCAACATCTACCGTTATCTCCATACGCTACCTCCCAAAGCCCGGAGACTTGGGCCGGATGCTCCCCAGATGGACATAGCCTGCCGGCTTTTCTGCCGTTTCTGAGCTGTCCGCCTTGGAGGCGGATGCTCCCCGATGCTCCCGGCCGTATACCCGGTGCTCCCGAAATGACAGCCTGTGCTCCTGCCTGCCTTGGAGAGCCGCCTCCCAGGGAATCCCTTGTCATCACACCGCTTAGTGGAACCGCCCCGCTTCCTATATGGACATTTTCCAAAGGCGGTTCCATTTCATCCTCCTCATGGAGAGAGGAATCATCTAACAGAGAACGGCACAGTTTGCTTAAGGTAGTTTTGGTTTCCGCTGTCGTTTCTCCCAGAAGGCCTGCAATCTCCTGAGCCACCATCATCTGCTTGTGGATTACCTTCTGAGCCAGATCAATAGTTTCCAGCTTCTTCTCATAATCCTCCTGAGCCAGTTCCTCCTCACGGGTGATATCAATAAAGGTAGCAAGCACTGCATTTTCCTTTTCTATGTATACAATGTTCTGGAGTGTGGACAAATGGTACTCCGGATAGCTGACCCGCTTTCCATGGATATTCTGATGGGTGTCGAATACCCACTGGAAATCCACCGGATCAATAAATTCATACAGATACATCTCAAGCGCCTCTGAGCGCGTCTTTCCAAAGTATTTCTCTCCCACATCGGAATACTCTAAAATCCGCATATCCGGCCCTACAATGAGCACAATATTAGGAGAAGTTTCCATTACCAGATTAGACATGGATTCCGCCTTTTCATGCATATAGGGAATGCACATGGAAACCTCTGCCTTGTGCTGGAATACGGCGATCGCCTTTTCCCGACAGGTAGGATAACCGCAGGCTCCGCAGTTTAACTCATCCTCTGGCTTAAATTTATTCGTCATGCGCAGGATCTGGCGGATCTGCTCCTCCGTCGGCATAGGATCTTTAGGCGAACGGTCTAAAAACTCTTTTCTGAAAGAAACTGCCTCAACCGCATGCTCCATCTGGGAACGGTCGGCCGGCTCCCTGCAG
>ENA-OQBJ01001299-OQBJ01001299.1-human-gut-metagenome-genome-assembly--contig:-NODE-1299-length-10033-cov-3.238139_pt1 | contig 10033 bp, 12 predicted proteins | sample MGYA00242743_ERZ504545 | MGnify/ENA primary metagenome ERZ504545 (study PRJEB26092, sample SAMD00036252) | human gut metagenome | host: Homo sapiens | study: EMG produced TPA metagenomics assembly of...
TCCGATCACACACGTTTTAGTAGAAATGGTTCATGCGATGGAAGGTCGCAATTAATATAATGAATCAAAAAATATATTTTAATAATTAATTGGAGGGGTATTATTATGATCGTTTCGTCTCTTTATGCAAACAACAGAAGTATTGTGTTCCCGAGTGCTATTGAAAAGGCTCTTGAATATTTAAAGAGCATGATTTCACCACGATGGAACCGGGCGTGTATGAAATTGAAGGCAAAGACATTTACGCTCAGGTCTTTGACGCAGAAACGCAGCCCGTTGAAAAACAACGCCCTGAAGTGCATGAAAAATTCATCGATGTTCAGTTCTTAGCCTCCGGTAAAGAACGCCTTGGTTTTACTCCCGACACCGGCAACTATGAAGTCGCCGAACGTATCGACGAACGGGATTTAATTTTCTACAAAGAAGTAAAAGATGAAGGCTTTATTGAAGCCCGTCCGGGAACTTTCAGCATTTTCTTCCCTGAAGATGTTCATCGTCCGGCCTGCATCTCGGGTGAATCGATGGTCGTTCGAAAAGTAGTTGTAAAAGTTAGCCTGGCCTTACTGTAAGAGGCGATGGAAGATAAGAGAGGTTGATACACAATGAGTGAACTTGCACAAAAAATCCCTATGGGGCGTTGGCTGAGAATTCTGCCCCCGATTATGATTGTATGCATTATTTCCTATATGGACCGTGTTAATATTGGCTTTGCTATGGCTGGCGGCATGTCTGATGAACTGGGTATGACAGCTAGTGTGGCTGGGCTCGCAGCAGGTATTTTCTTTATCGGCTATCTTTTCTTACAGGTTCCTGGCGGGGAGTTCGCTGCCAAACGAAGCGGTAAGAAATTTATAAGCTGGACGATTGTTTTTTGGGCAATTATTTCAATTTTGACTGGCTTTGCAACGGATGTAACTCACGTATTGATTTTAAGATTCTTATTAGGTGTTGCTGAAGGCGGCATGCTTCCCGTCGTTTTGACCATGGTCAGCATGTGGTTCCCGAATGAAGAACGTGGCCGCGCCAATGCCATCGTTATCCTCTTTGTTCCGGTAGCTGCTATTATCACCGGTCCGCTTTCGGGGTACATCATTTCCATGTCCAACTGGAAATGGCTGTTCATTTTAGAAGGCGTTGTCTCCTTATTGGTTCTTATCCCCTGGCTTCTTCTCGTCAGTGACCGTCCGGAAACGGCTAAATGGCTCGATAAACGCGAACGCGATTATATTACGGGCAAACTTGAAGAAGAAAAAGAAAGCCTTAGTCAGGGCCCGAAACAAATCGCTTCTTTAAAAGAAGTATTGCGTAATGGCACGATGATCAAATTGATCGTTTTGAATTTCTGCTACCAGTGCGGCATCTATGGTTTTGGCCTTTGGCTGCCGAGCCTTTTGAAAAACTTGACCCATTCCGGTATGAACCAGATCGGATGGCTCTCGGCACTTCCCTATGTCGGTTGTGCGATCGGCATGCTTTTCGTTGCCCAGGTTTCTGATAAAACCGGCCGTAGAAAACCGTTTATCGTTATTCCCTTGATCGGCTTTGCCTCTGCCTCTTGCTCTCCGTTAAACTGTCGAGCATGATTTGGGTATCCTATGCATTCCTCGTCGGATGCGGCTTCTTCCTTCAGGCTGCAGCTGGGGTATTTTGGACGATTCCCCCTCGCCTCTTCAGCCTGAAGTTGCCGGTGGTGCTCGTGGCGTCATCAATGGTATCGGCAACTTAGGTGGTTTTGCAGGCCCCTATTTGGTCGGCTTGTTAATCCAAATGTACAATTATGATGTCGGCATTTACGGTCTTGTCGTCCTGTTGGTTGTTGGTGCTGCTTTGACGATCAGCCTGCCTTCCAGCATCGATGAAGAAGTTAAGACTGAACAGACGGCACCTGCAACGCACTAGAGCCGGACTTCCATGCTGACCTTTTCCAAGATTACATTTGAAAATTAATGGGATGGCGGCAAGCCTTCGGTTAAACGAATAGTAGAAAGTATAGAAAAGCCACATTCCTTTCGAAAAATAGAAGAGGGACTGTGGCTTTTCTGATATACAGTAAATTTATGAATTCATCTTTTGAAGATATAAGGAGGAACGTGTCATGAGAGAAATTGTACCGTCCATGCACTTTTTAGAAAACTTTATGCCTGTCGTTGGCAATGAACCTTTTGCAGTAAAGATGTTGGAAAAAGCATCGGAAATTCCTTTTTATAAAGCCGTTGAATTGGGCTATATCCGCGATAACGCTTGCCGTAAAGCCGTTCGCCGCATTGCTGAAAATCGTAATTGGCAAGTTACCGCCTGGTGCTCTCCGGTCATTGCCGATGCTGGACTTTCCCTTTCGAGCTTAGATGTAAGTGAACGAAGAAAAGCGGTTGAAATGGCGAAAGAATTGGTCGCTGGTGCGGCTGAATTTGGAGCCCATCGTGTCGGCCTTCAGTCCGGTCCGGATGTCGATGCATCGCTCAGAGCTGATGCAAAAAAAGCATTAATGGACTCTTGCCTTGAGATTTCCGAATTTGCACGTCAGTATGAAAATTTGTATCTTATAATTGAACCCCTTGATCGGTTTGTTCATAAAAAACAACTGTTAGGTCCGATTAAAGAAGTCGTTGAATGGTTTGCTGCTTTGAAAAAAGATGCATCTAATTTCTATATTCATTGGGACAGCGCCCATGAAAAATTAGGCGGCGCTGATTTGCTCGAATCCTTGCGGCTTTCTGCCCCGTTCTTGGCACAATTCCACATTTGCAATTGTGTAACTGAAGAAGGGCACCCCTACCGCGGCGATTTCCATATGGATGTCGGCCAAGCTCCGGACTTTAAGACTTGGGGATACCTTACGCCGGAAGTGGGTGCAGAGATGCTGCGTGAAGCCGCTTCTTTTGATCCCATAGACGGTGTGCCCCGCATGACTTGTGCTCTTGAAGTACGGTCACATTTAGCAGACGATCTTTGGGCTAAGGAACGGTTAATTCGCACCTTCTTGATGCGGACCTTCGACTTAGCCGGGATCTCCTATGATGCCTAAGAGGAGGAATCTTTGTGCGTTATTTGATGGGAATTGATAATGGAGGCACTTTTTCCAAAGCAGCTATTTTCCGTGAAGATGGGGTGCAAATTGCATCGAAGAGTGCTTCCGTTTCCCTTTTCACGCCGGATTCGGGATTTCGCGAACGCGATCTTTCAGAACTTTGGGAAGCTAATGCGGCTGTTGTAAAAAGTGCTATTGAAGCCAGCGGAATTTCGCCAAGCGAGATTGCAGCCGTATCTGTTTCCGGTCATGGAAAAGGCTTGTATCTGGTAGATAAAATGGGAAATCCGTTAGGCAGAGGTATTTTATCTACCGACTGCCGGGCGACAGACCTTGTAAGTCATTGGGAACGAAACGGTGTGGCTGAGAAGGCTAGAAAATATACGTATCAGCCCGTGAGTGCCTGCCAACCTGTCGCCTTATTAGCCTGGCTTAAAGAATATGATCCTGATCTATATCAACAAATCGGGTACGTCTTTTCCGTCAACGACTACATTCGCTTTTGTTTGACGGATCAGCCTTATAGCGAGTACACGGTCGCTTCCGGCAGTGGCTTTGTCGATTTTGAAAAAAAGGGATATACGGAGGAGCTGCTGGCTTTATTCGGAATTCCCGAAATGAGTGGCTGCTTGCCGCCCCTTCTCTACAGCTCCGAATTAGCCGGAAGGGTGACTGCGAAGGGGGCTGCAGCTACAGGGCTTCTTGAAGGAACTCCGGTAGCGGCAGGGATGTTTGATATCGATTCTTGTGGCATTGCCAGCGGTCTTTCTGATCCGGATAACCTTTGCCTCATTGCCGGCACTTGGAGTATCAATGAATATATTTCGGATACGCCTGTTCGCGGCGAAGCTACGACGCGGAACTCTTTCTTCTGCGAACCCGGGCGTTATTTGATCGAAGAGAGCAGCCCGACTTCTGCTGGGAACCTGGAATGGTTTATTCGCTCGCAAATGCTGGAAGAGAAAGCTAAAGCGAGAAATGAAGGCACCAGTATCTATGATCTTACTAATGAGTGGGTCGCCGGCACGGATCCGCAAGTAAATAATGTTGTGTATCTCCCCTTTTTAAATGTTCATCTACCGAGGGCGGGGCTAGCGGTGTCTTTTTTGGTCTTTCGGAATCGACGACTAAGAAAGATTTAGTAGCTGCTGTATACGAAGGTGTGGTTTTCTCTCATCGGCGGCATGTTGAAAAATTACTCATGCATCGTTCGTTGCCTAAAAAGATTCGCCTTTCCGGCGGTGTTACCAATTCTGCGGTTTGGACGCAGCTTTTTGCCGACGCCTTGCAGTTACCGGTAGAATCCGTCAAGGGAAAAGAATCAGGGGCCTTAGGCGCCGCTATGGCAGCCGGCGTTGCAGCTGGCATTTACAGCGACTTGACCGATGCCGTGCAGAAAGTTGTTTCGGTCTCCGCTTCAGTTGAACCGCGGGAGAATATGAAAGAGATTTATAATAGGAAATATCAGTTATATTGTCAGTTGGAGGATAGTCTGTCTTCGATCTGGCATAGATAGGATGGGTGATTATGGCAGTTTCGTCTCTCGGCAATTCGCCGGGCATGTTACAATCGCGAGCATATGAATATATAAAGCGAAAAATCTTGAATGATGATATGGAGGTTGGGGTCTACTACTCTGAAACAAAGCTTGCTCAAGAACTTAATATCTCCAGAACTCCGATTCGTCAAGCGCTTCACTGCTTGAGTCAGGATGGCTATATCACGATTGCACCGAGCCGTGGCTTTACACTGCGTCAGCTTACCAGGCTTGATGTCCGAGAAACGATTGAAACGAGGTGTGCCATTGAAGGCTTTTGTACCTATCGGTTAGGCATTCAAACCGATGAAAAGCGCCGCCGCTTCTTTTTGGATATCAACGACGCCTTGGACTCCATGCAGGATGCGATTGATGCGAAGGATATGAAGCGGTTTATTAATTACGACCACCAATTTCACTTGGCAATTGTAAAATCGGCACGAAATCATGAGTTTGATCAAATTTTTCAGCGTCTTATGTATCTCATTCACTTGACGACGAAATCGGCGATCGAAATCCCTGGTCGATTAGAAGAAACGGTTCAGGAACACGTATCGTATGTAAATCTATTAAAGAATAGAGAAACGACCGAGCATACCATCTTATGATGAAGCACTTAATGATGCCGATTGAACTGTTGTCAGATAATTTTCCTGACGAAGAGGATATGCCTTGGTAAGTACTTTGGGAGGATATAGAACATGTTAGAAGAATTAAAAGAAAAGGTGTATGAAGCCAATATGCTTCTGCCTAAACATAATCTGGTAACCTTTACCTGGGGGAATGTTTCCGGTATCGACCGAGAAAAAGGGCTCTTCGTTATCAAACCATCAGGTGTTGATTATGAGGTGATGAACCGTCCGACATGGTAGTCGTTGATTTGGAGGGAAATAAAGTAGAAGGCGACCTGAATCCGTCATCGGATACGGAAACGCATCGGATTTTTTATCAAAAATTCCCGGATATTGGCGGTGTGGTACATACCCATTCTCGTTGGGCGACTATTTTTGCCCAAGCTGGGCGGGGAGTTCGGGCGTATGGAACGACGCAGGGAGACTACTTCTATGGAGAAATTCCCTGCACGCGCGATATGACTGTTGAAGAAATCCAATCCGATTATGAGTACAATACGGGCGTCGTTGCCGTAGAACGATTTGAACAGGCAAACCTTGACCCTAATCATATTCCAGCTGTACTGGTTAAAAATCATGGGCCGTTTTGCTGGGGCAAAGATCCTTTGAATGCGGTTCACAATGCCGTTGTCCTTGAAGAAGTGGCAATGATGGCCTTCCATACGGAACTTTTGATGCCTGGCGTTCAAGCGATGCCGCAGGCGCTGCTGGATAAACATTTCTTGCGCAAACACGGTCCCAATGCCTATTACGGCCAAGCTAAGAAAGGCTAAATTTTTATTGCATTCCAGTTCAATGAAAGCTTTATGATGCAGCCGTTGACGTGATGTAAACGCCCAGGAGTAAGTCGATATAAAATGGCGGCTCATAGAGATTCTGATCATAGAGTCCTTTATGGGCCGCATTATTTTTGCGATTTATATGGATTATGGGAGCGTTAGATTCGCTTAATCTCATAAGTATTTACAGGTAGGAGTAGATAGATGAATAGCTATAACTTAGGCCTTTATGAAAAGGCTATGCCCAAAGAGTTATCTTGGATGGAAAAGTTGGAAGCGGCCAAAGCGGCCGGGTTCGACTATATTGAAATGAGTATTGATGAAACCGATGAAAAACTGGCCCGTTTAACGATGAGTGAGTCTGAAAAAGAAGAAATTCGGATGGCAATCAAAAAGACCGGTATTCCCGTCGGATCTATTTGCTTAAGTGGTCACCGAAAATATCCCTTGGGAGACCCGAATCCTGAGAAACAACGTCGCAGTTAGATATCATGGAAAAAGCTGCAGCTTTGGCTGCTGAGTTGGGAGTTAGAACGATTCAGTTGGCAGGTTATGATGTCTATTACGATGAAGGCACGGATAAAACGCGGCTGATTTTGAAAAGAATTTAATCACCGCAGTTCACTTGGCAGAACGGAGCGGCGTCCAACTTGGTTTTGAAACGATGGAAACGCCGTTTATGGATACCGTTGAAAAAGCCATGAAGTATGTAAATATTGTCCAGTCGCCATATTTAGGGGTATATCCCGATTCGGGGAACTTAACCAATGCCTCTTTATTATATGGAAAAAGCGTCGTGGATGATATGGAAACGGGACGGGCACATATCGTAGCCGTTCATCTGAAGGAAACCGTTCCCGGTAAATATCGGGAAATTCCTTTTGGAACGGGTCATGTAGATTTTGCTGCCGTTGTCGATAAGGCTTGGAAACTTGGCGTTCGCCGCTATGTAGGCGAATTTTGGTATATTGGCGGGACGCAGTGGAAAGAGGACCTTGCTTTTGCAAACTCGTTCTTACGGAAGTACCTCGATGCAGTACAGAATAATAATGTAAAGTAAAATTTGGAAAGAAGGAATTCAGTATGTTAGATGTGAAGAAAACCGTCGTTGGTGAATTAGAATATTGTTACTCCCTGGCTATGCTGCATTATAAGGGAAAAGATCACTTTTTATGTGCAGCAGAACAATCGGCTCCGTGCTATTTGATCTCGCTTGATGGTAAAACGATTGAAGAAACGATCTGGGAAGGCCCTGGCGGAGCGATGACCATGGTTCAGGTCCCGGGGACCGATGGACAATTCCTGGCGACACGCAAGTTTTATTCTCCGGATAATTCCAAAGAATCCTCTCTGGTCATTGTGACTCCGAAGGCGTTGAACCAGTGGGAAGTTCGCACCCTTTGTGACATGCCTTTTGTTCACCGCTTTGATATTTTACAAGCTCATGGAAAAAATATATCATTGCCTGCACCTTAAAATCGGATCATCAGCACACCGGTGACTGGCGGTTCCCCGGCAAGATATTAGTGGCAGAATTACCGGAAGACTTATCCTCGTATAATGATGATAACCAGCTCCAGTTCACGCCGATCAAAGAAGGCCTTTTGAAAAATCACGGATATTGTCGTTATACCGATGACCAGGGAAATATGAGCAGCATTGTTTCTTGCGACAATGGTGTTTTCCATGTTTATCCTCCGACGGATACCGATAAAGAATGGCAGTGCGAAACCTTGACTACGGATGCCGCCAGCGACGGCTTGATGGTGGATCTCGACGGAGACGGTGTCGAAGAATTATGTACATTTACGCCGTTCCATGGAAATGAAGTCCGCATCTATCGCAAAGAAAATGGAAAATATGAACTGGTTTATACCTATCCGGAAAAACTGCCCTTCCTCCATGCCTTGTGGGGCGGAGAATTGTGCGGCAAGAATACCTGGGTTCTCGGATATCGTAACGGCGACCGGCAGTTATTGGCGATCACCTATGAAGATGGGGAATATAAGGCCCAAGAATTAGATCGTGGCCGGGGTGCTGCTAACCTTCTCCACTATGTCTATGACAATAAAGACATCATTATTGCCGCTAATCGCGAAAGCAGTGAAATTGCCAGATACGAATTGACTAAGGCTTAACACCATTGGATTAAGCCGAATCGACAAAATAAATTTAAAGCGCAGCAGGGGTCACTGCTGCGCTTTTTCTTTCATGAACTGCGGGCAAGTCCCTTCCTTGTCATCTTCTTTCGGGTAGAAAGGAAAATTTTAGTTTTTTTGTGTTTTAAATGGGAATATGGTAAGATACTGCTGAACGATAATAGAAATGATATAATTTTGGAGAAGATCAGCACTGTTTTTTTACGGTCATCGATGGAACAACATATCTCTGCGCTGTCTCTGGGAAAAGCGTAGAAACTGGCTCTGTGGAAAATCAGAGCGTTACCTTGAATCACTGAAAGGAGAAGACCATGGATGACATTAAAGCTATTGAACGGTATTTAATCGGTCGGTATCTGCAGGAGACGGATATTAGCCTTGCTGAAGTTCCGCAGCGACGAGATGCTTTCTTATATTTGGCTCAGCGGGAAGAATTGGCGGTAATGGGGTGCCCTCTGTATCAGACGGAAATCCTTGCCGGGAATAACGGACCAGTCTTTCCAGCGCTCCCTACCAGAACCGAAGAAGAGATTCAAAAACTGACCTTAGACTGCCTCCAGGGCATGCGAGTCGTCTATAAGGGCTGTCTATTTCCCCAGGTATCACCGGAGGGCATGAACCGGTCCAGAACGTCGTTATAACCTATAAGGATGTCCCCGACGATGCACTACAGGAGATGGTCGTGAATCAGATTTCGTGGCAGCAGGCCAGGAAATCAGGAAGACCATATAACCTCGAAGACATCCGGCAAGATGCCCGGAGGATACGCCCTTACGACAATGCCTGGGATATGTACTACGATGAAACCTACCCCGGAATGGAGATCTAGTCAATAAAAAGCAAGCCATAGGACTTACTAAGGTGTTGAATATTTTGATGTAAAAAAGCCCATTCAGGGCTTTTTTCGTGATAATAAAGAAGCAACATGCAGACGATCCACTATTACCTCACGCGATTGGTAGGTAGGGGCAACAAGCAATCGCGGCAAGGCGATGGAGAAAGACATGCAAACGTTATTTTAGGACAGATAAGGGATAATTATCTCTGATTTTTGCATAAAAAAGAATCCCGCTATTGAAATAACAGGATTCTAATTAAAATTTGGAGCCACTAATAGGATTCGAACCTACGACCCTCTCATTACGAATGAGATGCTCTGCCAGCTGAGCTATAGTGGCAAGTACTCTTATATTATAGTCATGTGATACCCTGTTGTCAACACTTTTTTTTCTCATCGTGAGATATTTCTTTCTGGGAGTGATAAAAATTGGCAAAGGTGAGTGGTTAACTCTCCGTCTGCGTATTGTATATTCCTTGTTGGAGTTGTTTATAAAAGCCTTTGCTGAACTGTTCAGGGCCGATGAAAAGCCGTTATGTATTTCTAGCGTTTGAATGAGATGCGGGAGATTGATTGTGTTGGTTTTGCAAGGAGCTATAAAAATGAATTTTGTATTTTAACTATTAGAGGAAGCAAATAGGGGCAGCAACAGCATTTCTATACATAAACTATTATATGTCCCCTTCTATTTGGAGGGGACATCTTTTTATAAATAAATCAGTTAAAATTTCTGTTTTGTGTTGACAAGCTCCTCGGAGTTTGGTAAGATAAACAAGTCGCCGCTGAGGCGGCACGATGACCTTTGAAAACTGAACAATGATTGAATGAACGCCAGTAAATAAATCTTTGGATTTGTTTATGCCGAGTTTTACTCGGGAGTGCAGGTCATTTTCGTAAGAAAATAACCGAATCAATTCAAACGTCCGGTGGAAACCGGACACCAAAAACAATAAGTTGAGCTAGTAAGCTCTTCCATACTATCATGGAGAGTTTGATCCTGGCTCAGGACGAACGCTGGCGGCGTGCTTAACACATGCAAGTCGAACGAGAAGAGATGAGA
>ENA-OQBJ01001301-OQBJ01001301.1-human-gut-metagenome-genome-assembly--contig:-NODE-1301-length-10019-cov-2.767186_pt1 | contig 10019 bp, 12 predicted proteins | sample MGYA00242743_ERZ504545 | MGnify/ENA primary metagenome ERZ504545 (study PRJEB26092, sample SAMD00036252) | human gut metagenome | host: Homo sapiens | study: EMG produced TPA metagenomics assembly of...
CAGATAAACTTCCAGACCAGTAACTACGGAAGTCAGTGCGTTTTCCGGTTTCGGTGCATCAGCGGAAAGCAGCTTGATGTCTTCTACATGGCCCAGTTTTTCATAGTATTCCTTATGGTTCTCAATGCAGCCTTTCAGGTCATCCCGGAGAACAGCAATCTGGATGTGGCACATCTTATTGGGTGTTACGTTGGCTTCAGCGCGCATGTTGCGGATAGCCTTGATGGAGTCCATAATCCTTTCAAACTGTTCTGCTTCGTCCTTGAAGCGGAGGTTTTCATCAGCCTTCGGCCAGGGAGCCCTTGCCAGGATTTCGCCTTCATGGGGCAGATGCTGCCAGAGGTGTTCCGTAATGAACGGCATAAATGGATGAAGCAGGGCCAGCATGCGGGTCAGGGTATACACCAGCACGTACTGGGTGACTTTGCGGTCCGTATTATGTTCACCATAGAGACGGGTCTTGGCTGTTTCAATGTACCAGTCGCAGAAATAGTTCCATGCGAAGTTATAAATAGAGTCTGCTGCTTCACCCAGTTCGTATTTGTCCAGGTTGGCACTGACATAATCTTCCGTGGCTGCCAGACGGTCAAGAATCCATTTATCTGCCAGAGTGAACTGGGTTTTGTCCGGAACGAAATCTTTGTCATAATCGTCCAGGTTCATCAGGGTAAACTTGGTAGCATTCCAGATCTTATTGGCGAAATTCCGATTTCCTTCTACCTTTTCATAGTAGAAACGCATATCGTTGCCGGGCGTATTGCCGGTAACCAGGGTGAACCGGAGGGCATCGGCACCGTATTTATCGATGACTTCCAGAGGATCAATGCCGTTTCCAAGGGACTTGCTCATCTTGCGGCCCTGGGAATCGCGGACAAGGCCATGAATGAATACATACTTGAATGGAATTTCATGCATGAATTCCATGGACATGAACATCATGCGGGCCACCCAGAAGAAAATGATATCGTAGCCTGTAACCATGGTGGATGTGGGGTACCACTGTTTCAAAACCGGTGTCTGGTCAGGCCAGCCCATGGTGGAGAATGGCCACAGGGCAGAGGAGAACCAGGTATCCAGCACGTCCGGATCCTGATGGATATGTTTGCTGCCGCACTTCGGCATTCAGTCAGATCCGTGCGGGATGCACTGACAGCGCCGCAGTCATCGCAGTACCATACTGGAATGCGGTGGCCCCACCAGAGCTGACGGGAAATACACCAGTCATGAATGTTTTCCAGCCACTGAATATAAGTCTTGGAAAAACGTTCAGGAACAAATTTCGTCTTTCCGGAAGTCACTGCTTCCATGGCCGGTCCGGCCAGAGGTTTCATCTTTACAAACCACTGTTTCGTAGTCATTGGTTCCACCACCGTCTTGCAGCGGGAGCAGTGACCTACAGCATGCTTCGTTTCTTCAATCTTTACCAGCAGACCGGCCTTCTTGAAATCTTCAATAATGGCTTTTCTGGCTTCATAGCGGTCCATGCCGCTGTATCTGCCGGCCTTTTCATTCATTGTGCCGTCCTTGTTCATGATGACAATGGTGGGCAGGTCATGGCGCTGGCCTACTTCAAAGTCGTTGGGATCATGGGCCGGTGTAATCTTCACGCAGCCGGTACCATAGTCCATATCTACATAATCATCAGCAATAATGGGGATTTCGCGATCTGTAGTAGGAAGCTTTACCTTCTTACCTACCAGATGAGCATACCGTTTATCTTCGGGATTCACAGCTACAGCCGTATCGCCTGGAATCGTTTCCGGACGGGTCGTAGCAATTTCTATATATCCGTCTTCTCCTACGATAGGATAGTTGAAATACCAGAGATGCCCTACTTCGTCCTCATGTTCTACTTCAATATCAGAGAGTGCCGTCTGGCAGCGGGGGCACCAGTTGGTGATGCGGAATCCCTGATAGATAAGACCTTTTTCGTAGAGAGAAACAAAAACTTCACGGACAGCCCGGGCGCATACATCGTCCATGGTAAACCGTTCCCGTTTCCAGTCGCAGGAAGAGCCGAGACGGCGAATCTGCAGTCCAATGCGGTTTCCGAATTTTTCCTTCCACTGCCATACTCTTTCCAAAAACTTTTCACGGCCCAGATCGTACTTATTGAGACCTTCCTCGGCAATCTGCTTTTCCACCTTCACCTGGGTAGCAATGCCTGCATGGTCCTTGCCCGGCAGCCAGAGTACGTTGTAGCCCTGCATTCTTTTATAACGAATAAGGATATCCTGCAGTGTATTATCCAGGGCATGACCCATATGCAGCTGGCCTGTTACGTTTGGCGGCGGCAGCACAATGCTGTATGGTTCCTTGGAAGGATCCGGTTCATCATGAAATACATCATGATCCTCCCAGAACTTATACCACTTCTGCTCAATCGCAGCGGGGTCATATTTGCAAGATCTTCAAAATCTGCCATATTTTTCACTCCTAAAAATAAAAAATCTCCTCCATCCCATAGGACGAAAGAGTGCTTCCGCGGTACCACCTAAATAATCATACATGATCGCTCATTTGCGTATAACGTGCGCCACGGGCATAAGCCGGCTCCGGGGTGACCCGCTGCTTCATCCTTACCGCCTTTCCACCATCGGCAGCTCTCTAAAAATTCATCCGCAGCTTCTTCCCATCTCTGCTTTTACATATGATATGAAATATCATAGCAGGATTCAAAATGAAATGCAAGGGGGTGGAAATGAAAAGTAAGGGCCGCAAAGCAGCCCTCACTTTTCATGAAGAAATGATTTACATTTTTTCACAGCCTCTGATTACGTGATCACTTTCCCGCCTGATATGGTCATTCTAAGCCACCGGTGAGAAATCTCAAAGTCTGATGTCTATCATCTACTCTTGAATCCCCGCTCTTCTCAGAAATTCTTCTTCATTAATGACAGGGATATTCTTTGCCCTTGCCTTTTCCAGCTTGCTCCCTGCATCAGCACCAGCCACCACCAGGGTGTTTTTCCGGTAATAGAAGACTGGGTATCTCCACCCTGCTGTTTGATGATCTCACTGGCTTCTCTCCTTCCCATGATAGAGAGTTTACCGGTAAGAACCACCATTTCTCCAGCAAAAGCCTGACCTGCAGGGATTTCCTTAATTTCTTCCATAAGAACACCGGCATCTTTGAGTTTATTAATAACAGCCAGGTTCTTCACATCGTGGAGATAATCATAAAGGCTTGTGGCTATCACTTTACCTATACCTTCAGTTTCCTGAATTTCATCAATGGAAGCGGCAATGATGGCATCCATGGTATGGAAACGGGCGGTGATGAGTTCGGCTCCTTTCGCTCCCAGAAAGCGGACTCCCAGACCAAAGAGAAGTTTGGCAAGGCTCTTCCCTTGCTGTCCGAAATAGCAGCAGCCAGGTTGGCAGCACTTTTTTCGCCCATACGCTCCATCTGTTCCATATCTTCCTGTTTCAACCGATAGAAGTCACCAGGATCATTGACCAGACGGGCAGCCAGGAGACTGTCCACCACCGAGGGTCCCATCTTCGATGTCCATGCATCACGGAAGCAAAGTGAATGAGCTTTTCCCGTACCACGCCGCCGCAGTTGGGATTTGTACACCGATAAGCGGCTTCTCCTTCGATGCGGTGCACCGGCTCACCGCAGATAGGACAGGTCTTTGGCATTTCAAAGATTTCTTCTTTTCCTGTGCGCTTATCTTTGAGCACTGTAGAGATTTCAGGAATAATTTCCCCTGCCTTGTAAATCATGACATGATCTCCCACCCGAATGTCTTTTTCATGAATAAAATCCATATTGTGGAGAGTAGCCCGTTTCACAGTAGTGCCTGCCAGATGCACAGGGGTAAGGTCCGCCGACGGAGTGAGAACGCCGGTACGACCCATGGTAACAATGATACGCTCTACCTTGGTTTCCACTTCTTCCGGCGGGTACTTATAAGCCATCGCCCACTTGGGATCTTTCACCGTAGCTCCCAGCTGATTCTGCTGGGCGAAATCGTTTACTTTGATGACCATACCATCGGTGTCATAGCCCAGGTCGTGACGCTTGACTTCCCATTCATTGACGCCTTTAATAACGCCTTCGATGGAGTCCCATTTCCGATAATTCGGATTCACCTGAAAATGGAACGCTTCCAGCTGCTTAAGCAGTTCTTCCTGGGAATGAATTTCCAGTCCCTGCATATCCCCCAGTGCATAAGCAAAGAAGGCCAGGTTCCGGGAAGCGGTGACATGGGGATCCAGCTGGCGCAGCGAGCCGGCTGCTGCATTCCGGCAGTTGGCAAAAGGCATGAGCCTGCTTCATCCTTTCCTCATTCAGGGCGATGAAGCTTTTTCTGGGCATATACACTTCACCTCTCACTTCCATGTAGGGCGGTGCGTTTTCAATGTAAAGAGGAATGGTGTGAATGGTTTTGACGTTGGCCGTTACATCTTCCCCTACTCTGCCGTCGCCTCGGGTAAGTCCCTGAACCAGGCTGCCATTTTCGTAAATAAGATTCATGGAAAGGCCATCAATTTTAAGTTCCGTAATATATTCCACGGAGTTTACACCAAGGCCTTCCTTCACCCTGCGGTCAAAATCCCGAAGTTCATCGGCACTGAAAGCATTGGCCAGGCTCAGCATAGGCTTGCGGAAACGGACTTTTCCAAAATCGTCGGATGCTTTGCCCCCTACCTCTGGGTAGGAGAATCGGGAGTCACCAGTCTGGATATTCCTTTTCCAAATCCACCAGCTGACGATAGAGGTGGTCAAATTCATAATCCGTAATTTCCGGAGCATCTTTCACATAGTACAGGTAGCTGTGATGGCGGATTTCCTTCCGTAGTTCCTGCACCTTTTTCCTGATTTCTTCAGTTGCCATAGAAATGCCTCTATTCTTCCTTCCTAATGGGGGCAAAGGTCACCATGAGCTGGCGCACCTTACCCTGAAAATCCACTTTAATCATCATATTCTTGTCTTTTCCTATAACTGCCACCACTTTTCCCTTTCCCCAAAGGTTATGAACAGCGGTATCTCCCACTTTCCAGTCATATCGAGCTTTTGTGCCGGCTTTTTTGGGTTTGTTCACCACAGCGGAGTCAGAAAGAGCATAGCGGCTCCTGCTTTCATTGTGCCAGCGGCCGGCACTTTTGATGGTCTCCTGCTTTCTATCGCTGCCCACATGGTTGATAAGGTCAGATGGGATTTCTTCCAGGAAACGGCTGGCCGCATAGGGTTTCATCTGTCCATACATGGTGCGCATATGGGCATTGCAAAGGTAAAGCTCCTTCTTTGCCCTGGTAATGGCCACGTAACAGAGACGACGTTCTTCTTCCAGGCGGGATTCTTCCATAAGGGAGCGGACGCCGGGGAAAATGCCTTCGTCCATGCCAGGCAGAAATACCACAGGGAATTCCAGGCCCTTGGCGCTGTGCATGGTCATTAGAGTGACTTTGTCATCTGTTTCTTCATAGCCGTCCACATCGTTTACCAGAGCCACCTGTTCCAGAAATTCAGCCAATCCTTCTCCCGGATGGGTGGTGGTGAAGTCTTTGGCCACAGAAAGAAGTTCGCCCAGGTTTTCTTCCCTGCTCTGGGCCTGGGGATCATCGCTTTCCTGCAGTTGTACCAGATATTTTGTATCAGTCAGAATTCTGAATCAGGTCAAAAATATTCATCTCTGTGGAAGCATTCAGAAAATCAAAGATAAGAGCACTGAAATTCTGCAGCTTCAGCTGGGCGGAAGCGGAAATGGGAGAACCCTCCAGGGCCATAATGCCTTCAAACATGGACATGTTCCCGCTATTGGCATAGTCCGTCAGCTTCTGCACAGTGGTGGCTCCAATCCCCCGTTTGCACATTGATGATGCGGGTAAGGCTGATGTTATCCCTGAAATTATTAATGACCTTGAGATAAGCCATAATATCCCTGATTTCCGCACGGTCATAGAATCTGGTCCCCCCTACCATGGTATAACCGATGCCCCGCTTCACCAGGGTCTCTTCCAATACACGGGACTGAGCATTCATACGGTAGAGCACTGCCATATTTCCATAAGGCACATGGTCCTCATCATGCTTTTTCTTCATAGTGTTCACAATGAATTCCGCTTCATTGTGTTCATCCATGGCCGTATACCACTGCAGGTGAGCACCACCCCGCTGCTCGGTCCACAGTTTCTTGGAAGGGCGGTCCGGGTTATTTTCAATCACCGCATTAGCTGCATCAAGAATGGTCTGCGTGGAGCGATAGTTCTGCTCCAGCTTAATAATCCTGGCCTTGGGATAATCCGATTTGAAATCCATAATATTTCGAAGATCCGCACCGCGCCAGGAATAAATACTCTGGTCTGCATCGCCTACAGCGCAGATATTCTGAAGGTTTCCGGCAATGTATTTCGCCATCAGGTACTGCGCGTGGTTCGTATCCTGGTATTCGTCGATAAGGATATAATGGAAACGATCCTGCCAGCGCCTGCGGATGGTTTCATTAGCCAGAAGCGCAGTGGTAATGAAGAGAAGATCGTCGAAATCAAGGGCATTGTTCTGCTTCATATGTTTGTCATAGAGATCATACACATCCGCTGCCTTCTGGTTATAGAAATTTCCTCCTGCCTGACGGCGGAAAGCCTGGGGGCTGAGAAGCTGGTTTTTAGCCGTAGAAATACTGCTCTGGATGGACCGGGGCTGAAACTGCTTATCATCCAGATTCAGTTCCTTCAGTACATTCTTCACCAGCTGTTTGGAATCATCAGAATCGTAAATGGTGAATTTATCGGTATAGGGTGGATAATTGTTGATTTCCCGGCGGAGGAAACGGGCGCCGAAGGAATGGAAGGTATACATCCAGATTTTGTCTGCTGCCGGCCCGACCAGACTGTGAACACGATCCCGCATTTCCTTGGCTGCTTTATTGGTAAAAGTAATGGCCAGGATTTCACTGGGGCGGATGCCCAGAGAAAGCATGTAGGCAATCCGGCAGGTCAGAGCCTTCGTTTTACCGGAACCGGCGCCGGCCATAATCAGTACCGGTCCCTCCACCTGCTTAACTGCTTCCAGCTGGCGATCATTTAATGTATGTAAAAAATCTGTCATTCTTACTCCTTTGTTTGTTAGTAACAGTGGGTTAGTGGGCTGGCGGGCCTATGCAAAGCCCCGATAAAAAGAAAAACTCATATATGACAGAGTCATGTATGAGTTCTTCCTCCGCAAATCACCGGCAGCATACCGGTAATTCCAGGATTTTATTATTCTCCATATACCTTCAGGAGGAACGGAGCCACCTGTTTTTTACGGGACATGACTTTCGGCAGGTAAATCATACCATTTTCTGCCTTCTTGCCAAATGCCTTTTCAGCAGCATCTTTGGCACCTTCTGTGAACCAGAGATAGGTATCTTCTGTCAGAATATTGGTTACCATAAGATAGGAAGCTTCGTATTTTTTTTCTTCCTTGGTATCTTCCAGGGCTTTCATAATATCTGCTTTCTTTGCGTTAATCGGTTCTACATCCATAACGGAAATCTGTCCGCAGGAGAAGGTCTTTCCGCCTGCTTCAAATTCCTTGGTATCGTTGTGAGCCAGTTTTTCAGCCGGATAGTCAGAAATATCAGCGCCGGCCTTCAGCATGTCCATGCCGTACTTTTCATAGTCTACGCCGGCAATTTCAGCCAGTTCCTTCACTGCTTTCTTATCTTCTTCCGTACAGGTAGGAGAACGGAAGAGAACCGTATCAGAAATAATGGCAGAGAGCATCATACCTGCCACTTCTTTGGACGGTTTTACGCCGTTCTGTTTATAGAGTCCGTAAATAACAGTATTCACACAGCCTACCGGACGAATAAGGATAAAGATAGGGCTCTCCGTTTCAAAATCACCCAGGCGGTGATGATCGATGAGTTCCAGTACATCTGCATCTTTAATGCCGTCTACGCACTGTTTGGATTCATTGTGGTCTACCAGAATGATTTTTGTCTTTTCGTCGGATTCGCTCTTTCTTGCCACGCTGGTCAGAAGAACCGGTGCTTCTACCTTGAAATAGTCAAGGGCGAATTTCGTTTCCTTATTCGGTTCCCCTGCTCTGGCTGCTACCGCATCCATTCCCAGCTGTCTTTTCAGATAGGAATAGGAAATAGCAGCGGCAATGCTGTCAGTATCCGGGGATTTATGTCCTGTTACATATACTTTGCTCATTCTATCGCTCCTTTAAACCAATGATGAATGGGTTCATAATCACTTTCCCCATTATACCATGAAGAGACAAAGGGGGCAAAGATTCTCCCGTTCGAAGTAAGCTCTGCGTTGAAGGTTCAGAAAATGCAGCGAAGAAAAGTTTGAAAACTTCCCACCGGCTTTCAGGCAATAAGTACTGTAAGCTTGAGCCGCCTTCTTTTACCCACGCAGCGCAGAAATCCCCGGCACCAGGCCGGGGATTTCTGCGTTTATTTTCAGCTTATTCAAACCGTTTCATTCTATGAGAAAGAGCACTGCTTCCGTAGAAAGAATCGGCGTCCAGGTCTTCTTCAATACGGAGAAGCTGGTTATACTTGGCCACTCTTTCTGTCCGTCCGGGAGCACCGGTCTTAATCTGGCCGGCATTGAGAGCCACGGCTACATCAGCAATGGTGGTGTCGGCAGTTTCGCCGGAGCGATGGGAAATCACGGCAGTGTATCCTGAGCGCTGAGCCATCTGCACAGCTTCAAAGGTCTCAGTCAGGGTGCCGATCTGGTTCAGCTTGATGAGAATAGAGTTGGCCACGCCCAGATGAATGCCTTTAGAGAGGCGTTTGGTATTGGTGACAAAGAGGTCATCTCCTACCAGCTGTACTTTTTTACCCAGGCGTCTGTGAGTTTCTTCCAGCCATCCCAGTCCTCTTCTCCCAGGCCGTCTTCAATGGAGATAATAGGATATTCATCAATGAGCTTTTCGTAGAATGCAATCATTTCATCAGCCGTTTTGGCGGTATGGTCTCCTGCCAGGTGGTAGAGGCCATCGTCGCCAAGAAGTTCAGAGGCTGCTACATCAGTAGCAAGAACCACATCTTTACCTGCGGTATAGCCTGCTTTTTCAATGGCTTCACAGATCACTTCCATGGCTGCTTCATTGGAGGGAAGGTCTGGAGCATAACCGCCTTCGTCACCTACGGCAGTGGACAGTCCCTTCTTCTTCAGTACATCCTTCAGGGCATGATAGATTTCAGCGCACATGCGCAGACCTTCGTGGAAGCTGGGAGCACCGACAGGCATAATCATGCTTTCCTGGATGTCCACATTGTTGTCTGCATGAGCACCACCATTCATGATATTCATCATAGGTACCGGCAGGTTATGGGCATTCACGCCGCCCAGATACTGGTACAGCGGAAGACCGGCAGAAGCAGCAGCTGCATGAGCAGCAGCCAGGGATACCCCCAGAATGGCATTGGCACCAAGGCGGCTCTTGTTTTCCGTACCATCCAGATTGATGAGGATGTGGTCAAGGCCTCTCTGGTCGCTGGCATCCCAGCCGAGCACGGCATCAGCGATTTCGCTGTTTACATTGTTTACCGCCTTCAGGACTCCTTTACCGTTGTACCGGCTTTTGTCGCCATCTCTAAGTTCAGTAGCCTCAAACATGCCGGTAGATGCACCGGAGGGAACGGCGGCCCTGGCAAAGGTGCCGTCTTCCAATGTCATTTCTACTTCTACTGTGGGATTTCCCCTGGAATCCAAAATTTCTCTTGCGTGCAAATCAGTAATTGCTGCCATGCTTTATTCCTCCTGTAATTTTTTCAGTATGGTTATCAGGCTTTATTATAAATATCAATCATTGTGTCCGGCTTCAGGCTGGCGCCGCCAATCAAGGCACCGTCAATATTTTTCTGCTTCAGGAAATAAGAAATATTATCTCCATTCACAGAACCGCCATAAAGGATACGGACCTCATCAGCTGCTTTCTTTCCTGCCGCCTCTTTCACGGTTTTACGAATAAAGGATGCGATTTCTTCCGCATCTTTGGGAGTAGCAGCCTGACCGGAGCCGATGGCCCAGATAGTTCATAGGCAATGACCATTTTCAG
>ENA-OQBJ01001302-OQBJ01001302.1-human-gut-metagenome-genome-assembly--contig:-NODE-1302-length-10016-cov-1.658307_pt1 | contig 10016 bp, 10 predicted proteins | sample MGYA00242743_ERZ504545 | MGnify/ENA primary metagenome ERZ504545 (study PRJEB26092, sample SAMD00036252) | human gut metagenome | host: Homo sapiens | study: EMG produced TPA metagenomics assembly of...
ATTCCGTTCTTCCAGGGAATGATAGAAGGGTATTATGCACTGGATGGTCCGGCAGGTCTGGTATTTGCGATTATTATCATCAATGCAGTGCGGGGACATCAGGTAAAAACAAAGAGAAACATCATTAAATACACACTGATCTGCGGGGCTGGTGCAGCGCTGATCCTTTCGGTTGTGTATTATATGCTCACTTATGTCGGAGCAGTGACGCGTACTCCGTTCTCCAACGGAGGAAGTCTGCTTCATGCAGTGACAAGTGACCTGTTAGGACCTGCAGGAGGAATCATACTGGGAGTTGCAGTACTGTTTGCATGTATGACGACCTCCATCGGTCTTACAACCTCCTTTGCAGATTATTTCCATGAACTGTTTCCGAATGTGTCTTATAAAAAGATTACAGCAATTGTTTGTGTGTTCAGTTTTGTGATCAGCAACATCGGATTGGATATGCTTGTAAAGGTTTCTCTTCCAGTTTTGATGATGTTCTATCCTGTAACGGTAGTACTTGTAATTTTGTCTTTCTTTAAAAAATGGATTGGTTCAAAACGGATGGCATATGTACTGGGGATGTTGTTTGCATTCTGTGTGGCATTTGTAGATGGAATGCAGAGTGCAGGAATCTCTCTTGGAGTTGTGACAGAAATATGTAACAAGCTTCCATTTTATGATTTGCGGTCGTGGGATGGATCATACCGGCAGGCAGTTGGAGCCCTTTTGGGGCTGCTGCCGGTATGGAAATATAACAGAGAATGAGAGATTCTATAATTTAACAGAATAGAGCAGAGTGAAAGAAGGAGCAGGTACCGGTCAGTCCGATATGTATGGAATGATCAGAGTAAAGACTGCTCCTTCTTTGCCTTTGTAGCATCGTTCAAAAAGATGAGGCAGATTTGTTTCATTGATGCCATTACCATCCTCCGCGACAGAAATTTTTAAACAGTTTTTTTCTTGAATTTAAAACCTTTTTGAAAGAAACTGCGTTATATTTATGTAGAACGTTTTACAAATTGAGAATCTGAAAGGAGAGCGGGTGCAAAAATGCTTGATAAAAACTCAATAGAAGACAAAAAAGTAATCCGCAGGATTCAGTCCGGAGAGACAGAGGACAGTCAGATTCTGATTGAAAAATATTATCAGGAAATTTTCCGGTTTTCTTATTACATGACAGGAAATAAAGAAGACGCATATGACTGCACACAGGAAACTTTTCTGAAAATGATACGATATATCGGACAATATAAAGAAATGCAGAAATTTAAAGCATGGTTGTTCCAGATTGCAAGGAATGTCTGCTATGACGGTTTTCGTAGAGAAAAGGAGATTCCTTCGGGAATTTCCAAAGAGTTTGTACGGGGAGAATCTCTGGAAACACCGGAGAAATATATGCAGGCAAAGCAGATGTCGGAAAGAGTACGAGATGCCCTGTCTCAGCTTCCGGATATGCAGAGAGATGTTTTGATCCTTCGGTTTTATCATGAACTAAAGATCAAAGAGATTGCGCAGATCACAAACACAGGAAATGCAACCGTAAAATCCAGGCTGCGGCAAGGGATGGAAAAAATGAAGAGGGCTTTGGGAGAGGAGGTATGGTAGATGACACGAAAAGAAAAGAAACTTTATGAGCAGATGCGGCAATATCAGCCGCCGGAGGTGGAGACGGAGAAATACTGTGAAATGCAAAAAAAAGCACAGGCGGAAATCGCAAAGGGAAAAATTTTACCACGACTGCATTTGTTTGAGAGAATCTGGATCCAGGCAGAATATCTGTCAATCTGGTTTTGGATTACGGAAGGAATCCTTCTTGTGGCAGGAATCGTATTGACTCAGACAGCAGATAAGGAATCGTATATTACATTTGGGTATGTACTTTCTCCACTCCTTGCGATGATCGGATTTCCGGCCGTACTGAAAAGTTTTTCAAATGGAGTTGGGGAACTGGAACAGTCCTGTCGCTATAATTTGAGGGAAATTTTTGGGATGCGTATTTTACTGACAGGAGTAACAGAGGCAGTGGTACTTGTTATTGTTTTGGGAATTGGAGAGTTAAAAGAGGGAAGCATGATGGAAAGCGTTTTGAAAGTGTTTGTTCCGTTTCTGTTTTCTACAGCGGTCTATTTTTGGATCATCCGTCATGTTTCGACAAAGGCTGTGTACAGTATTCTGGCAGGTGCAGCGGTAATGCTGTGTATCGGGTGCATGCAGCTGAAAACATTCTGTGAGATGCATCCGGAGATTTTATGGATTCAGAAGGAAAACGTATTATCTTTGGCTTTTTTGGGAGCATTGTTTCTGACTGTGGCGGGAGCAAGACAGTATCTGCAGTTCATTGGAAAAAAGAAAAAAGGATGGGATGAATTATGGAACTTCAATTAGACAGAGTGACAAAACAATATGGAACGAAGCGGGCAGTAGATCGTCTGAATCTTTCTATGAAAGTAGGAGTATATGGCCTGCTTGGCGCTAACGGAGCAGGAAAGACGACATTGATGCGCCTGTTATGCGATATTTTGAATCCGACATCCGGGGAAATCCGGTACGATGGACAGAACATTCACGTTATGGGAGAAGAATATCGAAGCCTTTTGGGATATCTGCCGCAGAATTTCGGATATTATCCCGAGTTTACAGCGGAAAAATTTATGCTTTATATGGCAGCGCTGAAAGGTCTGAACCGTTCGTTTGCAAAAAACAGAACCGAAGAATTATTGAGACTGGTGGGATTGGAGAAAGAACACAGGAAAAAGATTAAAACATTTTCCGGTGGAATGAAGCGAAGGCTCGGGATTGCACAGGCGATGCTGAATGAACCGGAAATTCTGATCCTGGATGAACCGACAGCAGGTCTGGATCCCAAAGAAAGAGTGCGGTTTCGAAATCTGATCAGTTCGTTTTCCAAGGATAAGATCGTACTTCTTTCGACGCACATTGTTTCGGATGTGGAGTATATTGCAGACGAGATTTTTTGATGAAAGAGGGACAGATCCTGCAAGAAGGAACTCCAGAGGAAATCACAGCACAGATGAACGGACTTGTATGGGAATGTGAAGTGGATGAAAAGAGAGCGACAGAATTAGAATGCCGGCATACGATTGTAAATATGAAAGAAAAAAAACGGAGCGATCGAACTGCGGATTGTGTCGGATACGAAGCCTGACGAAGCGGCAATATCCGTGGATGCGACTCTGGAAGATATGTATCTGTATTATTTTAAGGAGGATGGAAATGGGGCAATTATGGAGTTTTGAGTTTCAGAAGATCGTGGGACGTAAACTGATTCGGGTCGGTCTGCTGGCATATGGAGTTTTGATACTGATTATTCTTAGTAATTCCAGAGTGGATTTTCTGGATATTTTTGATCAGAATGGCAGGCATCTGCATGGAAAAGAAGCTTTGGAATACGAGTTGAAGATGGCGGAGCAATACCGTGGTCCGGTAACAGAAGAAAAGGTAGATGCGTTGCTTGTACAGGAAAAGCAGGGAGCGAAAAATGCCGGAATGAATGAAGCGGAATACCGGCTTCGGACAGATTGGATCACAGGAACTGCAGGTACAATCTGGGAGGAAGCGCCTCTGTCAAATCCTGAACTTCAAAATTCGTTACAAATCGGATATACCAGAGGGTGGGAAACAACACTCCTTTCGATAGAATCCTTGTTCCTTATCATGGGATTTTTGATCATTGTGGCAGTTTCTCCGGTATTTTCCGAGGAATATGGGTGTGGAATGGATGCCTTGCTTTTGACCGGAAAGTACGGGAAAACAAAATGTATTACAGCGAAAATCATGGCTTCTTTTACATTCTCTGTTGTGCTGACGATTCTGACAGTTTTCAGCTCTATGGTTTCTATGCTCTGGCAGTATGGAACAGAAGGATTTGAAGCCTCACTTCAGTTTGGAAGCAGAGGATTGTTTTGGGAAGTTCCATGGGAGGTGAGCTGTTTTCATGGATTTTTACTGGTGGTAGGATTTTGGCATTGCAGGAGCAGTTCTATTTGAGCAGTCTTGTACTTCTTGTCTCCGCAGCAGTTTCGTCCTCGTTTGTCAGTGTTTTGATTTCTATTTTAATCTATGTGCTGCCGATTGTTTTGATCTTTCGTTTTGGTTTACTTTCGTTTGACCAGTTTTTATCAATCATGCCGAGCGGAGATTTTAATGTGGCAATGTTGTTGGCGATGCAGGGTATTTCTGTGACTGGAAATGAAATTCCGATGTGGAGCATCAACCTTCTTCTGACAGCGGCAGGGGTTCTTGCAGTTTTGCTGGGAGGAAGAAAAATTTTTGGAGGACATCAGGTAAAGTCGTCCTGAAAAATTAATAAAAAAGCAATGAGGAGTCCGAAGGGGCTCCTTATTTTCATGTGGAGGTTTCTAGGGTGGCATGGTATAGTAAAAGGGACAAAAAATGACAGGAGTACAACATGATAAAGAAATCAGAGAAGAGTTAGATCAACTTGGGGAAGAGAGCTATAAGCAGTTTAATCAGAAGCTGATCCCAGGGACCGATCATGTGATCGGTGTTCGTATGCCGGCTCTTCGAAAGCTGGCAAAAGGAATTGCAAAAACAGATTCGAAACAGTATCTGGAAGAAGCACAGACAGAAATAGATGAACGGTCTGCGCATGAAGAAATTATGTTATACGGACTTGTTCTGGGGTATGCAAAGATGAGTACCGAACAGAGAATGCAGGCGCTTGATATGTTTGTTCCGAAGATTCATAACTGGGCATCTGCGACAGCTGTTGTATGGGATATAAGTTCATGGAAAAAGAGCAGGAAGTGTGGTTTTCTTATCTCCGGAAGTATCAGAACAGCAGCAGGGAGTTTGAAGTCCGTTTTTTTATCGTATCCCTGCTGGCGCATTACATTAACGAAGCCTATATTGAGCAGGTGCTTGAGATTCTGAATCATACCAGTCATGAGGGGTATTATGTGAAAATGGCAGTGGCATGGGCTGTATCAGTCTGTTATGTCAAATTTCCGATTCAGACAAAGAGACTGCTGCTGGCAAATGAGATGGATGATTTTACACATAATAAAGCGATCCAGAAAATCCGGGAATCCTATCGGGTGAGCAGAGAAGAAAAAGTGGAATTGAATCGGTTAAAACGATAGAAGCGACAGGAGGAATGTGTGATGCGTCAGATGCGTTTAGAAAAAAGAGAGATTAAGGATCCGGCAGAGCTGGAAAAAGTGTTGGATGCATGTAAAGTGGTGCGTATAGGAACAATGGATGCGGAGGGGATGTTTATTGTTCCTGTAAATTTCGGATATGAATTTTGTCAGAAAGAGCGCGGCTTAAAATTGTATATCCACAGTGCAAAGGAAGGACGGAAAGCGGAAGCATTTGCAGAAAACCCGAACGTAGCAATTGAAATGGACTGTGGCCATGAGGTGATCCGTGGAGATTATACATGCAGTTATTCTTTTGCATTTTCCAGTATCATGGGAAACGGACGAATTCGTATGGTGGAGAACGAGGAGGAAAAGAGACACGGACTTACGCTTTTAATGCAGCACGTAGAAGCGGGCGCCGAAATTGAATTTCTTCCGCATATGCTGCAGCGGGTTGCAGTGTATTGCATTGAGGTTTCGGAATTTACAGGAAAACACAGAGAGAAAAAAGGACAGACAGCATGAAAATTACATTGATTACAGTAGGAAAAATCAAAGAGAAATATTTAAAAGGATGCCATCGCAGAATATTCCAAGCGTCTGAGCAAATATTGTAAGCTGGATATAATTGAAGTATCGGATGAGAAGACCCGGATCAGGCAAGTGAGACTGTGGAAGAGGGAATTCGCAGCAAAGAGGGAGAAAAAATCTTAAGGTATATCAAGGATGATATGTATGTGATCACACTGGAAATCGCAGGGAAGATGCTGACATCAGAAGAACTGGCAGAAAGAATAGAAAAACTGGGAATTCAGGGAAAGAGCAGCATTGCATTTGTGATCGGTGGCTCCATTGGCTCGGGAAAGAGGTGTTGAAACGCTCAGATTACGCACTTAGTTTTTCAAAGATGACATTTCCGCATCAGCTGATGCGAGTGATACTGTTGGAGCAGGTGTATCGAAGTTATCGGATTATGAATGGTGAGCCATATCATAAATAAGAGGAGATATGAAAAGAGAGGGAAACAAGATGAAAGAAAATCAAGTGAAGAAATTAGTGATGGCGGCAATGTGTGTGGCTTGGGGATCGTTCTTCCGATGGCATTCCATACGATTCAGAATGCGGGAAGTATTTTTTTGCCTATGCACATTCCGGTATTGATCTGCGGTCTGCTCTGTGGATGGCAGTATGGGCTGATATGTGGGATTTAGCGCCTGTATTATCCAGTCTGTTTACAGGAATGCCTCCGGCTGCAATCCTTCCGGCAATGCTTTGTGAACTGGCAGTCTATGGATTGATTACGGGGATCTGTGTGTACGGCATTCATACAGAAAAGCAAATTGTAAAAATATATGGTTCGCTGATCACAGCGATGCTGGCAGGGAGAATTGTCAGCGGTATTTTAAAAGCACTTATTTTCAATGTGGGAGAATATAGCTTCAAGATCTTTATTACATCCAGTTTTCTGACAGGGATACCAGGAATTCTGATTCAGTTGATTTTTATTCCGGTCATTGTGCTGGCATTACAGAAAGCAGGGATTGCAGAGCCGAAAAGGAGATAGTTACCATGGATATCAGAACATATTTTAATCAAAGAGCCGCACATTGGGATGACGGGGAGCAATCGGTCGATCAGATCAGACGTATGATCGCATTTTTAAGTGATATTCAGGAGGGAATGAGTGTTTTGGATGTTGCCTGTGGTACAGGGGCGATGTTTGAGGCGCTGCGGGAACGAAAACCTTCTCATATCACAGCAGTCGATCTGTCAGAAAAGATGATCGAGATCGCTGCCCGCAAAGTAGAGGGGGACTCCTTGTTTGAAGTGCAGTGCCGGGATCTGTTCGAGATGACACAGGAGACATTTGACAGGATTATCATCTATAATGCATACCCTCATTTTATGGAGAAAGACAAGGTAGTACAGAAGGTGGCAGAACTGTTAAATCCGGGCGGGAGATTTATAGTGGCACATGGAGCATGCAAGGAGAAAATAAATGGTTGTCACACGAATGTGCCAAAAGAGATTACGTCCGGTCTGTTGTCTGCAAAAGAAGAGAGCCGTCCATGGGAGACTTGTTTTAGCATCGATATTCTGATCGATACAGAGCAGTTTTATATGTTTTCAGGAGTGAAATAGAATTTTGCTGAAAGATCTCTTGACCTTTGCCCAAGGTGAAGACTTAGAATGAGTGTAGTATAAAAAAGGAGAGATCACAGTATGAAAACAGAATATACAATCAGTCAAATTGCAGAAAAACTGCATATTACAACAAACAAGATCAGATTTTATGAAAAGAAAGGACTTCTGACTCCGATGAGAGAGTCGCAGAATAGGTATCGGAAATTTGGCGAAGAGGATATTTTCCGTTTGGAGACGATTCTGCTTTATCGCTCGTTGGGATTGAGTATTGAAGCCATTCAGAATATATTACAATGCAATAAGAAAGAAAATTATCTGACACATATGCAAAACCAATGGATGGCAGTCAATAATGAGATCCACAGATTGAGTGAAATTAGAAAATCGCTGGAAATGGTTTTGGACAAAGTATATGAAGAAACAGAAGGACAGGATTTAGAAAAAGATTTTTGAAGATTATTGAACAGAGTAATCTGCTTTGCCAGGTGAAAAATGAGTGGAAAGACCAGTGGGATTTTGATGGCTGGGCAAGGGCATATGATGAGGATGTGAAAAGGGACACAGGTGCATTAAAAATCTATGAGAATTATGAGACAGTATTACAAATGGTTTTTGAGGAAGTGGAAAATTTCAGAGAAAAGATGGAAAGATACTTGAAATTGGTGTCGGAACAGGAAACTTGGCGGGTAAATTTTTACAAAATAAATATCATATCATTGGAATTGATCAATCCAGGCAGATGCTGGCAGTTGCAAAAGAAAACTTGTATGCGGAAGCAGTCTGCGTGGAAAATGGACGTATTCAGGCAGTAGGTACTCTGGATGATGTGATGCAGTATAAAACAGATGGAGACGAGATGGTGGATTTGCAGGGAAAAACGATGCTTCCGGGATTTTTGGATGCACATTCTCATTTTGTAGGAGCTGCCAATGCAATGACACAATGCGACTTGTCAGAGTGTGGAAATTTTTCGGAGATTGTAGATGCCATGAAAATGTTTGCCGAAAAAAGAAATTTATCCAAAGATGCATGGATCGTAGGCTGTAATTATGACCAGAATTTTCTGGAGGAAAAACGACATCCGGACAGATATGTATTGGATGAGATCAGCCATACAAATCCGGTATTGCTGATCCATGCTTCCTCTCATATGGGAGTGGTAAACAGCAAAGGATTAGAAATTCAGCAGATTGATGAAAAGACAGAAGATTGTCCGGGAGGAAAATATGGGAGAATCGCAGGGACAAGAATCCCGGACGGGTATATGGAAGAAAAAGCGTTTCTTGCGTTTCAGTCAAAACTGCCGATGACATCTATGGAGGAGCTGATGCAGCTTATCGGGGAAGCGCAGAAAATGTATGCGAGTTATGGCGTGACTACGGTTCAGGATGGAATGGTAGGAAAACCGTTGTTTGAGCTGTTAAAATATGCCTCTGCCAATGGACTGTTGAAGCTGGATGTAGTAGGGTATGCGGATATTATGACGGCGGCAGATCTTTTTGAGGAAGAAAGGGCATACGCAAACCGGTATACCGGTCATTTAAAAATGGGAGGATATAAAATTTTTCTGGATGGCTCACCGCAGGGAAGGACTGCGTGGATGACAAAGCCCTATGAAGGGGAAGAGAATTATTGCGGCTATCCGATCCATACAGATGAGGAATTGAATCACTATATTGAGCTTGCCTTAGAGAAAAAACAGCAGCTTTTGGCACACTGTAATGGAGATGCGGCAGCAGAGCAGTATATCGGACAGTTTGAAAAAGCACTGTCAAAGAGAACGGATAAAGATCTGCATCGGGCAGTCATGGTACATGCACAGCTTGTGAGAAAAGACCAGCTGCAGAGAATGGCGGCAATCGGGATGATCCCAAGCTTTTTTGTGGCTCATACGTATTACTGGGGAGATATCCATCTTCAAAATTTCGGAGAAAAAAGAGGCAGCCAGATTTCACCGGTGAAAGATGCCATAGATTACGGAATGAAATATACGTTCCATCAGGATACACCTGTGATCCCGCCGGACATGATGCGTACGATAAGCAGCGCAGTCAATCGTATTTCAAGAGGTGGAAGGGTCATCGGTGAAAATCAGAAGATTTCAGTATTGGATGCATTGAAGGCAGTTACGATTTATGCGGCGTATCAGTACTTTGAAGAACATGAAAAAGGAAGCATTGAATGTGGAAAATATGCGGATTTTGTAGTGTTGGAGAAAAATCCTCTGAAAACTCCAAAGGAAGAATTGGCAGAGATCAAAGTCTGGATGACAATCAAAGAAAATGAAGTAATTTACAGAAGTGGAGAAGCGAATCATGAATAATCGTACCAAGGAATCAGTCTGGCAATCATCACTGCAGAACATATCAAGCAGATACAGAATCAGACTCCTTCAGGAAACGGACATGGATGATATTTTACGATTAAGTGAAAGTAATCCGATGTTTTATGAATATTGTCCTCCGTTTGTAACACGAGAGAGTATTTTAAATGATATGAAAGCTTTGCCACAGGGAAAGACAGACGCAGAAAAATATTATATTGGTTTTTTTGAAGGGCAGAAGTTGATTGCGATTATGGATATGGTGTTTGCATTTCCAGATGATGAAACAGTTTATATTGGATTGTTTATGGTAGATCATGATGTACAAGGATATGGGATTGGTTCTATTATCATAGAAGAATATGCAGAGTATATACGTACGCTGGGAAAGAAAACGATCCAACTGGCATTTGCCAAAGGAAATCCTCAGAGTGAGG
>ENA-OQBJ01001303-OQBJ01001303.1-human-gut-metagenome-genome-assembly--contig:-NODE-1303-length-10015-cov-9.120955_pt1 | contig 10015 bp, 10 predicted proteins | sample MGYA00242743_ERZ504545 | MGnify/ENA primary metagenome ERZ504545 (study PRJEB26092, sample SAMD00036252) | human gut metagenome | host: Homo sapiens | study: EMG produced TPA metagenomics assembly of...
CGCGCTCCTGCTCCTGAACCATCCAGTCCATGGTGGCAGCGCCCTCATGGACCTCACCGATCTTGTGGGTCTTACCGGTGTAGTAAAGAATACGCTCGGTCGTGGTGGTCTTACCGGCATCGATGTGGCCATGATGCCGATGTTACGGGTATCGGAAAGCTTGTACTTAGCTTAGCCATGTTAGTTCCTTACCTTAACTTACCAACGATAGTGAGAGAACGCGCGGTTGGCCTCGGCCATCTTGAAGACGTCCTCACGCTTCTTGACGGAAGCGCCCAGGCCGTTGGAGGCGTCGAGGATCTCGTTGGCGAGACGCTCGGCCATGGTCTTCTCCTTGCGAGCGCGGGAGAAGTTGACGATCCAGCGAATGCCCAGAGCGGTGGAACGACGGGAGTTGACCTCCATCGGGACCTGATAGGTAGCGCCACCGACACGCTTGGGCTTAACCTCGAGCGTGGGCTTGACGTTGTCCATAGCCTTCTTGAAGGTAGCGAGAGCGTCGCCACCCTCGGACTTCTCGGCAACGATCTCGAAAGCGGTGTAAACGATGCGCTCAGCGGTGGCCTTCTTGCCGTCAAGAAGGACCTTGTTGATGAGCTGAGTCACCAGGCGGTTGTTGTAAACGGCGTCAGGCTGAACCTCACGACGATTAGCTGCTGCACGACGCGGCATGTGAAATCTCCTTAAGTGTCTACCGTGCGGCGCTCAAGACGGCACACGGCGAAAGTATCAAAACGTTATCTGGCTTATTTAGCCTTGGGGCGCTTAGCACCGTACTTGGAACGGGCCTGCATGCGGTTCTGGACCGGAGCAGCGTCGTAGGCGCCACGGATGACGTGATAACGGACACCAGGGAGGTCACGGACACGACCGCCGCGGACGAGCACGATGGAGTGCTCCTGCAGGTTGTGGCCCTCACCCGGGATGTAAGCGGTAACTTCGATGCCGTTGACGAGGCGAACACGGGCAACCTTACGAAGAGCCGAGTTCGGCTTCTTGGGGCTCGTGGTGAAGACGCGGGTGCACACGCCGCGCTTCTGGGAGTTGTGCTGCAGAGCAGCGTTCTTGGACTTCTTGGGCACGGAACGACGGCCCTGGCGAACCAGCTGGTTAATAGTAGGCAAAGCGTACTCCTTCTCGAATGATTCCAGCTTTCTGTAAAGTGCAACGGCTTGAATCGAGGGGTCAGCATCCCCCTACGAAACACGCAGTTCGATAGGATACGTGGCGTTAGCTGTGCCGTCAACAGACCACGCCGCCGGGCGTATCCCAAAATTGGTACATTTCCGCAAAGCCTACACAAAATGAATCCCCTCCTGTGCGCAAGTGCCCATTCCAGCCGTCCATGTAACACGAAAATGGCCGCTTCCTCTAGCAGGAAGCGGCCTAGACCTTACGAATAGACGATGGTAAAGGGTTCCGACGTTTCGGCGCCCCCTGTTGAAGTGCAGCGTGTGCCCTCAAGCGTTACTGAGACCACTTGGTCGACATCAATCAACTTCGTTGGCACCCAGATGTTCTCTCGCTATTGCGCGTATAAGAAAAATATAAGTTGAACGCCCCTGCGTCGTCATCTTCGATAATCTGCTCCGATCCATCCTTGTAGGTAACCGTCAACTTCTTCGTACTGCGTCAATGCCCAGATCATCGATGTGCGTCTGGATGGAAAACGGGCTGATCTCGAGAGGCGAGTCATCGGAGCGGAGTTCCTTAGTATCGACGTACGCTCCAACGCTAAACTCGGGCGTCGATGCCTCGAACGGCTTCGCATCCTCTCCTTCGCCCTCGGTCCACGAGATATTCCAGGTGACCGCATGTTGAAAACCTCGCTCGCGATCCATAGAAGCAAAGTACATCGTGCCATTAATGACAGTATCGCTTGATGTGTCCTTATCAATGGTGCAGCGTGTATCAGCCATTCCTCGCCGAAGTTCATGCTGGGTGTACCGATGCCTTGTTCTTCTTCACCATAGAGAACAAGTTCGCCTGTCTCTGCTGCCGGCTTGTAGTAGTTAACACCATTTGGATTGGACAGCGTAAACGTCACAGCACCGCAGCCGTTTTGGTCGATAGCCATATCATGAATGTCGAGTGTATAGCCGTTGCCCTCGACGGACAGATTGACCTTCTGTACTGAACCCTCCAAGCTTTGGGGCGCGATACCATCACCAAACTCTCTGGTGTAGGTATATTTAGTCCCCGACGAGCCACCTTGAGTCCAGGTAACGGACTCTCCGTTGCCATGGTTTCCCCAGGCAGAGGCAAAATAACTGGAATTGACAACAGCGTAGGCGACCCCTCCGGTCGCCAGCACTCCGGCAAGGCATCCGATCACGGCAACATACAGAGGCTTCGCGTGACCCTTTCGATGAAGCGGCTCACCCGCAGCGGCATAAAGAACACGGTCAGCAAGATCGCTATCGGCTTGGACGGACTCGAAGGCCTGCCTGATTTGATTGGATTTCACGGTCGCCCTCCTCTAGGATGAATTTGAGCTTCGATCGACCGCGTGCTAAACGCGTTCGAACGGTCGCGGCTGGTACATGCAACAACTCGGCAATCTCTGAGTCGAAAAGCCCAGATAGTAATAGAGCACGATGGGAACACGGAATCGCTCCGGAAGCCGCATGACATCTGACAGGACGGCCTTGGTCTCATCCTGCGCTGTCGAAAGCGACTCGGCCAGGTTCTCAATATCCTCCACACGCCTCCATGGCTCTCGAAAGAGAGATTTGCATTCATTGATCGTGACCCGGATAAGCCATCGACGAAGATGTTCCCAGCTTTCAAATTGCGCATCGCTTTTGAGTAACTTCAGAAAGACGTCTTGAGCGACATCGTCGGCGTCGGCGCGATCACGCAGGTACGTCAACGCGATCCGAAACACGACATCCCGGTGATCTTCAACTGCCTGTCTAAAAGCTTGTTCTTCCATAATCACCTCCCGGTGACGTTAATGGTTCTCGATGAGGCCCTCACCATAGATACGCTTTGACCGAACGAAATGTTTCAAATCCAAGCAGGAAAAACCTACCAAAATAAACCTGTCCCTTTTTGGCAAGGGATCAACGGGACGCAACAGGTTGAGCATACGCAAGCGAGCGGCCCCCAGAGCGTACAAGATGGCATGAAAAAGGCAGGGCATTGACCTTTTGGTCATGCCCTGCCTTTTGAATGACAGATTGTAGCTCTGGGGGCCGCGCAGCGACGGAGGTCGCCGCCGCTCGTTAGAACGGCGGAACTAATTACTCCTCGTCGTTGTCCTTGGCCTCTTCGGCGTCGTCGGTGTCCACGAGCTGGTTGAGCAGCTCGTCGAGGGAAGCCATGTCCTCGTTGATCGCGCCGTTGGCGGGAGCTTCTTGTCGTCGATCGGGGCGCCCAGGAGCTCCTCGTCGGCGTCGGCGTGATGCGTCGGCGTGGCGGAGGTGCCCAGCAGGATGTCGTCCGGACCGTCGGGGCTAAAGACCATTTGCAGCAGCTGCGAGAGGTCTTCCTCGTCGGCAACGTCGTCGTTGTTCTCGAGGATGTAGAGCAGGTCGTGGGCCTCCAGGCCGTCACGGAGCTCCTCGATCGCCTTGGCACCGATGCCATCGATGCGCAGCAGATCCTCCTCGGACTTGCCAACCAGGTCGCCGACCGTCTCGATGCCGACCTCGCTGAACTTGTTGGTCCAGCGCTGCGACACGCCCAGGTCGTCGAACAGGTACAGACGAGCCTTCTCGGCGGAGATGGTGTGGCCGTTGCGGGTGAACGAACCGTCAGCACCGCCGAACTCGTCGTAGCCGGCCCAGTCGAGCTGCTGCGGGAGCTGCTCGTCCAGGTCCTTGAGCTCCACAGGGGCCCACTCAGGCAGCGACTTGGCGTTGGGCGAGGCCGGACCGTCGATGTCGACATAGCCGTCGGCCGTGCGATACGTCAGCTTGGCGTTGGCGTACGGCTTGAGGCCGGTACCAGCCGGGATCTTCTTACCGACGATGACGTTGGACTTAAGGTCGAGCAGGTGGTCGACCTTGCCCTCGATGGCAGCCTCGGTAAGGACACCGGCGGTACGGATGAACGAAGCGCTCGACAGCCAGGAGTCGATGTTGGACGCGACCTTGAGCGTACCCAGGATGACGGGCTCGGCAACGGGAGCCTGACCGCCCAGACGGGCAACGCGCTCGACCTCGTCGGCGAACTCGTAGCGGTCAACGTACTGACCAAGCAGGTACTTGGAGTCGCCGGGTTGGTGATCTGAACGCGACGCAGCATCTGACGTGCGAGCACCTCGATGTGCTTGTCGTTCAGGTCGACGCCCTGGCTGGTGTAGACGTCCTTGACGCTCTCGACGAAGGTGTGCATCGTCGACTCGATGTCGGTCAGCTTGCGCAGGTTGCGGAAGTTGACGAAGCCCTTGGTGATCTGGTCGCCGGCGCGAACCTCGCAGCCGTCCTCGATCTCGGGCATGAAGCGCACCGAAGCGGGGACGCGACGCTCGTCGAGGACACGGGTGTGATCCTCGGAGTCGGTGAGCGTCAGCACGTACTCGGACTTCTCGGGCTTAATCGAGAGGTGGCCGGAGTACGGAGCCAGCTCGGCCTCGCGACCCAGGATCTTCTCGTTGACGTTGCCGACGATATCGAACATACGGCTGACCGTAGGCAGACCCTGCGTAATATCGTCGACGCCAGCGACGCCGCCGGAGTGAATGGTACGCATCGTAAGCTGCGTACCGGGCTCGCCGATGGACTGGGCGGCAATAATGCCGACCGCGGTACCGATGGCGACCGGACGACGGGTGGAAAGATCCCAGCCGTAGCACTTCTGGCACACGCCGTACTTGGAGCGGCAGGTGAGCAGCGCGCGAAGCTTGACCTTCTTAAGGCCGGCATCGACCATCTTCTGGATGTCAGCGACCTTCTCGATGTAGCCGTCCTGCTCAAAGAGCACGGTGCCATCGGGAGCCACGACGTCCTCAATGAAGCAACGGCCGACGAGGTCGGTGTTGAGGTCGGTGGTGCCGGGGATGATGAGGTTGTAGGTGACGCCCTCGTGCGTACCGCAGTCCTCCTCGCGGACGATGACGTCCTGGGCCACGTCGACCAGACGACGGGTCAGGTAACCAGAGTCCGAGGTGTGGGATGCGGTATCGACCAGGCCCTTACGGGCGCCGTAGGTCGAAATGAAGTACTCGAGCGGCAGCAGGCCCTCGCGGAAGTTCGCCTTAATGGGAAGGTCGATCGTCTCGCCGGACATGTCTGCCATCAGGCCACGCATGCCGCCGAGCTGACGCAGCTGGGTCTTAGAACCACGGGCGCCGGAGTCGGCCATCATGTAGAGCGGGTTCTCCTCGTCGAACAAGTCGAGCATGAGCGCTGCAACCTTATCGGTACAAGCGGTCCACTCGTTAACGACTTCGATGTGGCGCTCCGTCTCGTTGATGAAGCCCTCCTCGAAGTACTCGTTGATCTGGTCGACGTTGGCCTGGGCGCGATCGAGCAGCTCCTGCTTCTCGGCAGGGATGAGAGCGTCCCACACCGAGATGGTGAGGCCGGCGCGGGTAGCGTAGTGAAAGCCGGAGTACTTGATGGCGTCGAGGATCGGGCCGACCTTGGCCTCGGGATAGCGATCGCAGCAGTCCGCAACCAGCTTGGCCACGTCGCCCTTGACCATCTTGTAGTTCATGAACTCGTAGTCTTCGGGCAGGCACTGGCGGTTGAAGATGATGCGGCCGATAGAGGTCTCGAAGCGCGCGGTCTTGTTGCCGGTGACGTCGTAGTCGACGAACTCGTTCTTGCCGTTCTTGACGCGGAAGATACGGGTGCCGTCCTCGTTGATGACATTGGCGTCGGCAGCGGACACGCGGACCTGAATCTTGGCCTGCATGTCGACCTCGGAGCGGCAGTCATAGGCGTGCAGCGCGTCGTCGAAGCTGGCGAACACGTGGTTCTCGCCCGGCAGACCGTCGCGGACCTGGGTCAGGTAGTAGACACCAATAATCATGTCCTGCGAGGGGATGTTGACCGGCTTGCCGGATGCCGGCGAGCGCAGGTTGTTCGCAGAGAGCATGAGCACGCGAGCCTCGGCCTGAGCCTGGCTGGACAGCGGCACGTGGACAGACATCTGGTCGCCGTCGAAGTCGGCGTTGAAGGGCGAGCAGACCAGCGGGTGCAGGTGGATAGCCTTGCCCTCGACCAGCACCGGCTCAAAGGCCTGGATGGACAGACGGTGCAGGGTCGGTGCGCGGTTAAGCAACACGACGCGGCCGTCGATGACCTCTTCGAGGATGTCCCACACAAAGGTGGCACCGCGGTCGATAGCGCGCTTGGCGCCCTTGATGTTCTCGACCTTGCCGAGCTCGACCAGGCGCTTCATGACGAAGGGCTTGAAGAGCTCCAGCGCCATGGTCTTGGGCAGACCGCACTGGTGCAGCAGCAGCTTGGGGTCGGTAACGATTACCGAACGGCCGGAGTAGTCGACACGCTTGCCCAGCAGGTTCTGACGGAAACGACCCTGCTTGCCCTTGAGGGCCTCGGCGAGCGACTTGAGCGGGCGACCGCCACGGCCAGAGACCGGGCGACCACGACGGCCGTTGTCGAACAGGGCGTCCACGGACTCCTGGAGCATGCGCTTCTCGTTGTTCACGATGATCGCAGGGGCGTCCAGGTCGAGCAGGCGCTTGAGTCGGTTGTTACGGTTGATCACGCGACGGTACAGGTCGTTGAGGTCGGACGCGGCGAAGCGGCCGCCGTCGAGCTGGACCATCGGGCGCAGATCGGGCGGAATGACCGGGATGACGTCCAGGATCATGTTCGCGGGGCTGTTGCCGCCCTTCAGGAAGGCGTCAACGACCTCGAGGCGCTTGACGGCCTTCTCGCGCTTCTGCTTCTGAGAATCCTCGTCAGCGATGATGGCCTTGAGCTTCTCGGCCTCGGAGGGGAGGTCGATGGCAGCGAGCAGGTCGCGGACGGCTCGGCACCCATACCACCCTTGAAGTACATGGAGTAGTAACGGGTCATCTCGCGGAACAGCGGCTCATCGGAGATGAGGTCGCGCTCGGTGAGCTTCATGAAGGCGTTGAAGGCGTCCGTGCGGAGCTGCTTCTCGTCCTTGCACTCTTCCTCGATGTCGACGATGCCAGAGGCGATCTCCTCGGGGGTCAGCGGCTCCTCGTCGGAGAACTCGTCAAAGTTCTCGGGGTCGCCCTGCTCCTTGAGGGACTCGATCTGGCGGGCGCACTCGGCATCGATCTCTTCCAGATCGGCGGCGAGCTCCTCGCGCAGGTCGTCGGCGTCGGCCTCGCGGGCCTCATAGTCAACCTCGGTGATGATGTAGCTGGCAAAGTACAGAACCTTCTCGAGGTCCTTGGACTTGATGTCGAGCATACGGCTCATCGGGAAGCTCGTGGGGCTCTTGAAGTACCAGATGTGGGACACGGGAGCGGCGAGCTCGATGTGGCCCATGCGGTCGCGACGCACCTTGGCCGAGGTGACCTCGACGCCGCAGCGCTCGCAGACGATGCCCTTAAAGCGGATGCCCTTGTACTTGCCGCAGGAGCACTCCCAGTCCTTGGCGGGACCGAAGATCTTCTCGCAGAACAGGCCGTCCTTCTCGGGCTTGAGGGTACGGTAATTGATGGTCTCCGGCTTCTTGACCTCACCGTGCGACCAGGAACGGATCTGGTCGGCGGAGGCAAGGGAGATCTTTACCGAGTCAAAATCAGTAGCTTCGAAATCTGCCACAGTCAACTACTCCTTATCAGTGGTCGTGGCGGCGACAGCTCGGGTGCCTCGGCGGTCTCGGCATCCTCGGCCTCGACGTCGGCGTCAACGCCGGCGAGCGCAGCCAGGTCGTCGAGAGCGGAGGTCTCCTCGGCGGTCACAGGGGCGGAGGCGTCCTCGTCGGCATCGTGCATGGGCTCGATGTCCAGTGCGAGGGAGCGAATCTCCTTGACGAGAACCTTGAAGGACTCGGGGATACCCGGGACCGGAACATTCTCGCCCTTGACGATGGACTCGTAGGTCTTGACGCGGCCCACGGTATCGTCGGACTTGACGGTCAGGATCTCCTGCAGGACGTTGGAAGCACCGTATGCGTACAGTGCCCAAACTTCCATCTCGCCGAAGCGCTGGCCGCCGAACTGGGCCTTGCCGCCCAGAGGCTGCTGGGTAACCAGGCTGTAAGGGCCGGTCGAACGGGCGTGGATCTTGTCGTCGACCATGTGGCCGAGCTTGAGGATGTAGGACGTACCCACGGTAATGGCTCGCGGAACTCCTCGCCGGTGCGGCCGTCGAACAGACGGGTCTTGCCGCGCTCGTCAAGCTGGGTGACGAACTCGGGGCGCATGTGGTCGCCAAAGGCAGCGGTGGCCTTGTTGAGCATGTTCTTGTTGGCGCGACGGATGACCTCGGCGATCTCGTCCTCCTTGGCGCCGTCGAAGACGGGCGTCGCAGTGAAGAACGGACCGGGGACATACTTGTCGGAGTCGGCCTGCTCGGTATCCCAACCGCAGGCAGCAGCCCAGCCAAGGTGGCACTCGAGCAGCTGGCCGACGTTCATACGCGAGGGAACGCCCAGCGGGTTGAGGATAACGTCGATCGGGGTACCGTCAGCCATGTAGGGCATGTCCTCGACCGGCAGAACGTTACAGATAACACCCTTGTTGCCGTGGCGGCCGGCGATCTTATCGCCCTGCTGGATCTTACGACGCTGGGCGACGTAGACGCGCACCTGCTCGTTGACGCCGGGGGCCAGGTCGTCGCCGTTCTCGCGGCTAAAGCGGACGACGTCGATGACGCGGCCGTAAGCGCCGTGAGGCATCTTAAGGGAGGTGTCGCGGACATCGTGCGCTTGGCACCGAAGATGGCGCGCAGCAGGCGCTCCTCGGCGGTCAGAGCGCTCTCGCCCTTAGGCGTGACCTTACCGACCAGGATGTCGCCAGGGCCGACCTCGGCGCCGATGCGGATGATGCCGTCCTCGTCGAGGTTGGCAAGCATGTCCTCGGAGAGGTTCGGGATCTCGCGGGTGATCTCCTCGGGGCCGAGCTTGGTGTCGCGGGCGTCGATCTCGTGACGGGTGATGTTGATGGTCGTCAGCAGGTCCTCGGCCACCAGGCGCTCGGACACGACGATACCGTCCTCGTAGTTGAAGCCTTCCCACGGCATGTAGCCACGGTGAGGTTCTGGCCCAGTGCGAGCTCGCCGTGATCGGTCGAAGGACCGTCAGCCAGAGGCTCGCCCTGCTCAACGGTGTCACCGACGCGCACGAGCGGACGGTGGTTGATGCAGGTGGACTGGTTGGAGCGCTGATACTTGGCCAGGTGATACTCGTCCATGCCGCCGGCATGCTTGACGATAATCTTGGCGCGTCGGCAAAGATGACCTCGCCGGCGTTCTTGGCCAGGGTGACCTCGCCGGAGTCCAGAGCGGCGCGACGCTCCATGCCGGTACCGACATAGGGAGCGGCGGGGTGAACCAGCGGCACGGCCTGACGCTGCATGTTGGCGCCCATGAGCGTACGCTTGGCGTCGTCGTGCTCCAGGAACGGGATCAGCGTGGCTGCGACGGAGAGCATCTGACGCGGCGAGACGTCCATGTAGTCGACGTCCTCGACAGGCACGTCGGCAGGAGCGCCGAAGGAGCCGTCGAAGTCGCGGGTACGGGCGATCACGGTGTGCGGACGGACGATCTTGCCCTCGGCATCGGTCGTGATGAACTCATTGGTCTTGGGATCGAGCGGCGTGTTGGCCGGCGCGATGACGTGCTTCTCTTCCTCGTCAGCGGTCATCCAGTCGATCTGGTCGGTGGCAACGCCGTTCTCGACGCGACGGAACGGGGCCTCGATGAAGCCGTACTCGTTGACGCGGGCGTAGAGGGCGAGCGAGCCGATCAGGCCGATGTTGGGGCCTTCGGGGGTCTCGATCGGGCACATGCGGCTGTAGTGCGAGTTGTGAACGTCGCGGACGGCCGTCGGCACGTTGGTGCGGCGGCTGGAGCCGACTTGTGGCCGGCAAGACCGCCAGGGCCGAGTGCGGACA
>ENA-OQBJ01001305-OQBJ01001305.1-human-gut-metagenome-genome-assembly--contig:-NODE-1305-length-10009-cov-2.077211_pt1 | contig 10009 bp, 8 predicted proteins | sample MGYA00242743_ERZ504545 | MGnify/ENA primary metagenome ERZ504545 (study PRJEB26092, sample SAMD00036252) | human gut metagenome | host: Homo sapiens | study: EMG produced TPA metagenomics assembly of...
CGTTAAAATTTAAAGCGCCGTCAGGAACATTAAATGCTGAAGATAAAGTAAAACTGCGAAATGTGAAAGAAAAATTGATTGAATATTATGAGAGAAAGGATAAGTCCGCGCTCAAAGCGGACTTATCCAAACGATATGAACCGTTTCCTCTTACAGGTATTCAGTCTGCCTATTTACTTGGCAGAAATCATAATTATGAATATGGCGGTGTTGGATGCCATGCATATTTTGAATTGTCAATGCCTCATATGGATGCAGAAAGGTTGGAGAGTGCTTGGCATAAAGTGATTATGCGGCATGATATGTTACGTGCTGTTTTTCTTCAAAATGGTACACAGAAGATTTTGGAGCATGTTGACTTGCCGAAACTTACCTATTTTAATATGAAGGAAGCTGGAGCCGAAACTACGGATTCAAAACTTAATGAAATCAGGGCTGAGTTGGCGCATAAGCAGTATCAGGCGGACTGTTGGCCACTTTTTGATCTGTATCTGACAGACACGATTGATAAGAGTATTCTTCATTTTTCTATTGATATGCTGTTATCTGATTTTATTAGTATGAAGACTATATTGAATGATTTGGATGCATTCTATTACGAAGATGGAAAAAATCTGAAACCTCTGCAGGTATCATTCAGGGATGTACTGGTATATCAAAAAGAACATGAAAATGATGAAGAAGTGCGTACGAAAAAAGATCGGGATTGTGAGTATTGGAAAAAGCGGTTGCAGAACTTCCCAGATGCACCGGAACTGCCGATTTTACCAGAATCGAAATGTGAAAAAGTTACTTTTACACAATACAGACATTTCATTACGCCGGAAAATTGGAGCAAATTATGTGAAAAGGCGAGAATGCAGAGGCTTACTCCCTCGGGAGTAGTTTTATCCGCATATGCAGAGATTATTGGACGTTGGTCAAAAAGAAAAGATTTCTGTATAGACATTACCATATTAAACAGACCGTCAATACATTCTCAAATTAATGAAATCGTGGGAGACTTTACTGAGGTAGATATTTTGGAAATCAGTCCCGAATATCCAAGTAATTTTGTTGAAAGGACACGCAAAATTCAAAATCAGTTATGGGAAGATCTTAGTCACAGCGCATTTACCGGTATTGATGTATTGCGGGAAATTAACAGGCAAAGCGAAAAGAAAGCTATTATTCCGGTTGTATACACAAGCACAGTGGGAGCGGCTGATTCCGAACAGCAGGAAAACTGGGAGTTTATGAGAAATTCCCGTATTACTTATAAAATAAGTCAAACGCCTCAAGTATGGATAGACTGTCAGGTGTCAGAAGATAATGGTGGAGTTTTAATCAATTGGGATGTAAGGGATGGTGTATTTCCTGAAGGATTTGTTAATGATGCTTTCGAAGCTTTTTTCCCTGCTTATTGAACGGTTATGTACAAATTTGAAGGTATGGGAACAGGTACATCCGGTAGAATTACCTTTGAAGACCGGAAAAGTAAGAAAATCCGTAAATAAAACAGAAAAAGACCTGCCTGATAAAATGCTTCATGAGGGATTTTACAACTGTTTACAGAATTGTCCGGATGAGATTGCGTTGATTGCAGCCGAGGGAACATTTTCTTATAAAGAATTAGGATCATATGTTGCCGGAATTCAAAATGAACTGTGTAAGTCTGGATTCCGTAAAGGGGATTTTGTTGCAATATCTGCTGATAAAGGGATGTGGCAGATTGCAGCAGTATTGGCTGTTTTATTTTCTGGAGGAGTCTATTTACCCTTTGATGTGTCACAGCCAATTGCAAGGCAGAATAAAATTTTGGAAAAGTCCGGAACAAAATATTTGATTACGAATAAAAAGTATCAATCGCTTGAGTGGAAAGAGCACATTGTCGTTTTGGCAGCAGAAGATATTAACAGAACGGAACAAGCACTTACTATAGTTGAAATTCCATTGGAAAATCCGGCCTATATTATACATACATCAGGGACCACCGGTGACCCCAAGGGGGTTGTCATTAGTCATAAAGCAGCAGTTAATACAATTGAGGATATTAATTCCAGATTTGATATTAACAGTGCTGACAGAATGTTTGGTTTGGCCAATTTAGCATTTGATCTTTCTGTTTATGACATTTTTGGTGCATTTAATGCGGGAGCAGCGTTGGTACTTCCTGATCCTGAAAAGCAAAAAGATCCATATTACTGGGTTGAAACTATTAAAAAGAATGAAATTACTGTATGGAACTCGGTTCCGGCTCAAATGCAGATGTTAGTCTCTGTATTGGAAAGCAGAGGTGTTTCAGGCGATTTCCCATTAAAGGTGGTTCTGTTATCAGGAGACTGGATTCCTGTAACCCTTCCGGATCAGATTCATACATCTTGTAAAAAAGCTAAAGTTGTTAGTCTGGGTGGTGCTACAGAAGCTGCAATTTGGTCAATTTATCATGAAATAGAGGAAGTACCGGATGGCGCAGTAAGTATACCTTATGGAAAGCCGCTTGCAAATCAGAAATTCTATGTGTTGAATGAAAAATGGAACAATGCCCGGATTGGGTACCTGGAGATTTATATATCGGTGGTAAGGGTCTTGCTCTTGAGTATTTGAATAAACCGGAAGAAACGAATGCACACTTTATGTATGATGAACAGTTACAGGAAAGAATATATAAAACTGGAGATATTGGTCGATATTGGCAGATGGAACAATTGAATTTATGGGGAGGGAAGATACCCAGGTAAAAATTCATGGACATAGGATCGAATTGAGTGAGATTGAGAGTGCATTATTAAGTAATACATTAGTGAAGACGGCTGTTGCGTGATTGTTGGTAAACGTCCGCAAGATTATAAGATCGTCGCTTTTGTTGAGGGGAATATTGAAGTTTCGGAACTTACTGAATATATTAAAACACAGGTGCCGGAATATATGGTTCCATCAAGATTTGAAGTAAACGAGAAAATTCCGTTGTCTGCAAATGGAAAAGTTGAAAGGAAAGCTTTGAAAAAATTAGCAGAGACATACTTCCAAAATACTGGTAAATGTGAAATGCCGCCACATGAAGGATTGGAGAAAGAGATAGCTGAATTATGGAAAACTCTATTAAAGATTGATAGAGTAAATCGAACAGATAATTTTTATGACATTGGTGGCGATTCATTATTAGTTGCTCAGGCTGTGTCAAAAACAAAGGAAGCTATTAATGTGGCCAAGGATGTAGAATGGGATAGATTAATGATTGGAATGCTTCAAAATCCAACTATTATGGATTTTGCACAATTTTTAAATTCTGTTCAAATAGGTACTTCGCATGAGGAAAACGAAATATCTGAAACACCATTGAATATCATCGCAGATATTCCAGAAGGTGGAGAAGTGATGAAAGTTTTCTTCCCGGGTGGAATTGGCTTCCTTCAGCAATTTAATACTTTATTCCAAATTCTTGTGAATAATCCGGAGCGAACAGAAGGCATTGCAGCATTTAACTATACAGAGGATAAGGAATACCTGGATTCTGAAGAAAAAGATCATATTGTAACAATTGGAAGACGCTATGCAGATTTACTTTTGAATAGTGGTTATAGAAAATTTAAGTTAATTGGATACTGTATGGGTGGATTAGTTGCAATTGAAGCTGCAAGAGCTCTTTTAGAAGCAGGCGCAGAGGTTTTACCGGTAGTAACGATTGATACAATTCCGATTGTTCTCGAAATGGAGGGCGACTTGTTGATGGAACGAAGCTATGGATTAATGGTCGGTGCGGATGTATCAAAAGCAGGTCATGTTAAGCGTGATGAATTAGTACAGATGGCACTTGAATTATTGAAGGATCATAACAATGGTTTTATTGAAGAGGATGCAATATTAGGTCTGACAGGAGAGTTGCCGGAACTGGCAGCTTGCTATAAAAAACAAAAAACACTTTCAAAAAGAGAGCGTATGGAGAACTTAAAAAATGCAATTCCAGAAAATAGTATGCAGCTATCCAGTGAGGATATGAACCGATTGATGAACTTTTTGAAATTTACAAGAGGAATTATCGGTGTGCGATTGGTTATACACCGAAACCGTTCGCGGGAGATTTACAGGCATTGAGTTGTATGGATGACCATTCTCCATTTGTTCCTGTAATGAAACCGGGAACAGAGGCATTTCTTAGTAAATGTGCACTTGGAAATTTAGAGGTTCTGCCAATAGGAGGAAATCATTTAAGCTGTTTAATGACACCTAATGTTGAAGGAATGGCGAATTTGTTGGATGGGAAAGGAGAACGGGTATGAATACATATGAGAAACCATTAAAAGTGCTTGTATGCGGAACTAACTTCGGTAGAGTATATTTAAAAGGGCTGGAGCGATGTGGCGACAAATTTAAGATTGCAGGTATTTTTTCTCATGGAAGCACACAATCAAAGCAAGAAGCAGAAAAATATGGAGTTCCATTGATTACAGATCTTAATGAGGTAAGCAAAAAAGATTTTGATATGGCTTGTGTTGTCATTCGTTCTACTGCAGTTGGAGGAAAAGGGACAGAGATTGCCGGTGCGTTACTTGAAAAGGGAATACATGTAATACAGGAGCATCCGGTGCATTATAATGATATTGTGAAACTTCTTAAAGTAGCAAAGGAGAATAACTGTGTATATCAGGTTAATAGTTTTATCCCAATGTGAAGAATGTACAGGAATTCATCGTCAAGTCAAATAAATTACTTAAAAGAGCAGACCGACATATATTGATGCGACTTGTAGTACTCAGGTATTATTTCCCGATGATCAGTATTCTTGGAAAAGCATTAAGTGGATTCCATACATGGAAATTGCAGACAATCGATTCAGTAAATAGCAAATTTCCGTTTAAAGTTCTTAGTGGAGAAATCAGAGGGATTCCCGCTATTGTAAAGATTCAGAATCAGCTTGACCCGAAGGACCCGGACAATAATGGGTTTCTATTACATAGAATTGTATTAGGAACGACAGAAGGAAGTTTATGCTTGGATAATTCAAATGGCCTCGTTATTTGGAATCCTCAAATGTATGTGCCACATGCAGAGGGTGTTTTGGATATGTATGGAAATAATAGTTACGTAGAGCTTCCAGTAAGTGAAGTTGCGGACGGAGTTAGAAATACAACATATGCAGAAGTATATAAAGAATTGTGGCCTGAGGGAATCGTATGCGCATTAAATGATTTTGCAAGAGCTATTACAGATAATTCTCAAAAGAATATAATGGCGCAGCAGATGTTGACTATAAGTGAAATCTGGAAAGACTTATCAGAAAAAATCGCAGTCCTCAATTAATAGTAACTCCGGAGAGAAATGGGATTCGCTTAGCTGATATTGCAGAATAATTATTATAATTTGATTTAGGTAAGAACAGCATTGAATATATGCACTTGGTGGTAATTCAATGCTGTTCTTTTTTTGGAAAAAATGTTATAATATTTTTAATTTATTAATTGTTATCGTAAGTGGGAAATTGATATGAAAATATTATCGGATCGATTGGCGTTAGTACTTGCGGAATATAGTGAATTACCTTCAAGTGTTCAAAAAGTTATAGATGGGAATAATAAAAAGGACATAAATATGAAAGGAGTTTTACGTCTTTATAAATGTGGAGACAAATATCTATACGTGTTACCAGAATTATTTGAAAAATCGGAATTAACCTCAATATATGGCAATCGAATAGATCGATGCAATGAAGATAGTTTTGATACATTACTGTATCATTATTTTTCTTGGTTGAATCTTCCTATGGATGAGACATCTCTAACAACATATGTAAAGGGGCTCGAAACCTATACAAAGAGTATGTGCATCGAAGATACTTGGCACATATTAAATCTTGCAATACAATGTTTGGAGAATTCTTACAATTTTAATTTTAGTGCAGTATTAACGTTTTATGCATTAATCGAAATTTTGATTTTGACCGATAAAGAAAAAAGAGGTAAAGGGAATTTTATTCGTGAAGAGTGTAGTAGAAAGCTGCCACAATTTTTAAAAAAGGATAGTATAACATATTTAGGATTACAACCATTCATCAATAAAGATCTGTCAGAAAAAGATATTTTTGATAAGTTGACGCATATAAGGCATAAAGTAATTCATGGTATTCTTAAAGAGGCCAGAGAAATTTTGAGAGAATTATTCCTATGCGGAAGGGGGAATATGGTGGAGCTACTGAAGATGCTGAGAGTTCAGTATTTCAAGATCAATTGAGGTGTTTAAATTGCCTAATCAGATTAGTGCTTGTTAATATTTTGATGGAATGGATGCATGATCCGAACAATCTGTTGCAAATAAAGAATAGAGATTATATCGAGACCGATTAAGAAAATGAAGGGCTGCGTTTTATAGCAGCCCTTATATCTCCCAATATGCTTTATTAGAGAGCATTCACTCTTTTTCTGATATATGCTCTAGTGTTTGCGCTAGAATCCATTTCACATGATCGTCGCTTAATCGATAAAATATATTCTTTCCAGATCTTCTTGATTTAACCAAATGGGCGGAACGTAGTGACTTTAATTGATGTGAAATGGCTGATTCATTAAAATCCATTTTATATGCCAATTCACTTACACAAAGTTCGCCCTCCATTAAAAACCATAGTATTTTCATTCTGGTTAGATCGCCCATAGCTCGGTATAATTTAGTGAGTTGTTCTATTTCGATGCTGGATGGAATATTATTTTCTATTTTCAAATAATCACCTCTTTCCCCTATATATATTGACAATCTTTAAGTCAAGAACTATCATAAGATTGATAGTAGGAGGAGATATAATGTCACATTACAACTTACCTCATAATCACGGTCAAAGTATTGATCGTGTGTTAGAGAATATGCCAACTACTGAAAGTTTTCAAGAAGTGTCTATTCTTTTTCAGCAGCTTGGTGATGGGAGCCGGTTACGAATATTATGGCTTCTTTGTCATTGCGAGGAATGCGTTACTAATATTGCGGCAGCGTTGAATATGAGCAAACCTGCTGTGTCCCACCACCTAAGGACACTAAAGGATAATAAACTGATTGAAAGCAGGCGTGAAGGAAAGGAAGTGTACTATAAAATATCAAGTACAAATCAGGCGCATTTCCTTCATGAAGCTATAGATGCCATGTTTGAAATGTCTTGTCCCATAGAGTAGTGTAAATGCGCTGCATTTCAATAGTCGTATTGAAATGAGCGCATTGTTTAAACATTGTTTTCTTATAGGTAGTTGGCATTATAGAGAATTGTTTAGTTTTAATTCTCTAATTATATTTTTTGACATTCATAGCGCGTATGGCATTAAGAATGGCAATAACAGATACACCTACATCAGCGAAAACAGCAGCCACATAGAAGCATAACCGATAGCACCTAAAAACAATACGAGAAATTTTACTGCTAAAGCAAAAACAATATTCTCATGAGCTATACGAAGTGTTTTTCGGGCAATCTTTATTACAGTAGCAATTTTTGATGGTTCATCGGTCATTAATACTACATCAGCAGCCTCAATAGCGGCATCGGAACCAAGGCCGCCCATAGCAATTCCTACATCGGCTCTTGCCAGAACAGGGGCATCATTAATTCCGTCTCCAACAAATGCCAGACTGGTTTTATCATTTTTGCCTGACAAAAGACGTTCTACGCGTTCTACTTTGTCAGCAGGTAGCAATTCAGTATATGCATGATCAAGTCCAAGTTTTGATGCAACTTTTTGACCAACTGCGTCAGAGTCGCCTGTCAGCATGATTGTTTGACGAACTCCACAGCTTTTCAGTGAAGTTATTGCTTCCGCCGCATCAGCTTGATTTCATCCTCGATAACGATATGTCCCCAATACTTATTATCAACGGCAATGTAAATCAGCGTGCCGACATCTGAAGTATAAGGAATAGTAATTCCTTCAAGTTCCATTAATTTTGTATTACCAGCAAATACTGATTGACCATCAATAATAGCATGAACACCATGTCCGGCAATTTCCTGAACATCTTGAATTCTGGATGAATCGATCACTTTGTTGTAAGCCTTCTTAATGGATTGTGATATTGGATGGTTCGAGTAATCTTCCGCATATGCGGCAATCTCAAGTAATTGATCTTTAGAAACACCTTCTGTACGAAGTTCTGTTACGGCAAAAGATCCTTTTGTTAATGTGCCCGTCTTATCAAATACTACGATTTCTGTGTTGGCTAGTATTTCCAAGTAATTGCTTCCCTTTACCAAGACACCACTCTTAGAGGCACCACCGATACCGCCAAAAAAGCTGAGTGGAATTGAAATAACTAATGCACACGGGCAGGAAATAACCAAAAATGTTAATGCACGATATATCCATCCATAAATGGCTGACCGGTTATTAAGGGAGGTAAGATTGCTAAAGCAAGAGCACCAATAACAACAGCAGGTGTATAATACTTCGCAAATCTTGTTATAAAGTTCTCCGTTTTAGCTTTTTTATCACTGGCATTTTCCACTAAGTCAAGTATTTTGGATACGGTTGATTCTCCAAATTCTTTTGTGGTTCTGATATGCAGAATACCAGTTTGATTGATGCAACCGCTGATAACATCCATTCCGGCTTCTACGTCACGTGGCATAGATTCACCTGTAAGAGCAGAAGTGTCTAAAGTAGATGTTCCTTTAAGTATTGTTCCGTCTAAAGGAATTCTCTCGCCAGGTCGGACGATGATAATGTCGCCTACTTTGACCTCTTCTGGGTCCACTTGTTGCAGCTCTCCGTTTCGCTCTACATTTGCATAGTCAGGTCTTATATCCATAAGATTTGTAATAGATTTTCGGGATTTACTTACGGCATAGGATTGAAACCATTCACCAATTTGATAAAATAGCATAACCGCAACACCTTCTGAGTATTCTCCGAGAACAAGAGCGCCGACAGTTGCAATCGTCATTAAAAAGTTTTCATCAAAAATCTGTCCATGTGTAATATTTGTAATGGCTTTCCATACTATATCCCAACCAATAACGGCATAGCATAACAAATATAGTGTTAATTGAGGAATTCCTTCAAGTGGAAGAAATATGCCTGCAATATATATGACAGCCGCAATGATAATTCGGGTAAGTAATTTTTTTTGCCGTTTAGTCATTCATTTCCACTCCTTTCAATAAAAAATATCAGCTATGATTTAGTCTGACGTTCATTTTCATACCATAGCTCATTTGCCGTTTTTTCCCAATTTTCAGCATAAAGTTTGCATTTATCACATAGATGATCTACAGACTCAGGAGATTGCAGGTCAGTTGATTCTGCGCCTGACTGTTTAACCATTTTTCGTAGATATTCAGGATTTTCCAACATAGGGCATGGCCGGAGCATATTTTGGTTAAATGGCTGACCATTGTGATATGCCATAAATAGAGGACTTTTCAAGGCATCTAATAAGCTGCATTCATGAATATTTACATTTGAATAGTGAATGAATACGCAAGGTTCCACATCTCCTGCAGCGTTAATATGGAGATATCTTCGTCCACCTGCAATACATCCACCTACATATTCAGCATCATTCTGAAAATCCATACTGAATATAGGTTTAGTTTCTCTAAAACGCCGAATACGCTCATAAATAAGTTTTCGCTGTTCCGGTGTTGGCAGAAGTGCAGGTACTGCATCATTACCAACTGGCATGTAATGGAAAAACCATACAAACATTGCGCCTGCATCAATCAGCATATCAAAAAAGGCTTCGCTGGTAATATCTTGGTAGTTTGCACTGGTATAACAAGTTGAGATTCCAAAAGGTAAATTATGCTTTTTCAGCAATTTCATAGCATTTTGTACTTTGGTGAATACACCTTTACCTCTTCGGCCATCGTTGGCCCCCTCAAATCCTTCTAAGCTAATTGCCGGAACAAAGTTTTTTACCTGATCATTTCTTTACAGAATTCTTCATCAATCAAAGTTCCGTTTGTGAACGAGAGAAATTCGCAATCTGGATGGCGTTCGCATAATGTTATTAAATCTTTTTTGCGAACCATAGGTTCACCGCCGGTATATATATA
>ENA-OQBJ01001307-OQBJ01001307.1-human-gut-metagenome-genome-assembly--contig:-NODE-1307-length-9980-cov-1.127981_pt1 | contig 9980 bp, 15 predicted proteins | sample MGYA00242743_ERZ504545 | MGnify/ENA primary metagenome ERZ504545 (study PRJEB26092, sample SAMD00036252) | human gut metagenome | host: Homo sapiens | study: EMG produced TPA metagenomics assembly of...
CAACTTTTGGATCGAAAGAGACCAGTAACTGATGTAATAAAAAGTTAAGGGAAGTATCCGCCGATATGGTTTACAAGCGATGTCAAATTATATATACTGAAGATAAAGTCGGAGTGGTTTTCGTGTCCAGAAACGTGAATTTCAGGAACAAAAGCAGGGTTGCCGACACAGCTCGAAAATGGGTTATAGATAGGGCAGAAAGTTATATAGGGAAATACGACATAAGCCCGGCAGCAGACAGGAGGAAACAGGGATGAAAAAATTAGCAACCGCACTTGTGAGTGCAGCAGCCATTATGACGATGTCAACAACCGCATCTGCAGCCGAAAATCCGGCGGAGGTATTTGACCGGGTGATGGAGAAGAACAATACGATTCAGTCCGCGGAGATTCAGAGCGGCGTCCATTCGGTCATACTTGCAAAGGATGTCATTCCGGACGGTCAGATGAAAGTTGATATGGCGATGCATGCAGAGATGGATATGCAGGATACCACCGATCTCAAGTACCTGGCACAGGTCGCTTCCTCGATTCTGGGACAGGACAGCTATTCACAGGTTTTTTTATACGGACGGCTACTATTACGTAGATGCCAACGGTGTCAAACTGAAATACCCGATGCCATTAGAGCAGATCATATCCTCCGTCCAGACCGGAGTCAACACCAGCAATATGGAATCCAGCTATATGAAGGGCATTTCTTTAAACGAGGTCAATGGAAAACGTGTGCTGGCATATGAGGCAAATCCAAAGAAGCTAAACAAGAACGTCAAAGAAGCCCTCGGAACCGTGATGAACACACTCGGCACCGATGTCAATCTGGACATGAACATCCAGGAAATGAAAGGCGCTTATGTGCTGGATGACAACGATTACATTATCTATATGACAAACTATATCGTATACAACATGGAAGTCCTCGACCAGCCGATGACCTGCATTACTCTGATGGAGACCGAAGTCCAGAACCCGGGCGAGCCGGTCGTAGTGACACTTCCATCCACGGATGGCTATGAAGACTTAATTGGTTTATATGATGGAGTCATTGAAAGCGAAGTAGAATAAAAAACAGACAAAAACAAAAATAGACAATCAAAAGCCAGCGTTCCAATTATCGATTGTACGCATCCCACGCCAGCTGTCCGGCTGGGGCGGACATTTTTGTCCGATCCAGACGAACAGATGTAGCGAAAGCAAGCGAACAATGATAATTGGAGACGCAGGCGGCGCAGATTCCCGGACGCCTCTTTCCGCATCACGACAATCAATCAATCTATCTATTACTGCATCTCATCCTCAATCATCCGATACCCAATCCCGATCTCCGTAAACACATACTGCGGTTCCGCTGGATTCTGCTCCAGTTTCCTTCGAATATGTGCCATATTCACGCGCAGAATACTGTTATCATCGTCCGCATACGGCCCCCAGATATTCGAAATAATCGTATCATACGTCATGACTCTGCCGGAATTTTGTGCCAGCAGGGAGATAATCTTAAACTCGATCTGCGTCAGATGGACATCCCTTCCATCAACCGATACCAGATGTTTTCAAAATCGATCGTCAGTCCCTTTGCATGGAATGGCGCTTATAAAGCGGAGAAGCTGTGTTTAAGCGGTTGCTGTGGCGCAGGGCAGTCCGGATGCGCGCGAGAAGCTCGGAGGTGCCGATCGGCTTGGTCAGATAATCATCCGCGCCAAGGTCGAGCGCACGTACCTTTTCCTGTTCCTGCGTGCGGGCGGAGAGGACGATGATCGGGATGCTGGACCAGGTGCGGACCTGGCGGATGATCTCCATGCCGTCCATGTCTGGAAGCCCCAGGTCGAGGAGAATCAGATCCGGGCACTGGGACGTGATGATCGGAAGTGCTTCTTTTCCCGTGTGTGCGGTGGAAATGCGGTAATCCTGTGCGGACAGGGAGGTGGAGATGAAGTCGCAGATGTTTTTTTCATCTTCTACTAATAAAATAGAAAGTTTATGTGTCATGTTATTTGTCCTCCTTTGGAAGGGTAAAGTAAAATTCGGCACCGCGCGTGTGGTTGATTGCCTTGATTTCGCCGCCGTGGGCGAGAATGATCGTTTTGCAGATGGAAAGCCCGATTCCCATGCCCTTTCGTCCATCCGGCGAAGTGCTGGTCGTGGAAGAAGAGCCGTCAAAGATGGTTGCCAGCTTCTCCGGCGGGATGCCGACGCCGTAATCGCGCACATGGAAAATCGCATAGTCGGAAAGTGATTCCACATAGCACTCGATCGGCTCGGTGCTTTCAGCATGGACAACGGCATTTTCCAGCAGGTTGATGAGAACCTGTTCGATGAGGACGGCGTCCATCGGGACCATCAGGAATTCCTCCGGCACGCGCACATGGATATTGGCATCTGGAAGTCTCTTTTTTAAGCGGATCATCGCCTCGGAGAGAACTTCCTCGACCGGTTCCGAGGTCTTAGTTACCTTTGCCGTCTCATTGTTGATACGCGTGACGGAGAGCAGGTTTTCAACCATGTTTAAGAGCCAGTTGGAATCCTCAAGAATATGGCGCACCAGCGCATTTTTCTCAACCTCCGGGAGCTGCTGCCATTTTCCAGATATACGGTACTGGAACCGATGATGCTGGTAAGCGGGGTGCGGAGGTCATGGGAGATTGCCCGCAGCAGGTTCGCCCGCATCTTTTCCTTTTCCGCTTCCATCAGCATCTTTTCACGTTCTGCCAGCACGCGCGCCTGTGTTTTCATGTTGCTTGTGATGGCGCTTGTAATGCTGGAAATTGAAAACATTGCCACGAAGGTAATCGGATAGCCGGCCATCGTGAAATCCAGCGCGAAATACGGATACGTGAACAGAAAATTGACGCAGACAACGCCGACAAAGGAGGAGAACAGACCGAAGCTGTATCCGTCCGTAAAACGCGCTACCAAAAAGACCGCCAGAATGTATGTTAGCGCGATGTTGGCAGTCGGATTTTTGAGCGCATGAAAAAAGCAGAACGCGATGATCGTGGCGGTACCCATGAAAAACAGGGTAAGTCCCCAGCTCTGTATGTATGTCGGAAGCGCACAGAATTTTTCAACGATCGGGCGGGTCCGGAACCAATTTTTTAAGGCGTCAATTTTGTGTGGATATGTTTCGCTGCCATTGGAAGTGCTGGTATCCGGAGAGTTGGGTTCGGCTGAACTTGAAGGCTGCTGGCTGATTCTGTTTTCAGGAAAGTTTCATTGGAAGTTCCAGAAACAGAAGGTTTACTTGAATGTTTCATTTAAATAAAGAAAGTCTCCTTTCAAAAAATTCATATGGATGCTTCTATTATACAATGTTTCTTCTGAAAAATAGAGAGGAAGACTGTTAAAAAGTTTGAAAAAATCGTGAAAATTTGGGATAAAACAGTAACACAATTATTGAGAATCTGGCTGGATAAGGGCGATTTCATTGCATTTTCAGCGTCGGTGTGTTAAACTCCAAACAGTCTCCCGAATGAGGGAAGCAGCTGACCCGCCTGTTAGAAAGTGACAAACGGGCTGCCGGAGTGCAGGACGAAAGGAATGAAAGTAAGATGAAAAAATTAGGAAGAAATGATCTGTGCTGGTGTGGAAGTGGAAAGAAGTACAAACATTGCCATGAGGCGTTTGACGAGAAGCTGATGGAGGCGGCGGATGCCGGACACCAGATTCCGGATCACGACATGATCAAGACCCCGGAGCAGATCGAGGGGATCCGCGAGAGCTGCAAGATCAATGTGGCAGTTCTGGATTATGTGGCTGAGCATATCAAGGCTGGCGTCACAACCGAGGAGATCGATCAGTGGTATATAATGAGACGACCCGCATGGCGGAATCCCGGCGCCGCTTGGCTATGAAGGATTCCCGAAGAGCGTGTGCACATCCATCAATGATCAGGTCTGCCACGGCATTCCGTCAGCAGATGTCGTATTAAAGGATGGCGATATCATCAACGTGGATGTTTCGACCATTTATCACGGCTATTATGCGGATTCTTCCCGTATGTTCTGCATCGGAAATGTCAGCCCGGAATATAAAAAACTGGTGGATGTTGTCAAAGAGTGCGTGGAATTAGGTCTGGAGCAGGTAAAACCGTGGGGCTTCATGGGCGATATGGCGGAAGCGGTCCAGAAGCATGCGGAAGAAAATGGTTATTCTGTGGTTCGAGAGATCGGCGGTCACGGCGTTGGTATCGAGTTCCATGAGGATCCGTGGGTTGGCTATATTGGTCAGAGAGGCACCGGCATGATGTTTGCACCGGGCATGATGTTCACGATCGAGCCGATGATCAACGAGGGAACCGAGGAGGTATTCGTGGATGGCGACGACGACTGGAGTGTATACACGAAGGATGGAAAAGCATCCGCCAGTGGGAGATCCAGGTGCTGGTAACTGAGGATGGCCATGAGGTGCTTTCCTGGTAGCTTGCAGAGTATATAAAAAGAGACGGCGTCAAACCGTCTCTTTTTTTGTACCAAGGTGGGGGTCTTCACAGCCGAAGGGGGGATAAAAGACTGCGAAGAAATATCTATATAAAGGAAATTGTTGTTAGTCGAGCCAGATAACGATTGCGCGCATCTTGTAGTGTCATCTGCCTCATTGATGTTATGCCATTATAATACTGGATAATTGTGTCCATATTTTGACCAATATCTAAAATAAATCTAAACGAGTATTACATAATTCGAAACTTTTTCGGAACTGTTTATGAGGCTGGCGCGCTTGAATTTTTCTTGTCGATTTCTTGGATGGGGTATATAATAAATCTGGTGATTAAAGGGGTGCGGTCTGACTGGATAGAAACCGCGTCCAGAACAAAGCAATTAAGAAGAAAGTGGCAGGAATTATATGGAAAATTTTTTATTTGCACTTAATACAGTCCTTCCGTTTCTGCTTTATATCGCATTTGGATATGGAGTCAGGATGTCGGGGCTGGCGGATGAGGATTTTATGAAGCGCCTGAATAAAGTGATCTTTCAGGCATTCTTTTCCGATTCTGATGTTTAACAACCTGTATTCCATTCCGGAGGGAATGACATTAAATCTGCGTCTGGTGGCAGTCGCCATTATCAGCGTGCTGCTTTTGCAGGCGGTTCTGCTTGCTGTGGTTCCGCGTCTGGTAAAGGAAAATGAGCGGCGCGGCGTTATCATCCAGGCGATTTACCGCAGCAATTTCGTCCTGTTCGGCATTCCGCTGGCAACCAGCGTGTTCGGTGAGGAGGGAACACTGCTGGCGACGATGATGGTGGCGATCGTGATTCCGGTCTACAACATAACGGCGGTCGTGATTCTGGAATTGTTCCGGGCGGCAAGGTCCCGGTTTTCGTTTTGATTAAGAATATCCTGAAAAATCCGATGATCCGCGGCGCGCTCATGGGCTTTATCTTCCATATGTTAGGGATTAAACTTCCGGTTTCTGTGGAAGGACCGATCAAGCAGTTTGCCAATCTGACAACGCCGCTGGCACTGTTCGTACTGGGCGGAACGCTGCATTTCAATGCGATCGGCGGCAATCTGAAATATGTGGTTCCGTCGATGACCGTCAAGATGGTGATCCTGCCGGCAGTGATTCTGGCGGTTGCGACGCTGCTCGGCTTTTCCGGTGTGGAACGTTTTTGTTTACTTTGAAATGTACGCGACTCCGGTTGCGACGGCGTCCTATGCGATGGCGCAGAACATGGGCGGCGACGGCGAGCTGGCGGGACAGTTTGTCGTGTTGAGCACGGTCGCCTCGGTTGTGACGATCTTTTTGTGGGTCTATTTCCTTAATTCGATCGGGTGGCTCGCATAAAAATAAATATATAATAGGGGACTGCCAGACAGTGGTTTGTGGAAGAGCAACAATTGTCTGGCAGCTTTTTTTGTGGAAACAAACACTGTTTTTCATGAGAACCGAAATTTTTTTTCATAAATTAAGATGTATGTATAATCTTTTCAAAATTAAAACATTTAATAGACAAAACTGATTGAAAAGGTTATAATAGTATACAAATGCGAGAAAACTTATTTATTTTCCATGTGCTTTTGATGTTTCGAATCAGCGAATTGTATGGAATGGGAGGATGTGAAACATAATAAGGATATTGCATTATTGTTGAAAAAAAAATTAGGGGAAAAGGTGGTGGTTCAATGATCAAGGAGACGATCCAGGCGGTCGAGGACGCAGAGGCGAAGGCATCGGAACTGGTCGCGCAGGCTTCGGAGGATGCACGCCGCGTTAAGGCGGAGGCGGAGGCAGAAGCGGATCGAATGCTCGCAGATGCACAGAAAAGGGGGAAAGAAGCAGCTGTGAAGCAGGAAGAAGAACTGACTCTCAGAGGGGAGGAGTACGTAAAACAGGCACTGGCAGAAGCGAGGCGGAGTGTCAGACGCTCAGAGAGACGGCGGACAGACGGAAACCGGAGGTGGTTGACCGGCTCATAGCGGAACTGGTCTAGTGAATGGAGGGATGTAGATATGGCAGTATTGCAGATGCAAAAGCTATGTATCTGTGCCCTGAAGAAGGACCGTAAGTCCCTGATGGAGTTTCTGCAGGCTGCCGGAGTGCTGGAGCTGACAGCGGAGGCGGAGCCGGACGATGTATTTAAGCGGACGGACACACTGGAGGATCGGCAGAAGTTTGAGCGAAATGCGGCGACGGCGGATCGCGCATTGGAAGTGCTTGCCGCGGTGGTTCCGGAGGAAACATCGATGCTTGCTGGGCTTGCCGGAAAGCCGCTTGCAAAGGCAGGCGCGTACCGGGAGACGGAGGCGAACGCAGAGGCGCTTTTAGGTCAGGCGGAACGCATTTTGAACCTGCAAAAGCAGATCACGGAGGAAAAGACTGCGGCGCTTAGACTGCTGGCGGAGGCGGAAAGCCTGAAACCGTGCAGAAGCTGGAGATTCCACTTGCGTATCAGGAGACGAAACGGTGTGCTATCTTAGCTGGCGCGGTCGGCGGAGGCGCTTATACGCAGGAAGAAATTTACGCTTCGGTAGCAAAACAGGAGCCGCAGCTTGAAAAATGGGAGCTGGAGGTTGTCGGAAGCGATGCCGACCAGACCTGCATTGCGGTAATTTGCCTGAAAGAGGACGAGGAGAAGCTGGAGACAGCACTCCGGTCGATTGGATTTGCCCGTCCGGCGCGTCCGGTGGAGGAAGTTCCGGCAGCTTACGCTAAGAAACTCAAAGCGCAGGCGGCAGAGCATGAGGGACGCGCGGCAGCAACGGAAGAAGAACTGAAACAGTGCGTCCGGCGAGGAAGATTTGAAATTGTTATCCGACTATTACCGCCTGAGGGCACAGAAGTATGAGGCGCTCGGCGAGATCTTACAGTCGGAAAAAACGTGTATGATCACGGGATTTATCCCGAAGCGCGATGCGAAAGGACTGGAGGAGAAGCTGAATAGCCGGTTTGAACTTGCAGTGGAAAGTTCGGATGTGCCGGAGGATGAGGAAGCACCGGTGCTTCTCTCCAACGGAACCTTCGCGGCGTCGGCGGAGGGCGTGACCGCGTCCTTTGGCTTACCGGCGAAGGGGGAGATGGACCCGACCGGCATCATGGCAGCGTGCTATGTATTTTTGTTTGGTCTGATGCTTTCAGATGCGGCATACGGATTTATTGTATTTTTGATGTGCTTCCTGGCACTTAAGAAATTCCCAAGGATGGAAGAAAACCTGCGGAAATCACTGCGGCTCTTTATGTACTGCGGACTTTCGACCCTGTTCTGGGGCGTCATGTTCGGCGGTTATTTCGGAGATGCGGTGGACATCGTGAGCCGGACGTATTTTGGACATACGGTGACGATACCGGCGCTCTGGTTTGTCCCGCTAAATGACCCGATGAAGCTTTTGGTTTATTCGATGTTATTTGGCGTGATTCACTTATTCCTGGGGCTGGGACTGAAAGGATATATGCTCTTAAAGGATGGCAAGGTTGTGGATTTTATCTGCGACGTGGTACTCTGGTACCTCCTGCTTCTGGGGCTGATCCTGATGCTGCTTCCGACGGAACTGTTTGGTTCCATCGCGCAGATGAATATCGTATTCCCGCCGGTGCTTAATTCGCTGGCAAAGGGAATGGCGATTGTGGGCGCGCTGGGAATTCTGGTGATGTCGCGCGCGACAAGAAGAATCCGATCCTGCGGCTGGCGCTTGGCGCATATGATTTGTATAATATTACCGGATGGGTGTCGGATGTGCTTTCCTACTCGCGCCTTCTGGCGCTCGGACTGGCAACCGGCGTTATCGCATCGGTTATCAACCAGATGGGAAGTATGGTTGGAAATAATGTATTTGGCGTGATTGTATTTATACTGGTATTCTGCTTCGGACACCTGTTTAACCTGGCGATCAACCTGCTCGGCGCGTATGTGCATACCTGCCGTCTGCAGTACGTCGAGTTTTTCGGAAAGTTCTATGAGGGTGGCGGAAAGGCGTTCCGTCCGTTTAAGCAGATAACAAAATACGTGGAAATCAAGGAGGATTAAATATGAGCGGAATTGTATTTGCATTGTTGGGAGTTGCAGTGGCGGTTATTCTTGCAGGTATGGGTTCAGCCTACGGCGTAGGCGTGGCAGGTCAGGCAGCAGCCGGAGTCGTAACCGAGGATCCGGATAAATTCGCGAAGGTGCTTCTGCTCCAGCTGCTTCCGGGTACCAGGGTATCTACGGTCTGCTGGTTGGTTTCATCGCTCTTCTAAGATTGGTCTTCTTGGCGGCGGCGCTGACATGAGCATGTCGATCTCCCAGGGACTCTTATATCTGGCAGCATGCCTTCCGATCGGCGTGGTTGGTCTGGTATCGGCGAGACATCAGGGAAGAACGTTCGGTTGCTTCCATCGGTATCGTAGCGAAGAAACCGGAACAGTTTGGTAAAGCGATGCTGTTCCCGGCGATGGTTGAGACCTATGCGATTCTGGCACTTCTGGTTTCGATTCTGGCAATCAATGCACTGTAATCTGGCACGGCGGAAAGAATCAAAATCAAGTTAAGGAGTGAAGCGTATGAATGGATTAGATAAGATTATTGCTCAGATCCTTGACGATGCAAAGCAGGAATCGCTTGCGATTCAGGAAAAAGCAGCCGGTGAAGCGGAGACGACCCTTGCGGCAGCCGGCGAAAAGGTAAAAAAGCTGGAGGAAGAGCAGGCGAAATCGGCGGCGCAGCGTGAAAAAAGCTATGAGGAACGGCTTCGTTCTTCGGCGCGCTAAAGAAGCGCCAGGCGATCCTTGCGGCAAAGCAGGCGATCATCGAGGAAATGCTTGCGGCGGCACACAGGGAGCTGCTGGCAAAGCCGGATGAGGCGTATTTTGCATGGTGGAGCAGCTTCTTTCCCGGTTCGTGACGGATCGGGCAGGAGAAATCTATGTTTCAAAACGTGATTTAGAGCGGATGCCGGATGATTTTCCGGCAAAGATAGAGAAGGCGGCGCAGGAAAAAGGCGGAAGCTGGTACTGAAAAAAGAACCGAGGGAGATCGACGGGGGCTTTGTTCTGGTGTACGGCGGCGTCGAGGAAAATTGTTCTGCCGGGGCGTTGTTTGCGTCGCAGCGGGATGAGCTGGCGGACAAGTACATGCGATGCTGTTGGATAACGGCGGGAGAAGGTAAGGAGGCTTATATGTCTGATACAAAATATGCCTACGCGGTCGCCCGGATCCGGGCACTGGAAAATGGGCTTTTTTCCTCCGCACAGATTGAACAGCTGCTGTCCGTAAAAAGCTACGAGGGGGCGCTGCGTTTCCTGACCGAACACGGCTGGGGGAATGCAGATACACCGCTCAGCGCGGAGGCGATCCTGACCCGGGAGAAGACGAAAACCTGGGAGACGGTCCGCGACCTTTTGAAGGGCGACGACGCGATCCTGGCAGTGCTTTCCTACGGGGATCTCTACCACAATTTAAAGGCGGCGATCAAGGATGCGGCGGCGCCGGGCAGCCACGGCAATGTCTATTTTGACGACTGCGAGGTGGACGGCGCGCGGATGGCGAAGATCGTAGCGGAAAAGGA
>ENA-OQBJ01001308-OQBJ01001308.1-human-gut-metagenome-genome-assembly--contig:-NODE-1308-length-9979-cov-1.895047_pt1 | contig 9979 bp, 11 predicted proteins | sample MGYA00242743_ERZ504545 | MGnify/ENA primary metagenome ERZ504545 (study PRJEB26092, sample SAMD00036252) | human gut metagenome | host: Homo sapiens | study: EMG produced TPA metagenomics assembly of...
AATAAAGAAAAAAGGGAAGAGATGAAAAGGGAAAGGAGGGCGTTGCATGAAAAGAAAATTGGGAATATTTTGGGGACTGGTTGGTGCTGTTGCAGTATCAGCAATGAGTGTTTCTGCATCAACATTCGAAACATTGCCGGATTCCGGAGACTATGAAAAATTGTGGCGCTTGCAGATGAAATTGTGTCTTCTACGAATGGCGGGCCTGTTTACGACCCGTTTTCAGAAGGGGTGACGGTCGATGATATTGATTTCGACAATGCGCTGAAAGAGTATATTGACACGCCGCTTTTTACTTCCGAGCTGCTTTCTGTTTCGGAAGTCGAAACGGCACTGGAAGAGAGTGATTATATCTGGATTGTTCCGATCAAAGCTTATGGTCATTTGTATGAGGCGTGCGCAGTGAGAGCTGATGGAGAGGATGGAAAGCCGGGCGATGCGTGGCACATCAGCGGCACTCGAGGGTATGAAAATGACAATACACCTACCTATATCGAGCAGTTAAAGACTTCGCTTGCTGCAAATCCAGACGTTGCGTGGGAAGATTATCAGTTTCATCTGGTCGGTGGAGCAGATCCCATCCGTTTTCCGATCTGGATTGCAATGAATGAAAAAAGTGTAGAATATCTGATCCCGGGACGCGAAGATGCGGCAGGCTGTCTTACCGACAGTTCACGGGCGGAAAATAATACGAATGATATGTTTGTGAAGCAGACGGCATTTCCGGCATACAGCTATCCGTCGGTTGTAGCCGCTGTTGCAGATTCCACTTACATAGAGCTGGAAAATTCCCTCGGAGGAACTAGCTCGGTTCTTGATGTAGCGGCACAGCCGGGGAAATATCAGCATAAAATGATGTATCGTATGTTGATGACGGAGGGGGGAGTTTTAGCAGCGATCATAGTATTGGGAGTGGTAGTTAGAAGAAAAAGTAAGAGAGAAGATGCATGAAAATCCAACCTGCCTTGGCGTATGGAAAGAAGTCTTTTATATAAAGAAAAATGTAAGAAGAATTTTAAATAAAATCATAGATTTTCAGATAATTTAGGCGTAATATGAACTTACTAAAAGGTACGTGAACACAACAACAAGAGATAAATTGCCAGAAGAAACACAGAAGCAGAAAGAGGACGGCGATCTTTCCTATTTTGGAACAGGAGATACCTACACGGTAGACGATGACAACACAGAGGCTGGAATTTACATTTCCGCAGATGATAAGGCAGCGAAGGTAGACATCAACGTGCGGCAGTACATTTACCGTCCTATGATGGGAAATCATTCCGGTACGGTGGAAGTGTATGAGGAATCTGAGAGCGAGAAGGGTATTAAAAGCAAAGGTTTTGCTAGAACATAGAAAAGTCTCAGTGAAAGTGAGGACAAAAAAACATAGAAGAGATGAAAAAATAAATGGGAAAAGGGAAATTATGAAATTGGTGTGATGATTCGGAAAAAAAGAGGGCATAGTTGCAGAGCAAAGGAAGGCTTCGGTTTACGCTGGGGCCTTTTTTACGCCTAAGATAATCTTATACGTTTAAAAGAATGAAAAATTACACTTTTATTGAAAAAAAATGAAATACGTTGTTTTGTACAAAGAAAAGCACACAAATATGTATATAATTTCTCTTGTTGTTGCAAGAAATGAGAATTTATAATAGAAGGAATGATAATATTTGTAGTTTTGTCAAAATAAATCAAAATGTAACCAAAAGTATTACGAGAAAATTATGAAACAGACAAAAAAATCGGGCAGTTGTTGTGGACGTTAAGAGAGAAGGAGTACGTACGCCAGATTTAGTTCAAGTTAGCAAAGAATTGATTAGTAAATATGTAGAAGAACGAGATATAATAAAAGTCAAAAAATATAACATATAAAAGAGGACTTATTGAGAAAAAATGAAACAAATGCAAGGAATTGGACAGCTACTGTGGAAACTACGAGAAAAAGAAGGAATACGCCAAAAACAATTATGCATGGGAATTTCTTCTTTGTCGAAATATGCAAGAATTGAAGCGGATCAGCAGGAAATAGATTTTTTCCTGATTGATCGAATTATGGGGCGATTAGGAAAATCAGTAGAGCGACTTTACTTATATATTTGCCGATTGGATGTTTATAAAATTTATGAATTACGACAGGAAGTTCAACAAAAAATATGTCAAAGAAAATGGGAAGAAGCAGAACAATATCTGGATGAATATGAAAAGAACAAACGGGCAAAAGAACCATTGCATCGACAATTCATAGAACAGGAACGTGCGCAGATTGCGTGGCTGCGCGGAGAATCGGTAGAACTGGTTTGTGAGCATCTGGAAACGGCAATTCTACAAACAATGCCGGAGGCAGAAAACCAAAGAAAGACGGGAGTTTTAAGTGCTGAGGAATATAAATTACTTCTTTTTAGGTGGGAAGTCTGTCAAGAAACAGAACAAAAACGAGCCAAAGATGAAATTAAAGCGTTAGTAGAAGAAATTTTCCGAAAAAAATTTTGAAAAGACAGAACGAGTAAAAATAATTCCGTACGCAGCACTTTTAATAAGTAAAGTGATAGAAGAGGGTGAAAATACTACATATATAAAAATGAGAACAGAAGAAGCGCTGGAAGCGTTAAGAGACGAAGGAAAGCTACTTTATATGCCGGAAATTTTAAGTCAGTATATACGAATTTTAGAGAAAGAACAGTCAAATGCGGATTTTATTGAAATATTACGTCAGGAACAAAAATGCATATTAGAGGTAGAACATGATTATAATGTGTCGTTTGAGAATTATCGTTTGTTTGAACATGTAATTCGGAATTTTGAGGTGGATGCCGAATTAATTCGAAGAACGAGAAGAGCATCCAAACTCACACAAGAATCGTTAAGTGAGGATATTTGCACACAGGAGACACTGGCGCGGATAGAAAACGGAAATCAGCAGCCGCGAAGTGAAAAGCTTTGGCAAATTATGGAAAAAATGGATAGAAATGGAAAAAGAATTGAGACAGGAATTCAGGTAGAAGAATATGAAATATTAGAATTAAAAATAGAATTTTCAAAATATATGCATCGTAAAGAATATGAGAAAGCGGAAAAAATACTTTTTGAGATTGAAAGTAAGATAGATCGTAGTGAGCCAGAAAACAAACAGTATGTAGAAGTTGGAAAAATACAATTAAAATATCATAAACATCTAGGCAATTCAGAAGAACTTGTACAGCAACTAAAAGCATTGTTAGAGATAACATTGAAATTTGAAGATGTATATAGAACAGAATATGTATTGAATCGCCAGGAAATCAGTGTTTTGACAGAAATAGCACTTATTTATTGGGGAAAAAAGATTATCAAATGGCGTTGGAAATCTATCACTTTATAGACGACAGATATAGTGATAGCTGTATAAAGCAGTATTTCATATGTTAGATTGGAATATGAATATAGCGAATTATGCAAGAGCACTGGATGAATTAAAATATTTTAAGGAGGCTATGTGCACATGTCAAAAGCTGTTCAGCAGATGCTGTATGCAGGCAAGGTGCATCTTTAGGATATTGCTTGATGATTCAGGCGTGCATTATGGAAGAAGAAGGAAAAGAAGTATGTAAAAAATATTTTAAACAAAACTTGAATCTGCTCAAGCTGTATAAAAATGGATGCAGATTACAAGGATAATGAAAAATTATGTAGAGGAAAGAAATTTGTTAAATTAATGATCATTATCATTTGGAGGGAGTGGAGCTGAAGTTGTTGAAATGGTGGAAATTTGGGTGCAGGAATAGTAATAGTTATATGAGAAAATATTAGGAAGATAAGTAATAATTTTTTGAATGTTTTTTTCATAGAAGATCTCGTTTTCGTTAAGTAAAATAATATATCTATAAAATATATGAAAAAAAATAAAAAGTTTATGATGTTAGATGTTTTTTTTATTTTCATTTAACATCATAAACTTTTTGGGCTTTTAAGTGTAATATAAGACTATAAAGAAATGTGAAAAACTGAATCCAGGCTTTAAATGAGCCTAGGCTAACAGGCAAAATGAAGGAAGGAGAAAAGTCCAATGCAGAAGAGAATTAATAGCAGTGATTAATTTTGCAAATCGAAAGAGAGGGAGTTATTTATGCAAGAAAGATTGAAAAATGCGTTAACAGCAATCGGCTTCTGTATGTTAGCTTTGGTGATGACTAGTGTATTTGCTACAACAGTAAAAGCAGAAACAAATGCAGAATTAAAAAACAGAGTGTATGAAGAGGTTTTAAACAATCACATCACGAATGAAAGTGACGTAATTAAGGTTGCAATTGAACAATATCAGGAAAAACAGATGAGACCCGCGCCATTGATGCAAAGCCGATGATTATTTGTCAATCACACAGGTAGTGGATGAAAATGGCAGCGAGCAGGATATTATTTCAACGGGTTTGTTGATTGTAGACGAGCATCAGCAAAGAGTAGCAATCACTGATATTGTAAGCAATACGGGGCAGCTTAGCCAGTACAGCATTTATGCAACCATGAAAGTATCCGTGACAAATGACCGTCAGGCATTAAAGGTACGAATTAATTGGTTTGAAACAACACTGAACTACGGAACCTCTATGAAAGCAAGTAGTTTAATGCAGACATCCAAATATTCACCAGAGGTGGGATTCCAGTATGATGATATTACAAAAAACAATTTCAAATCCTGCTGGAGGAACCCCATATCACTATACTCCAAATAATACGCAGATGATTACATATTCGACTTTAGAGTGTGGACGGTCCTGTCGTTCGTATATTAAAGCTGGAACCTCAAGTTTGAATATTGCTTATTGTGTTATATCTTCAGCCCGGGAGGCCGCTGGGAGAGAGCTTAAGCAAAACTCGATTATCAGAACAAGCGAACTAATTGAAAATAGACGCTCCCCTTGCGTTATAGATACTAGGGGAGCGTTTTTAAATAGCGGTAGAGAATTTCTATAAGGGATGTTGTTGCTTTTTCTTTGATTTAAATCGAATGCATAAGAAAAATGTAAGAAAATTTTCACCAAACGTCATAGATTTTCAGAAGAATATATGGTAGTATAGGGCTAACAAAAAAGTATGTGAAAAAAATAACAAAGCGGAAAGGAGATGCAGGTGTATGAATAAAAAATTAGCAGGTATTTTTGCAATGTGTGCTCTGTTGCTGACTGGATGTCAGGGAGCGAAAGAGAGCAGCAAGGAAATTACGCCGCCGGATACCGGATGGGGGAAAACGGTGGATGAAGTGCTTGCCGACTGGAATCTGGATCGGGACCAGGTGGAAATTTTCTCCGAAACTAACAGTGCAGCCGCGATCGCAGTAGATACAGAAGCCACTGTTTTCGGCGAGCAAACTTCCAGAGTCATGTTTCAGTTTATCAACCTCGATCAGACCGGAGCGACGGGAAAACCGGTATTGTGCGAAGTAGACATCACCTATCCGGATGATGCCGATATGGATACCGTGAAAAAAGAAATGGAAAAATCCTACGGAAGTTCCAAAGACTCCATTACCCGCTATGAGCTGTACCAGTCGCTGGGCGACGATCAGCTCCCGGAATACACTTACAAAAAAGCAGATCAGCTTGCCGTCTGGTCCGGCGAGAGCCTGAAAGATGCGATTCCTTCCGATAAGAGCACCGAATACGAAACCGCCTGGGAAGCATACCAGCCTGGCCTTACTGCGACAACTGGGAGAACTACACCGAACAAGCAAGCATGGCAACCGCCGTATGCGCATCCGGCGCAGAAGCATTTCCAATGTTTGAAAAAAACGGTGTCAGCCTCGAAGCTTATCCGGGACTGGTATATGAGCAGGTGAAAAAGTAATATGAAATGTAACTATTCAGAGCCATGCGAAATGGAAGAAAATCGTGAATCATGCTTGCATGAATGAACGGTTTTCTGGAATTTCATATGGCGAGAAGCAACATCGAGATGCAGCGCAAGCGGAATCGAGATGGGGTTCTGAATAGTTACTATGAAATAAGAAAGCCATAAACTCCCGGCAGTGCCGGGAGTTCCGTGCATAGGGAGAAGGAAAAGAGTGTGTCCCGGAAAAATTCATGATATACTGAAAAGAGAAAATTCAACTTTTGGAAGGTTCCCGGAATGTCTGTTTTGGAAGAGAGGTGATTCGCCCGTGTATTTTAAAACTGAAAGAGGAGAATCAGGAAAAACTGAAAAGCGGAGAGGCAACACAAAGAAGGGTTGCGATTCCATAGAAAAATAGAGAAAAGCGTGCCTGGAGAACAGACACGCTTTTTAACGTCATGCAGAATGAAAAAGTCTGATGAATATTTGGAAGTACGATTTTAATTTGCACAATTCCGCTCACACAGGAACGCCAGCCCTTTCAGCAGAAGGTTCGGGTCATAGATATGAGGATGTAAAACGAGCGGCTCGACGAAGCGTGCCGCGCCGCCGGTGAGGATGAGGGTGGCGGGGGAGCCGAGTTCGGCTTCGATGCGCTGGACCATTCCGTCGAGCATCGCGGCCATGCCGACGATGGTGCCGGAGAGAATGCATTCTTCGGTGTTTCTGCCAATGATGCGTTTCGGGATCTGGAGGTCGAGCCGCGGGAGCTGGGCGGTCCGCTCGGAGAGGGCGCCAAGTCCCATATCGAGTCCCGGTGCGATGGCGCCGCCGCAGAAGACGCTGTTTTCCCGGATGACATTGAAGGTCGTCGCTGTTCCAAGATCCACGGTGATGACCGGCAGCGGATAATGTGCGGCGGCCCAGGCTGCATCAACGAGGCGGTCGCGGCCTACTTTTTCCGGTTCCGGGATGGAAAATGTCATGCCGAGATCACTTTCGGATGTGACGAGCAGCGGTTCTGTGCCGAACAGATTACGGACACATTCCTGCAGAAGCGTCAGAACCGATGGAACAACGCTGGAAATGATGACGCCCCGAAAGTCGGACGGGGAAAGATTCTTGTCTTCAAAAAGCTGCTCGATCGCAGATTCATACTGGCTGGCAGACCAGGTGTGGTTGATGTCAATCCGGGCTGTGAATTCGAGGGAATACGCTTGCTGCGGTGCGATCCGGACGCCGCCGAGCGTAACGGTTGTGTTCCCGATATCAATGGCTAAAATCATAAAAATACCTCGCGATTATTTTAAAAGTAGAGCTCTTTTGTCCTTTTATTATAAAGCCTTTTTGCGTCAATGGCAAACAGGATTGGTTGTAATCTGTTTTTCTGTCTGCTATACTTAAAACTATCATAGGAAAAAAGTTGCTTCGAGGCAGCAGAACGGAGTTACAATGGAAAATCTTGACGGAAAATGTGTTGTACTTGGTGTGACGGGCGGAATTGCCGCCTATAAAATGGCAAATGTGGCGAGCGGTCTTCGGAAAGCCGGAGCAGACGTGCATGTCATCATGACCGAAAACGCGACGCAGTTCATCACCCGCTGACGTCGAGACGCTGACCAACAACCGCTGCGTGGTCGATACGTTTGCGCGTGATTTTAAATATGAGGTGACGCATATTTCGCTGGCAAAAGCGGCGGATCTGATTATGATTGCCCCGGCTACCGCCAATGTGATTGCAAAAATGGCACACGGCATTGCAGATGATATGCTGACAACGGTGGTGCTCGCAGCGAAGTGCAAAAAGCTGGTCTCTCCGGCGATGAATACGGCGATGCTGGAAAATCCGATTACGCAGGATAATCTGGCGACGCTGAAAAAATACGGTTTCGGCATCATCGAGCCGACCGTGGGAATGCTGGCGTGCAAGGACGTCGGAAAAGGAAAACTGCCGGACCCGGAGGTGCTGCTCGATTATATCGCGATGGAGCTTGCCCGCGAAAAGACGCTCGCTGGTGTGCGTGTCACCGTGACTGCAGGCCCGACGCAGGAATCCCTCGATCCGGTGCGGTATCTGACGAACCATAGCAGCGGCCGCATGGGATACGCGATTGCGCGGGAGGCGATGCTCCGCGGCGCGCAGGTAACGCTGATTTCCGGCCCGGTTTCATTAGCCCCGGTTCCAGGCGTTGCGATGCGACCGGTGACGACGGCGAAGGACATGCTGGAGGCGGTGCGGGAGACATTGCCGGAGACGGATATTCTGATTAAGGCGGCCGCGGTTGCTGATTACCGGCCTGTGACGGTGGCGGATCAGAAAATCAAAAAGAAGGACGGTGACATGAGCATTCCGCTGGAGCGCACCGACGATATTCTGGGATGGGTGGAAAAGAACCGTCATCCGGGGTTGTTTGTATGCGGCTTCTCGATGGAAACCGAGAACATGGTGGAAAACTCGCGTGCAAAGCTGGAGAAGAAGCATCTGGACATGATCGCGGCAAACAATTTGAAGACAGAGGGTGCCGGCTTCGGTGTGGCGACGAATGTGGTGACGCTGATCACGAAGGACGGCATCAAGGAGCTTCCGCTCATGGGAAAAGACGAAGTGGCGGGCTGCCTGTTGGATGAGATTGCGGCGCGGCGGTGATCATGTTGAAGTGTGACTTTTTTTCGTTTCCTGGTTGACGCGGGAAAAATGAATGCGTTATAATAAGCACAGGCGCAGCGGCGCACTTTACTTTTACGAAAACAACGAACGATAGGATGGATAAACGTGGAAACGGAAACAGGGGAAGGCTATGCAGAGCTTTCTTCCGTTTCTGTTTCGTTTTTTTAAGGAGAAATTCGGATATGATATTTGAAACACATGCACATTATGACGATGAGAAATTTGATGAAGACCGCGCAGAGCTGCTTTCCTCGATGCAGGAAAACGGGATCGGGCGTATCATCAATGTCTCGGCAAATCTGGAATCACTGGAAAATACAAGAAAACTGATGGAAGCGTATCCGTTCATCTACGGCGCGTTCGGCCTTCACCCGGATGAGGTGGGCGATCTGAACGAGGACGTGATGGCGCGGATGCGGGAACTCTGCCGCATGGAAAAGGCGGTCGCGGTCGGTGAGATTGGCCTTGACTATTACTGGGACAAGGAGAATCATGAGAAGCAGGAATACTGGTTCCGCCGTCAGATTGCGCTTGCTCGGGAAGAAAAACTTCCGATGATTATTCACAGCAGGGAGGCGGCGGCCGATACGCTCCGCGTCATGAAAGAAGAAAAATCGGAGGAGATCGGCGGCGTCATTCATTGTTTTTCCTACTCTGTGGAGATGGCAGAGGAATACCTGAAAATGGGATTTTATCTTGGCATTGGCGGCGTGGTGACGTTCAAAAATGCAAAGAAGATCAAAGAAGTGGTTCAGATGGCTCCGATGGAGCGCATTCTGCTGGAAACAGACAGTCCGTATCTGGCACCGGTTCCGTACCGGGGAAAACGAAATTCATCTCTGTATCTGCCGTACGTTGTGCAGGAGATCGCAGAACTCAAGGGAATTTCGGAAGAAGAAGTCATTGAGACGACAGAAAAAAATGCGGTCAGACTGTTTCGAGCAGAGGAATAGGAAGCGATACCAGAGGTGTTTCTTCTGTTTTATTTGTTCGGATCAATTCCGTCTGGCCGGACAAATTGAATAAGGAGAAAGCGAAAATGGTTGATAAAACAATGATGGGCGACAAATGCGCCGAGCTGGTGCGCGCCGCGATGATCGGTGCGCTCGCAGTGACACTGGGAAACCCGACAGCCGTTTATGCAGCAGAAGAGGAAACGGCCGATCCGGGACAGATTGGAATTGAGATTGCAGGGGAAGCAGCCGTTGGGGCTGCTTCTTTTTGCGTGGAGGAAGATGCGGCGGAGGAGGCACCTGCGGAAGCGGAAGAGGTGACAGAACCGGAAGGTACGCAGAATGATGAGATGGAAGAGGAAAGTGGATCCGAGGGAAAAGAAGATGAGACAGTCCGGAGGAACCGGAACCGCAGGAGCCTGACGGCGGAGAGAATGCAGGAATGACGGAACCGGGAAAAACGGGCGAGACAGAGCCAGAGGGGCCGGAAAATGCAGAACCGGGAGAAGGCAGGCGAGACAGAGCCAGAGGAGCCGGAAAATCCAGAACCGGG
>ENA-OQBJ01001309-OQBJ01001309.1-human-gut-metagenome-genome-assembly--contig:-NODE-1309-length-9979-cov-1.195493_pt1 | contig 9979 bp, 18 predicted proteins | sample MGYA00242743_ERZ504545 | MGnify/ENA primary metagenome ERZ504545 (study PRJEB26092, sample SAMD00036252) | human gut metagenome | host: Homo sapiens | study: EMG produced TPA metagenomics assembly of...
CTAACATTTCTGTAATTCTTGTTTTCATTGTCTTCCTTCCAATAGAGGAAACAGCGTGCTTCAATCCATCCACACGCCGTCCCTCTCATTTTGCTTATGCAATTTTACACTCTGACCTTGAGGATCTTATGCCTCTACGCCGTGGTTCTTTAAGTACTCCATAACATCGCCAACTGTAGACATCTTCTCTAACTCCTCTGCCGGGATCTCTACAGAATACTCATCCTCTAAAGCCATTACCAGCTCAAAGAGATCCAGGGAATCAGCGCCCAGATCTTCCTTAAAAGAGGAAGCCTCTGTTACGGACTCAGCGTCTACACTTAACTGCTCTGCAATAATTTCTTTCATCTTCTCTAACATAATCTTTGTCTCCTTCTGACATATAAGTTTTATATTACAATTTAAATATTTACCATTATATTCACGAAATGTCCATGCCCTTTTTACAGGGCTTTACATTTTTTATCTTTTTTTTAAGCATTTTGGTGATTTTTTACCGTCTTACCACTCCAAAAGCAGAGCTCCCCAGGTAAGACCTGCTCCAAATCCTGATAATACAATCCGCTCTCCGCGCTTTAACTTACCTGCCTGGTTCAGCTCGTCTAAAAGGATAGGAACAGAAGCTCCGGACGTATTTCCATAATGTTCCATATTCACAGGGAACTTTTCGATATCAACCTTCAGGCGTTTTGCAATGGATTCGATAATCCTGTAATTGGCCTGATGGATAATGAAATGGTCAATATCGCCGGTAATATATCCCGTGTCCTCCAGTACCTGGCTGATGCACTCCGGAACCTTCTTTACCGCGAACTTAAAGACCTCCTGTCCGTCCATAGCCATATATCCAAGCTCCGGTTTTCTTCCCAGAAGGAAGTTTCCATTGGAACGGGAGCCGCAGGTAAGCACTTCACCCTTTGCACCGTTTGAATGCATATTTAATCCCAGAACGCCTGTCTCGTCTGCGCTTACCACAGCTGCACCTGCTCCGTCTCCGAACAAGACGCAGGTTCCGCGGTCTGTCCAGTCAACCAGCTTACTGAGCACATCTGCTCCGATCACAAGGGCAGTCCGGTATATTCCGGAGGAAATAAAGGCGTGGGCTGTACTGAGGGCAAAAACAAAGCCGGTGCAGGCTGCGCTGATATCGTAGCAGGCCGCATGAATGGCTCCGATCTTTGCCTGTACCTCACAGGCCCCATTGGGAAAGCAGGAATCCGGTGATGAAGTAGCTAAGAGAATCAGGTCAATCTCCTCCGGAGCAATTCCGGCCTGCTCAATGGCTCTGGCTGCCGCCTTTGCCGCCATATCAGATGTACTGTCCTCTGTGGCGATCCGTCTTTCCCCTATGCCTGTACGGCTGCGGATCCACTCATCATTTGTGTCAACGATCTTTGACAGATCATCGTTTGTCACGATCTGCTCCGGCACATACGAGCCGGTTCCTATTATTCTGGTTGTCATTTTTATTTACCCGGCCCTGAATGAGCGGTTTCAAAACCTCCGCTCCTGAGGGCTGTACCTTCCTTTGCCAAAATACTTTGAATCTCAAAGTAATACTACAGGATTGCGTGTTTTTTGTCAAGCAATTTTCTCCAATGACATACCTTAAATCGTCGCATTTTACCCCATTTCTTCAAAAAGAATATTCCGAAAATTTACTATTTTATACCACAATTTACCAATTTACACTTTTCCATTTATTGACTTTATTTCTGTATTTTGTTACTTTAAAATCACAGAAGTCTATAAATTATACCTGTAAAGCGAGGAGGTCATATGATGAAAACCACAGGAGTAATCCGCAAGCTGGATGAGCTGGGCAGAATCACGCTCCCTATTGAATTAAGGAGAAGTCTTGACCTGGATGTCAAAGATGGACTTGAGATAACCGTTCAGGATGACTGTATTATCCTTAAAAAAGCGGAAAGCGCAGATATCTTTACCGGCAGCACCGAAGATCTGCTGGAATACGAGGGAAAGAAAGTTTCCCGAAGCTCCATTTTAGCTCTGGCGAAGCTGGCCGGGCTGAATGTATCAGAAGCCTGACAGAAAGCTGCAGTCTTTCAAAACTATATAAAAATATCCCCCTGTGCACGCTGAATGCGATATGCAGGGGGATATTTTGTTAATTACAGGGAAAGCTTCCCCCTGATCGCCCTATGGTCGTAGGAGTCTCCCACTCCATCTACCTGAGCGATCACAGGAACACCATACATTTCTGAAATGATCCTGCCCGCTCCACAGAAGGTATCACCGTGACGCTGCATATTTCCGGATACGATCACGCCCTTTAAATAAGAATGATTCTCTTTTAAGAACGCTGTCACAACAGGCGGCACAACGCCTCTGCCATCCGTATAGGTAAGAAGAATGAAGTCCTGATCCATGGTTTCCGTACCATCCTTTATCTTCATCGCCTCTAATCCAAGAACGTGAACCAGTTCCTCTACATTTCCACTGCGTGACGCATATACGTATTTCATAAATTCTAAATCCTCCTGTTCGATTCTCTTTTTTTATTTCCCCTGCTTCGCAAATGACTCTTCAGGCTTATAAAAAAATCTTGCCATATGGGAAGCAAGTATGATCCCCAGAGCAATGGCTCCTGCCTCTGCGAGCACCAGCCCTGAGTAAGTTCCAAATTCTTCCTGATATCCCTGCACCAGATAATACATGGTATAGTAAAGGGCTTCTCCCGGAACCTCCGGAATCAGCATGGGCACAAGCAAAAGAATGACCGGCGTGCGCAGCATTCTGGCAAGAACCTCACTTAAGGCCGCCACAAAAAGGCTGGCTGCCAGAAGACCGGTAAATATACTGCATCCCATCGCCCTGCATACAAGGTATACCGCCCAGCCGGCGCCGCTTCCAAGGGCGATCACAGCCAGCTTTCTGCCCCGGACGCCAAAAAGGACTGCAAAACCGACGGAACCGATCATTCCCATAATGGTCTGAATTACCGAAAAGCTCATATTGCCCCTCCCAAAATGATAACACCGGCAAAGCCTATGGCTACTGCAACTGCTTTTAAAAGCGCCTCACTCATATTCAGCAGCCCACTGATCATATCTCCGTTTATCATATCTCTCAGAGAGTTGGTCAGTTGAAGTCCGGGGATTACCAGCATAATATCGCCAATCATAATTTTATCCGGCTGCACACCGATTCCCGCCCTTACCAAAGAAGTACCGATATTGCTGTTACTGCACTGCAGAACATATTCTGAATAATGGTATTCAGCCTTAAAACTGCACTTCCGTGAAGGGTAGCATACAAAATGGCGCCTGAAAGAGCTGCCGCTATGCCGTCCATCAGAGTACCTCCGAAAAAGACTGACAGGGAGGAAGCAATCATCATATGCATTGCCAGCTCCAGGCTTACGGAAATCCTTTTTCCGTTTTTTATCCATCCAGTCCGGCCTTCAGCTCCTCAAGCCCCACAGGAGCAGCGCAGATTCTGCGGGACAACTCATTTACCTTTGCCACTTTTTCAAGATCTGTGGTTCTCGTCCGGATGCGCCTTGTCTGGGTCATGGTCCTTCCATCTGAAAGCATGGCTGTGACAATGATACTGGACGTAATGGTAAATACATCTGCCCGCACAAGCCGTACGCCATGCACAGTCTGGTAATCGTATCCTCTACCCGGCTTACCTCTGCACCGTGCATGGCAACAGTTCTCCTGCATCCATAATCGCTGTCATAAGATAATTCATCCGGTCATACTCATTTTCACTGAAAATCATTTCTCTGCTCATCTTTATATCATCCTCAGACAGCTGGGCTTCCGGTTACAACAGCCCCTGATACACGTCCCTTTTCGATATCCCCCGGTCCTTTGCAACCGCCTTCATGGCCTCTTTTTTATCCATCCCCTGAGCCAGATAATGCTCCATATGCTCTTCCAGCGTCAGGGCTTCCCAGGACTGCCTTACTTCTTCCTGAATTTCCTGAACAGAACGCCCCCGGATAACGATTACGCACTCACCCTTAGGTTCTTCCTCCTCATATACGGCCAAGCTCCGTAAATGACGTTCTCCAGGCACTTTCAAACCGCTTTGTCAGCTCTCGGCAGATGGTGATATCCCTGTCTCCCATTGCCTCGTACAAATCCTTAAGGGTACTCTTTAAATGGTGGGGCGCTTCATACAGGATAATGGTTCTGGTTTCATTTTTCAGTTCTTCCAAAATCCTCTGGCGCTCCTTTTTTGTCGCTCTTTTCCGCAGGCAGAAAAGCCTCAAAGCAGAAACGGCGGGTGGGAAGCCCCGACATGGTAAGAGCCGTAATACAGGCAGCCGGTCCCGGAAGGGAGGTCACTGCAATCCCGGCCTCATAGCACTGGCGTACCAGCTCTTCTCCCGGATCGGAAATACCCGGTGTTCCCGCATCGGTAATCAGGGCAATATTTACCCCTTCCTTCAGCTTTTCCACCAGATATTTTGCCTTGTCTACCTTATTGTATTCGTGATAGCTGGTCATAGGTGTCTTTATCCCCAGATGGTTTAACAGCTTAATGCTGTGGCGGGTATCCTCTGCCGCGATCAGATCCGCCTCTTCCAGCGTCCGCACAACCCGGTAGGTGATATCCTCCAGATTTCCAATAGGCGTTGCACACAAATATAAAATTCCTGCCATGATCACAGCTCCTTTCAGTATCCGTAGGTAGTCCGTATTTCTTCGGAATATTCTCCGTTTTCGTCAAACACGATCACCGGCGCTTCTGCCTTTAAGAGAGCGCCGCCTCCGCGGACTGCCTCAATCAACACCATATTGGCCTCTCTGTCCCTGTACGGGTGGACAAACTTCATCCGTTTGGGCTCCAGACCGTGTTTTTTCATGGTTTGAATGATCTCAATCAGCCGTCTTGGCCTGTGCACCATGTAAAAACGTCCCCCCAGGACGCAGCAGGCAGGTTCCCTCCCGCACCACATCCTCCAGGGTACACAGCACCTCATGGCGGGCAATGGCCTTGGCATCTCCAGGGTTCTTGATGCCGTGAGCGTCATTCATATAGGGCGGATTGCTGGTCACCACATCAAAAGAAGCCCGGGCAAAGAGCGTCCCGGCCTCCTTTATATCACCTGTTACAATATCCACCCGTTCCTCCAGATGGTTGTATGACACGCTTCTGCGGGCCATATCAGCGGATTCCTCCTGGATTTCCAGTCCTGTGAAATGTTCTCCCTCTGTTTTGGCGCTTAAAAGAATAGGAATGATTCCTGTTCCCGTTCCCAGGTCCAAAGCCCGTTCCCCCTTCTTTACCGCCGCAAAGCCAGAAAGAAGCACCGCATCCATTCCAAAACAGAATGCGCCTTTTCTCTGGATAATTCCATAATGATTCCTCTGCAGATCATCAATCCGCTCGTCATCCCGCAGACGGATCCCGCCTGTTTCAGTCCAGGTATGCTCCTTATTTATCATTGAGCTTTGACTTTCCTTCCTTTTTCTCCAGTGCTTCCAGTTTTTTCAGCTCTGTATCCGTATTTGCGCTGTCTTTAGACGGCCGCTCCCCGTTTTTGCCCTTTTTCTTTCTGGGCTTAAACTTCAGCTCCTCTACCTTGTACTCGCGGATTTCCTTCTCGTCCCGGTCAACCACTACCACAACCTTTACAAGCTGACGCAGTACATTGACGCTGTGTACCTCTCCCTTTAAGCCGTCTGCCGTTGTCACATAGTCTCCAATGGCCGGGAGCCTGCTGTTTAATACCTCGTATGTCTCTTCCTCATTTTCAGGCAGCACATAAGGCGGCCGCAGACGCCGGAAATCTTGGTGGGATTTAAGGAAAGATTCTGTTCCTTTGCCATCTTGATGGACACCGGAATAAACTCGGACAGATAAGAATGGCAGCACAGGGGCCTTCCGCAGATTCCGATTCCGCCCATGATCTTTGTTTCATCCCTCACGCCTACCTGGCGCAGCTCAATCCTTGTCTTAAATACGCTTGCAAGATCCTTTACAAGTTCTCTGAAATCAATCCTTCCGTCTGCTGTAAAGTAAAACAGCACCTTATTATTGTCAAAGGTATATTCCGCATCAATCAGCTTCATATCCAGCTTGTGCTTGCGGATCTTTTCCTGACAGGTCTTAAATGCCTCTTTTTCCTTTTCCTTGTTCCGGGTTTCCACTGCCCGATCCTCATCGGTAGCCATCCGGATCACCGGTTTTAACGGAGGCACAACCTTTCCTTCCTCCACCTCACGGTTTCCAAGCACTACATAGCCGTACTCAATCCCTCTGGCTGTTTCAACGATCACATGATCGCCGGTCTTTATATCACGGCCCGCAGGGTCAAAATAGTAGATTTTGCCCGCAGTCCGAAAACGAACGCCGATAACTGTCAACATCATTCCTCCTGTATTTACGCTTACTCTCAATTCTCTTTCATGGTAAGGAGCATCAGTTCCATCACAAGCTCCATATTTACATTGGCATCCAGACGTACTCTGGCCTTGTCAATGGCTGCCAGTATCCGTTCCAGACCCTCATATCCGCTTAAAGCCGCAACCTGCTTTACAGTAGAAAATTCATCCTTAAAGATCAAAAGGTTAATGTCCTTAGTTGTCTTATACATCAGAATATCCCTGTACCACATCTGCATAAAATCCAGGCAGTCATGAAGATCCAGATTATCATCCTTTAATTTACGGATATAATTTAACAGCTCAGAGATATCCATATCCTTCAGATGCTTTAAGAGATGAAGAATTTCCTCATACATAATCTTAAAATCCTCCGAATCTGCCAGATGAATCGCCTTTCCCAGATTTCCCCTGGCAAATGCAGCATAGATCTCAGCCTGTGCTTCTTCCACCTTCAGCGACTGGATCAGATATTCTTTTACCACCGAATCACGCAGGGCTTTAACTTCAACTGCACACATCTGGAAAGAATAGTGGGAAGAAAGGCGTCCTGATTCGTGGTAAGAAGCAGAATTACCGCATAAGAGGGCGGCTCTTCAATAGTCTTAAGAAGGGCATTCTGAGCCTGAACCGTCATTTTTTCCGCTTCATCTACGATGTAGATCTTATAATAGCTACTGTAGGGCCGGATCATAATGGTATTATTAATCTGCTCCCGGATCTCATCCACGCCAATACTGGCTGGCTTTTCATGAGTCACATAAATCAGATCCGGGTGATTACCCGAAAGCACCTGTCTGCAGGCATGACACTGCATACAGGCTCCGGCTTTCCCTTTTCACACAAAAGGCTCAGTGCAAAGGCATTTGCAAGGGATTTTCGCCCCATTCCCGCTTCGCCGCTGAGTATATACGCATGAGAGACCTTGCCTGTTTCCACTGCATTTTTAAAATGCTCCTTGATCTGCTCATGTCCCAGAATATCCTTAAAAACCAGCATCTGCCATACCCCCTTTGGTTGCTTTTTATGCTTTAACCAGTATAACATAAGTTAATTTTGATGTATAGCCTTTTCATTATGGCAAAAGCCGGTACAGGCCGCGCTTATTGGCGGCCTGTACCGGCTTTCCGACTGTTTTTATTAACCTTAAACTATGCCAGATACTTCTTCAGAACGTTTCTGACAGCTCCCGGGCCTGCAATTTCTTCTAAGAACATCTCTTCGATCCGCTCTCCGATACCTGCTTCATAAAGATCAATTCCGAAAATATTTGCATTTGATAAAATGCTCTTTAACTGGCCGGTATAGGTCTCCGGCTTTCCTACCACAATTCCCTCCAGCTGCTTTGTCAGCTCAGGAACCATAGGATCTGCAGACAGCTCAAATGCCTTGCCTTCATCATCGACTGCCAGAAGGTAACGGCACCAGCTGCGATTGCCAGCGGAATTGCAGTCAGTTTCTTCGCATCGCCATACTGTGCTACATAAGACTTGATGGTCTCACCATAACGGATACCAACCTTCTGGGATGTATCAGTTGCGATACGCTGAGGTGTGTCAGGCATAAATGGATTAGGGATTCTTACCTGAATTACTTCATTTACAAAATCTACAGGAGAAAGGATGCCTGGATCCGTAACAACCGGCATACCCTCTACAGGACCAATCTGATGTACAAGCTTATTCAGCTGCTCATCCTTCATCTCATCTGCAATCAGATCATATCCCAGTACACAGCCGTAAACGGCAAGAGCAGTATGGAGCGGATTCAGACAGGTTGTTACCTTCATGCGCTCTACCTTATTTACTGTATCGCGGTCTGTCATATATACGCCGGCCTTTTCAAGTGCAGGTCTTCCGTTGGGGAATTTGTCCTCGATTACCAGATACTGAGGTCCCTCTGCATTAACAAAGGGTGCAATATAGGTCTTCTTGGAAGTAATAACCGGAGCCATATCCTCAATTCCGGCCTTTTCCAGCTCCTGGCATACAGAATCAGCAGGTCTTGGGGTAATCTTATCAATCATAGACCATGGGAAGGAAACCTGTGCCTCATCTGTGATATAAGCCACAAACTCTTCTTCTACAAAGCCCTTCTTGCTCCACTCTTTTGCCATAGTTACGATGGAGCTCTGAAGCTTCTCGCCATTATGAGAGCAGTTATCCATGGAAACTACTGCCAGAGGATACTTTCCTGCCTTATAGCGCTCATAAAGCAGAGCACATACAACTGCCATAGCAGAACCGGCTTTGTCTGGTCCATTGTCAATATCTGCCTGAATAAACGGGAAATAAGAGCCATCTGCTCCCTTTAAAGCATATCCCTTCTCTGTAATGGTAAATGAAATCATCTGCAGGCCAGGATTTACAAAAATTTCCTTCAGACGGTTCCACTGGGATGCGTCGTTAGACTGTGCCTTGATTGCCTCTGTCAGAGAGCCCAGCACTCTCTTATCAGTTGAACCGTCAGCCTTTAAGGTAACGGCCAGAACCAGATTGTCATAGGGTGCATAAATCTTGTCAACAACATCAAAATCGAAAGTTTCAACACAGGTAATTCCCTTTGAGCTTCGCCATTTGCAATTAAAGTATCTGCAATGCCGCCGATAAAGATACGGAAGATATTTCCGGCTCCAAAATGAACCCAGACCGGAGACTTCTTTGTTTCTTCTGCAACTGCTGCAATGTCATATGCAGGAAGAGCGACTCCCGCTTTCTCCCACTGTTCTTTTTCTTTTAAGCCGTTTAATGTTAATTTCATTCTTAACCCCTCTTTGCGTTCTTGTCAATTGCTTCCCAAAGACCCTGAAGATAGCAGCTCCCAGCGCTCTGCCATACAGACATATCCCGGCATAGCAACTTCGCCCCAGATCATTCTTCCGTGGTCAGGACGGATGCAGCCGTCAAATCCGGTGTCGTATAAGGTCTTCATGATCTCATACATATCCTTAGAGCCGTCAGAGGACAGGTGAGCAGCCTCCTCGAAATCTCTGTCGCTGTTATACTTTACATTTCTTACATGGGCAAATGGGATTCTGCCCTTTGCCATACGGATAATCTCACAGATATCATTTTCAGGATTGGAACCCAGGGAACCTGTACACAGAGTTAAACCGTTGTATGGCTTATCTACTGCCTTTAACAGACGCTCAATGGTTTCCTTATTTCTCACGATTCTTGGAAGTCCGAAAATAGGCCATGCGGGATCATCCTGATGAATACCCATATGGATATCGTATTTCTCACATACAGGCCGATTGCCTCCAGGAAGTATACCAGATTGTTGAACAGTTTCTCTGAATCTACATCTTTTATATGCATCAAATAATGCTTTCAGCTTTTCAAGACGCTCTGGCTCCCAGCCTGGCATCACAAAGCCATTGGACATCTTTTCGATAGACTCTCTCATATGCTCAGGATCGATCTGATCAATTACGTCCTGATTATATGCGAGAACTGTAGAGCCATCCGGTCTCTTTCTTGCAAGATCAGAACGGGTCCAGTCAAATACAGGCATAAAGTTGTAGCATACCATGTGAATGCCTGCTTTTCCCAGGTTCTCAAGGGTTGTAATATAGTTCTTAATATGCTCGTCACGCTTTTCAGTTCCGATCTTAA
>ENA-OQBJ01001311-OQBJ01001311.1-human-gut-metagenome-genome-assembly--contig:-NODE-1311-length-9956-cov-1.802930_pt1 | contig 9956 bp, 12 predicted proteins | sample MGYA00242743_ERZ504545 | MGnify/ENA primary metagenome ERZ504545 (study PRJEB26092, sample SAMD00036252) | human gut metagenome | host: Homo sapiens | study: EMG produced TPA metagenomics assembly of...
TTTTTTCCTTTAATTGCCTTTGACAGCATCACCAGCGACGGGAATGATATGGTCGTGACTGACATCATAAATGTCAAAATTGTTCCAAATCCCGCTCCTTTTGCAAGAAGGCTTTCTGCAACCGGTATTGTTCCGAAAATATCTGCATACATCGGAACTCCGACCACCGTCGCCAGCGGCACCGCATACCACTTCTGTTCTCCTAAAATGCTGCGTACCATATGTTCCGGAATCAGATTGTGAATAGCTGCCCCAATTGCCACTCCGATAAAAATATACGGTGCAACCTTCTTCACAGTAGATATCACCTGATTCTTTGCATAGTTCATTCTGTCTCCTACTGTCAGCTTTGGAGATTCAATATCCACATTCTGAGCCTGTCTGATAAACTCCTCCACCTGATCTTCCATATGAAGCTTCTCAATCAACGTTCCTCCGGCTACTGCCACGATCAGTCCCACAATCACATATGCAAATGCAATTTTGCCACCGAACACACTCATAAGCAACACCAGCGATCCTAAATCCACCATTGGAGAAGATATGAGAAACGAAAACGTCACTCCAAGTGGAAGTCCCGCACTTGTAAATCCCATAAAAATTGGGATTGAAGAACAGGAGCAGAACGGTGTCACCGTTCCAAGCAATGCCCCGATCATATTCGCCCAGATACCATGGAATCTTCCCATAATCTTCTTACTTCTCTCCGGTGGAAAATAACTCTGAATATAAGAAATCAGAAAAATCAATACTGCCAGCAACACAAAAATCTTAATCACATCATAAATAAAAAAATGTAAAAATTCACCGGGAAATCTACTCTCCCCATTCCTGCCTTTACAAGCAGATTTCCTATGAGATCTTTCAGCCAGTGCATACCTAATATCTGGTTCTGAAAAAAATCCCAGCCTGTCTTAATCGCACCCATAACGTCTCCTTTTAAACATTAGATATTTCTATAAACAATTTATTATATAGAAATATAGAAATATCTCTATATTTTAGTTTTATAAAAACCGGCACGAACTTTCGTACCGGTTTCGTTCTATTCACACTTTACATCATACATAGAAAATTGTCAATATGTTTTATTGATAATCCATGACGTCGATCCACTTCATCAGGAAATCTTTCTCAAGCTCATTGTTCTTCTCAAGCTGTGCGGCTGCCACAATTGGGAACCACTGCTGTACATACTGTTTCGCAGTGTCACTCTTCTTACAGAACATAGTCAGATACATCTCTGCTTCCACACGGTTCTTCAGCGCGAACTGAAGGTAGGTAAGTGCCGCATCTGCGCTGGCATTTCCCTGAGTAACATGTGCCCAGTCTACAACTCTCAGCTTGCCGTCCTCGCCTACGATGACATTACTTGGATTAAAGTCTCCATGGCATATTTTTGTATGCTTCGGCATGCTCTCCAGACGCACCAGAAGCTCATATCTCTGGGTCGCATCCAGTTCTTTTAACTGATTGATCTGTTTTGCCAGTTTGTCTTTCAGTTTCGTAAGCATCGGAGCCGTCTTTTCGTGGATCTGAAGCTGAAGATCTACGAACTCTGCCATATATTTTTCCAGATTATCCGGATCCTTTTCCATGACTGTTTCCAGAGTCTCGCCTGCCTGACACTCAATAACAAGCGCCCATTTTCCATCGATCTGTGTGACCTCATCAAGCTTCGGAATATCCAGTCCCGCCTCCTCGACTCGAACTGTATTCAGCGCCTCATTAAAAACGGCTGACTTCGGGTGATCTTTTTCAAATATTTTTACAATCTTATCCCCGTCCTTGTAGACTTCCTTATAAGAACGTTTCACAATTAATTCCGGATTCGTAAGTTTCATCACATTTACCTCCTTACCAGCACTTTAAGTATAACTCTTTGATTTCTTTCATGAGTGGATATCTTGGGTTTGCTGCTGTACACTGATCGTTAAATGCCTGCTCCACCATGTCGTCCAGTGTGTCCATGAAATATTTCTCATCAATGCCGTACTCGTGAATGGACTTCTTAATACCGATTTTTTCTTTCAGCTCTTCCAGTTTTGCGATAAAGTTTTCAAATACTTCTGCATCGTCTTTTCCCTGGCAGCCTACAAAGCGGCCAATTTCAGCGTATCTTGCCAGTGCATGTGAATACTGATACTGTGAAAATGTTCCCATTTTTGTCGGTACTTCTGCAGCATTGTATCTCATGACTTCTGTCAGGATCACTGCATTTGCAACTCCATGTGGCAGGTGGTGGAATGCACCAAGTTTATGTGCCATGGAGTGGTTCAGTCCAAGAAATGCGTTTGCAAATGCCATTCCTGCCATACAGGATGCGTTTGCCATCTTCTCTCTGGCCTCCGGATCATTTGCACCATTGTCGTATGCTCTCGGCAGATACTCAAATACTGCTTTTGCTGCCTTGAGGGCAAGTCCGTCTGTGTAATCCGTCGCATAATAGATACATATGCCTCAATTGCATGAGTCATAACATCGATACCAGATGCACTGGTCAGTCCTTTTGGCTGGGTCATCATGTTATCTACATCTACAATTGCCATGTTCGGCAGAAGCTCATAATCTGCAATTGGCCATTTTACGCCTGTCTCGGCATCTGTGATAATGGCAAATGGTGTCACCTCGGAACCTGTTCCGGAAGAAGTCGGAATTGCTACAAAGTAAGCTTTCTCGCCCATTTTCGGGAAAGTGAATACACGCTTGCGGATATCCATGAAGTCCATGGCCATATCCTCAAAGTCAGCTTCCGGATGCTCATACATTACCCACATAATCTTTGCTGCGTCCATGGCAGATCCACCACCAAGAGCAATGATCGTATCTGGCTCAAATGCGCGCATCTGATCCACACCTTTTTCAGCACACTGAAGTGTCGGATCCGGTGCCACCTCGAAGAAGCATGTGTGCTGGATTCCAAGCTCATCCAGTTTCTGCTCGATCGGAGCTACGTAACCATTCTTATATAAGAAACTGTCTGTTACGATAAATGCTTTCTTTTTGTGCAGTACATTTCCAAGTTCATCAAGCGCTACCGGCATGCAGCCTTTCTTAAAGTATACCTTATCCGGAGTCCGAAACCAAAGCATATTTTCTCTCCTCTCTGCAACTGTTTTAATATTGAGCAGGTGTTTTACACCTACATTTTCAGATACGGAGTTTCCTCCCCAGGAACCGCAGCCAAGTGTCAGTGACGGTGCCAGTTTAAAGTTGTAGAGATCTCCGATTCCTCCGTGAGAAGACGGCGTGTTGATCAGGATTCGACATGTCTTCATAGCTTCAGCATGTTTTGCAATTTTCTCTGTCTCAGCAGGATGTACATAAAGAGAAGCTGTGTGTCCATATCCTCCATCTGCTACAAGGCGCTCCGCTTTTTCAAGGGCTTCGTCAAATGTCTTCGCACGATACATTCCAAGTACCGGTGATAATTTTTCGTGTGCAAATTCTTCAGAAATGTCTACGGATTCTACTTCACCGATCAGAATCTTTGTATTTTCCGGAACTTCCACACCTGCAAGTTTTGCAATCTCATATGCAGATTTTCCAGGAATCTTGTTATTCAATGCTCCATTTATAATAATCGTCTTACGAACCTTATCAAGCTCTTCTCCTTTTTTCAGGAAGTAGCAGCCTCTGTATGCAAATTCTTTCTTTACTTCATCGTAAATGCTGTCCAGAACCGTTACGGACTGCTCAGATGCACAGATCATACCGTTGTCAAATGTTTTGGAATGAATGATGGAGTTAACTGCAAGTTTAATATCTGCTGTGTCATCAATAATAACCGGTGTATTTCCGGCTCCAACTCCAAGTGCCGGTTTTCCGGAAGAATAAGCTGCCTTTACCATTCCCGGACACCTGTTGCAAGAATGATGTCAGATTCTTTCATGACCATATTGGTCAGTTCCAGTGACGGTGCATCGATCCAGCCAATGATTCCTTCCGGTGCTCCGGCTTTCACTGCTGCGTCCAGAACAACCTTTGCTGCTGCAATTGTAGAAGCTTTTGCTGCCGGATGCGGACTGATGATAATTGCATTTCTCGTCTTCAGACAGATCAATGTCTTAAAGATTGCTGTTGAAGTCGGGTTCGTTGTCGGAATAACTGCTGCCACAAGACCGATTGGCTCTGCGATTTTCTTAATTCCGAATGCTTTATCTTCCTCAATCACACCACAAGTCTTTGTGTCTTTGTATGCATTGTAAATATACTCTGCTGCATAGTGATTTTTGATTACTTTATCCTCAACAATACCGCGTCCGGTTTCCTCAACTGCCTGCTTTGCAAGTGGAATACGCATTTTGTTCGCTGCCACTGCTGCCGCATAAAAAAATCTTGTCAACCTGCTCCTGTGTATAGGTGGCAAAGATTTTCTGCGCCTCGCGCATCGCCTGCATCTTCGCTTCCAACGCTTCCACATTGTCAACAAATACCGGTACAACATCTTTCTTCTTAGCCATCTGGATTCCCTCCTGTAAATAAAAAGTATGGATTATAGTTTGCTTGATTAGACGTCTTTTATTCTTTACATTTGGTAGTATAAATTATCGTTAATTATTTGTCAATATATAAATGATATTTTTTTAACATTGTTGTTTATTTTTTATCATACGCTGGGTAGGAAAATGAATCGAAACAGGCAATACGCACAGAAACTGAATATTTTTTTGTTTATGCTGCGCCACTTATTATGAGCTTTCTACGCAAACTCGCCTAAAGAACAGGCTCAGACAATGCTCCGAAAGTTCAAGCTATGCTCGCATCAACTGCAAAATAATTCAATGTTTCTGTGTGCACTGCCTGTTTTTCAGTTCTATTTCTCCCACTCAGTATATGAAAAAAATAAACTGCTTGGAAGCAGGACGGCTTACGCTGGAAGGTTATCATTTAGGCTAAGTAGAAAACTGTAACATGGAAATCCTTTACTTCCTCTTCTTCAATATATTGTTAAGTAAACAAAAAACGCCTGAGGTTTTCCAGGGCAGGATTGGGATATTTTCGTCATAGTTGCGAGTATAGCCTTGCTCTCGACGGATTGTTTGAGCTTGTTCTTTAAGCGAGTTTCCGTCGAGAGTAAGATATCAGCGACGCAGCAACTATAGAAAATATCTCACCTGCTCTGAAACCTCAGGCGGGGTTCATATATTTACTTCACAATATATTCAATTTACCGATTCATCTCACTATGATATCCGACTGTCTCGTGATCATGGATAATATTCTCTATCTCCTCACGATCCAATGACGGCATATCACCTGGGATAGTATTCTTGGCTGCACTGCTGGCATTTCCATAGCGAAGAGCACTTGCACATCCTCCGTCTTCTCTCAGAAGTCCATACAGCACTCCGGAACAATAAGCATCTCCGCTTCCGATACGATCTACAACTTCGATATTCTCGTATGGTTTCTCTTCATAGAATTTCTTCGCTTTTGCGTCGTAAATTACAGAAGTAAAGTTATGTATCTTTGGACTTAATACAGTACGCTGGGTGGATGCGATGACGGAGATTGGATATTCAGCTGCAAAGCTTTCCATGATCTCTTTTACATTGCCTTCTTTTCCAAATGTCAGTCTTGCAGTGTCTTCGGAGCAGAAGAAAATGTCTACATAAGGAAGGATTCCTTCAATACATTTTCTTGCTTCTTCTCCTGACCAAAGATTCAGGCGGAAGTTCACGTCAAATGAAATGAGTGTGCCTTTTTCTTTAAATCTCTTAATCATCTCTACTCCGGTCTTCCGACACTCTTCACTGAGCGCCAGAGTAATTCCGGAGGTATGAAAGCATCTGGTCGATTCATATATACTGTCATCAAATTCATCGATGTCAATTCTGGTCATGGACGAATGCTGTCTGTCATAGACCACGCCCGGTTTTCTCGGGTATGCTCCGTTCTCGTAGTAATACACGCCCAATCTTGCATCTTTTCCTGTATCGTATACCAAATAATCATCACTGACTCCACAGAACCGGATCTTATTCTTTGCGAACATACCGATACTACTGTCCGGAATTCTTGATATGATACCGGATCTCAGACCAAGAAGAGATACGCCGGAAGCTACGTTAAGTTCTGCACCGCCAACCTGCTTCTGAAATGTCTCTCCACGTACGATACGCTCATTGTCCGGTGGGGACAGACGAAGCAGAATCTCTCCTAATGTCAGCAGATCAAATGCTTTTTTCTTCATAAGACTAGCCTCTTACTTCTTTTACAATCTCTACAGCTTCTTTTGTCATTGCCTCAATCTTGTCGAACTCTCCAGCCTCTACAAGACTTCCTTTTACCATCCAGCTTCCGCCACATGCAAGAATCTTGTCATATGCAAGATATTCTTTTACATTTGTCGCATTGATTCCACCTGTAGGCATGAATTTCAGTCCTGTGTATGGAGCTGCCATAGCTTTGATCATCTTCAGTCCGCCTGCTGCTCTGCCGGGAAGAATTTTACAACTTCAAGACCATTCTCGATTGCCTGCTCAGCCTCGCTTGGAGTGCAGATTCCTGGTGTAATCGGAATATTCTTCTCTACACAGTATTTTACAATCTTAGGATTCAGTCCTGGGCTTACGATAAATTTTGCTCCTGCTGCTACAGCACGGTCCACCTGCTCTGTTGTCAGAACTGTTCCGGCTCCAATAAGCATCTCTGGATATTTCTCAGACATGATACGGATTGACTCCTCTGCTGCATCTGTACGGAAAGTAACCTCTGCACATGGAAGTCCTCCATTGCAAAGAGCTTTTGCAAGTGGCTCTGCGTCCTTTGCATCATTTAATACAACGACTGGTACAATACCAATTTTCTGAATCTTCTCTAATACTTCATTCATGATCTTCTTCTCCTTCTTCTTTTTCAGTTTCATTATGCGAAACCTATTTTCATATTATGAAATCTCTTAATTCTGATTATACTCAAAGGACGCATAATGTCAAGAGTATTTCAAGTTTTCTAACTACCTCTTTATTATAATTCTAAGCTTATGTAAAAACAACCTGTTCTCATTTGTAAATCTATATCAGCTGGGAGATGACTCCCACCTCTATAGGGGCGCCACTGAAAAACTGTTTTTGCATACAATATATAGTAACGCAAAACATATAAATATACTTTATCTTGTGCTACTTTGCGCAAAATAAAGACTTTTCAGTGGCGTCCTATAGGTGGTGAGAAACAAGCTGGTATCAGTGTGGGGGCAATCCCCCAGCTGATATAGCTCCGGCAGGATTGCGGAGGTGCGCAGTAGAAGTATGTCATGCAATTGCATGACGCGCACCTCGCAGCAAGAATGCGAGGCATTCTTGAATACAATTCTACATTATGCAAAAAGGGCGCATGAAAAAACTTCCGTTTTTTCACACGCCCCTTCTCTTATCCATCATTTTCTTTATGATGTCGGGTGCAAAAGCCCCCAACTATGATACACACAGACTGCATATCTTTTCTACATATTTTTCTTATGCTCAGTATGCAGAAGCATGTGAGCTTTGTGAGACATCGGTGCCTCAAAGTACTCTTTGTACATCTGAATGACATCTGGATTCTCATGAGAGAATCTAAGGTTCGCATTGCGATCCAGATAATACAGGTTCTTTCCACGTTCAAATGCGCGCTCTTCGCCGTCGTGGATCGCTGTCCGCCACCACCGACGCATCCTCCCGGACATGCCATAACTCTACGAAGTCATAGTGCACTTCACCAGATTCAATCTTGCGAATCAATTCTCTTGTATTTCCAAGTCCGCTGACTACTGCAGTTCTCACTGTAATATCATTAATCTGGAAATTTGCTTCCTGAACGCCGTCATTTTCATTGAATCCCTGGCTTCTGACTGCTGTAAATGCCTCTGCCGGCGGATTCTCACCTTTGATGATATAGTAAGCAGACCGAAGTGCCGCCTCCATAACTCCACCGGTTGCACCGAAGATGACTCCGGCTCCGGTTCCCTCATGCATCGGGCGGTCACTCTCAACATCTACCAGTGTCTGTGGGCTGATATGTGCAGAACGGATCATTCGAATCAGCTCACGTGTGGTGATAACTGCATCAATATCATGTCCTGCATATTCTTCATAATAAAGATCCATCTCACGCTCTGCCTTCTTAGCCACACATGGCATAACAGATACAGTATAGATCTTCTCCGGATTTACGCCTAGCTTCTCTGCAAAATATGTCTTCATAACTGCACCGAACATCTGCTGTGGTGATTTTGCGGAAGACAGATATTTTACCAGATGTGGGAACTGACTCTTAATAAAGCGCACCCATCCCGGACAGCAGGAAGTGAACATCGGGCGGTCTTTTAATTCACCACTTGTAAATCTCTTTACGAATTCATTTCCCTCTTCCATAATCGTAAGATCCGCAGAAAATGTTGTATCAAATACATAGTTTATTCCCATTCTCTTAAGGCATCTATGATTTTTCCAACTGTTGCATCTTCCGGTGCCAGTCCGAGTTCCTCTCCCCATGCTGCGCGGACAGCAGGTGCTACCTGAGCAACCACGATCTTATCCGGGTCTTCAATTGCTTTCCATACTTCATTCGTATCACTTCTCTCGCGAAGTGCTCCGACAGGACAATGTGTAATGCACTGACCACAAAGTGCACAATCTGCCTCTCGGATAGAATTATGACCTGACACATTAACTGTTGTGTGATAACCGGTTCCTTCTACATCCCAGACACCAAGTCCCTGAACCTTGTCACACACCTGCACGCAACGCATACATTTGATACATTTTGCAGAATCACGAATCAGCGGAAATGTTTTATCCCATGACTGGTGTTCCAGGTACTGATGAAATGGAAGTTCTATAATATCCAGATCATTTGCAATTTTCTGAAGACTGCAGTTGCCGCTTCTCATACAAGTTACACACTGACAGTCGTGCTCAGAAAGAATCAGTTCTACTGTTGTACGTCTGTCCTTTCTGACTTTCGGACTATTTGTATAAATGACCATACCTTCCTTGCAAATATTATTGCAGGCGGTGATCAGTCTGTCTTTTCCTTCCAGCTCTACCACACACACGCGACAGGCGCCTATTTCATTGATGCCTTTGAGATAACAAAGACTCGGAATCTGAATACCAACGGATCTGGCAGCTTCCATAATTGTGGTATTCTCTTCTACTGAAATCTGTCTTCCATCTATTGTAAGATTTACCATAATTTTTCTCTGCCTCCTTTAAATATTCCATATCCGAAATGATCGCAGCGCAGACAGCGGCAAGCTTCCTGTTTTGCTTCTTTTTCGGTCATGCAGTTCTCCACTCCTTCAAAATCACAGACTCTCTCACATGCCTCGCGCTCTGTAAGTTCTGCACGTCCGCAAGGTACTCTGTCATGAAGCTTGCTTTCGGAATCTCTACATCACAGGAAATCTCATGATGATATCCAAGATATTCATCAATGTTGGCAGCTACAACTTTTGCTGCTGCAATCGCTTTAATCACAGTAGCCGGACCACTTGCACAGTCTCCTCCTGCAAATACACCTGGCATATCCAAGAAATCTCCTCCTGCAGTTGTCACGATCTTACCACGCTCTACCGGAATTCCTGCTTCTGCGAAATGCTCTGTCTCAATATTCTGACCAATTGCCACAACAAGGATATCACATGGAATATACTGATCTGGCTCTCCTGTTGCTTTTACACTTGCACGTCCGCCTTTGATCTCGCTGATCATCTGCGGTGTAACATACATTCCTTTAATGTGATGATTTTCATCAATATCCAGAGATGCCGGGGCCTTCAGAGTCTGTACTTCAATTCCCTCTGCAATTGCTCCTTCAATCTCTGCCGGAAGAGCTGTCATATCTGCAACTCTTCTTCTATATACAATGCTGACTTTCTTAGCACCCAGTCTTTTGGCTGTACGGACTGCATCCATAGATACATTACCGCCACCGACAACTGCGACTTCTTTTCCAGTCAGATCAAG
>ENA-OQBJ01001312-OQBJ01001312.1-human-gut-metagenome-genome-assembly--contig:-NODE-1312-length-9954-cov-3.117025_pt1 | contig 9954 bp, 13 predicted proteins | sample MGYA00242743_ERZ504545 | MGnify/ENA primary metagenome ERZ504545 (study PRJEB26092, sample SAMD00036252) | human gut metagenome | host: Homo sapiens | study: EMG produced TPA metagenomics assembly of...
CGGATCATCTTCGGACGTGATCCGCGGGCTGGAGCGGGAGATGGACCGCTGGGTGTGAAAGTACATCTGCGGACAGCTGTGAAAAAGGTTGTCGCAAAAGACGGACATTTTGAAAAATCATACTTGGAGATCAGAGACAGATTCATGCGGATGCCTGTATCGTTGCAACAGGAGGGTTGTCTTATCAGTCAACAGGATCAACCGGAGATGGATTCCGGTTTGCAGAAAGTCTAGGACATACGGTGACGGATTGTATGCCTGCGCTTGTGCCGATGGAATGTAAAGAAGAGTGGGTGCCTGAATTGCAGGGACTTTCACTTCGAAATGTTAATGTAACGATTCTTGACGGCAAGAAAAAGCTGTATGATGATTTTGGAGAAATGTTATTCACGCATTACGGTGTGAGTGGACCGCTGATCCTAAGTGCCAGCAGTTATGTGGGAAAAAAATTGAAGGCAAAAGAACTGACACTTAAGATTGATCTGAAACCAGCTCTTTCGGAAGAACAGCTTGATCACAGAGTGCTCCGGGAATTTGAAGAGAATCAGAACCGACAGTTTAAGAACGCGGTGCACAAGCTGTTCCCGTCGAAACTGATCCCGGTTATGATTGAACTGAGCGGGATTGATCCCGAGAAGAAGGTCAATGTGATCACGAAAGAAGAACGTCTTGGATTTGTAAGACTGATCAAGGGCCTGACGTGTACATTGACAGATTTAAGAGATTATAACGAGGCAATCATAACTAAAGGTGGAATTAAAATCAAAGAAGTTGATCCTGGAACGATGGAATCCAAACTGGTGAAGGGATTATATTTTGCAGGAGAGGTACTGGATCTGGATGCGGTAACAGGTGGATTCAACCTTCAGATCGCGTGGTCTACGGCATATGCGGCCGGAACGGGGATCCAGATATAGAGTGATAAAAATAGAAATAAGGAGAACGTATCATGGGATATAACGTAGCAATAGATGGACCGGCAGGAGCCGGAAAAAGCACGATCGCAAAACTTGTAGCAAAAGAAAAGGGATACATTTATGTAGACACAGGGGCAATGTACAGAGGCCTTGCAATTCATTTCCTGGATAAGGCATTGAACCGGGAGAGACGGATAAAGTGATCGAAGCATGTAAAGATGCAGAAGTAACAATCGCCTATGAAGATGGTGTGCAGCATGTATACCTGAATGGTAATGATATTTCATCACGTCTGAGAAATGAAGAAGTGGGGAACATGGCATCTGTAACATCTGCAATTCCGGAAGTGCGTAAGAAGTTACTGGAACTGCAGCAGAACCTGGCGAAGACACAGGATGTAATTATGGACGGAAGAGATATCGGTACATGTGTCCTGCCGGGCGCAGACGTAAAGATCTATCTGACCGCCAGTGTAGAGACTAGGGCGAAGAGACGGTATGACGAACTTAAGGAAAAAGGCGAGGACTGCAATCTGGAAGAAATCGCACACGACATCGAAGAACGTGATCACAGAGATATGACCCGTGAGATCGCACCGTTAAAGCAGGCAGAGGATGCAGTGCTGGTAGACAGCTCACACATGACGATCGAAGAAGTGGTAAAAGCAATCGTAGATTTGTGCAAATAGACAATCCGGCACAAAGCGGCAGACGAAGATAATGGTAATATATTTGAAAAAGAGCTGTGGTACAGAAAGGAATTACACTATATGAATGTTGAACTGGCAAAAACAGCAGGATTTTGCTTTGGAGTAAAGCGTGCAGTAGATACAGTGTATAAACAGATAGAAAAACATCAAAGTGAAAAGATATTCACTTATGGACCGATCATCCATAATGAAGAAGTGATCAAAGATCTGAGAAGCCATGGAGTAGAAGTCCTGAATGATGAAGAAGAATTGAAAACAGTGGATGCGGATGTGGTTGTGATCCGGTCTCATGGTGTAGCAAAATACATTTATGATATCATGGATGAACGCGGGATTACATGTGTAGATGCGACTTGTCCTTTTGTGAAGAAAATTCATAAGATTGTTGCAGAAGAAAGTGCCAAAGGATCGTACATTGTGATCATCGGAAATGGCGAACATCCGGAGGTAGAAGGTATCCGCGGATGGGCAGGAGAACAGGTGACTGTGATACAGACTCCGGAAGATGCAGAAAGATTTGAATTACCTGAAAAAGAACAGAAAGTATGTATCGTGGCCCAGACGACATTTAACTACAATAAATTCAAAGAATTAGTTGAAATTATTTCAAAAAAGAGGTATGATATAGTTGTTTTAAATACGATTTGCAATGCGACGAAAGAAAGGCAGACTGAGGCTCGTCAAATTGCAGCGAGAGTAGATGCTATGGTTGTGATAGGTGATAAGCGTAGTTCGAATACTCAGAAGCTATTTGAAATCTGCAAAGAGGAATGTTTGAATACGTACTATATACAGACACTTGACGATTTGGATATTAATCAATTAAGGTCCGTGGAATCAGTAGGTATTACAGCAGGGGCATCCACGCCCAATAAAATAATTGAGGAGGTTCAAAATAATGTCAGAATTAACTTTTGAACAAATGTTGGAAGAGTCTTTTAAGACAATAAGAAATGGAGAGGTTGTAGATGGTACAGTCATCGACGTTAAACCTGATGAAATCATCTTGAATATAGGCTACAAAGCAGACGGTATCATTACAAGAAATGAGTATACTAACGAAGCAAACGTTGATCTTACAACAGTTGTATCCGTTGGTGATAAGATGAGCGCAAAAGTCCTGAAAGTAAATGACGGAGAAGGACAGGTTCTGCTGACATATAAGAGACTTGCAGCAGAAAAAGGCAATGAAAGATTAAAAGAAGCATTCGAGAATCATGAAGTATTAAAAGCTCCTGTAACTCAGATTCTTGGCGGCGGATTAAGCGTAGTAGTTGATGAAGCAAGAGTATTCATTCCTGCAAGCCTTGTTTCTGACACATATGAAAAAGACCTGAGTAAATATCAGGGACAGGAAATTGAATTCGTAATCAGCGAGTTTAATCCTAGAAGAAATCGTGTGATCGGTGACAGAAGACAGCTTCTTGTTGCTGAACGTGCTGAAAAACAGAAAGAACTGTTTGCTAAGATTAACGTAGGTGACAGAATGGAAGGAACTGTAAAGAACGTTACAGATTTCGGAGCATTCATTGACCTTGGCGGAGTAGACGGACTTCTTCATATCTCTGAGATGTCTTGGGGACGTGTTGAGAATCCTAAGAAGGTCTTCCAGGTTGGAGATAAAGTAGAAGTGATGATCAAAGATATCCATGATACAAAGATCGCACTCAGCCTGAAATTCCCAGAGACAAATCCATGGGCTAATGCAGCAGAGGATTATGCAGTCGGAACAGTAATTACAGGTAAGGTTGCAAGAATGACAGACTTCGGAGCATTTGTTGAACTGGCTCCAGGAGTAGATGCATTACTTCATGTTTCTCAGATTTCACGAGCACATGTTGATAAACCGTCTGATGTACTTTCAGTTGGACAGGAAATCACAGCTAAGATCGTTGATCTGAATGAAGCTGAGAAGAAGATCAGCCTGAGCATGAAAGCTTTAGAACAGCCGGAAGAAGCTGCAGAAGAGACAGACGCTGAGTAATATCAAATCAGATATACAGACAGGAAAGGATAGAGGAAAGCCTCTATCCTTTCTATGCCTGAGGATAGAAGGAAACCTGCCATTGGCAGGTTTTCTGTGCGTATGTGCATTTGTTAAAAATGCAACAAGATGTTCATGAAAATATACAATGAAATTAGTCACTTTCTATAGAAAATTGTCTATATTTCCTGTATATTATATAAAGAGTAAATAGGAAGGAAGGAAAAAAGGATGGCATTGTTAACATTTAAGGGTGGTATTCACCCGGATGACGGCAAGAGCCTGGCTAAAGATAAGGCAATTGTCGATGTAAAACCTAAGGGCGATCTGGTGTACCCTGTATCACAGCATATCGGTGCTCCGGCAAATCCTGTGGTAGCCGTTGGCGATCATGTTTTAAAAGGCCAGATGATAGCAGAAGCAGGAGGATTCGTATCTGCTCCGATTTATGCATCTGTATCTGGAACTGTAAAAGCAATCGCACCACATCTGAATCCGACAGGAGGAAGAGTGAACAGTATCGTGATCGAAAATGATGGCGAATACAAAGAAGTGGAATATCCAGCTGTAACTCCGTTAGAAGACATGAGCAAGGAAGATATCCTGAATGCGATTGGAACAGCGGGAGTAGTAGGTATGGGTGGTGCCGGTTTCCCTACGAGAGTAAAACTTTCACCAAAGGAACCGGAAAAGATTGATTACATCATTGCAAACTGTGCAGAATGTGAGCCATATATCACAGCTGACTACAGAACAATGATCGAGACTCCGGAAAAGCTGGTTGGAGGAATGAAGATTATCCTCCGTCTGTTCGACAACGCGAAAGGAATCTTTGGTGTAGAGGACAACAAACCAGACTGTATCGAAAAATTAAGAGAACTGACAAAAGATGAACCTCGTATGGAAGTTCTGGCACTGAAGACCAAGTATCCTCAGGGTGGTGAGCGTCAGCTATTTACGCTACAACAGGGCGCGCAATTAATTCCGCAATGCTTCCGGCAGACGCAGGATGTGTTGTAGATAATGTGGCAACAATGGTAAGCGTATACCAGGCTGTTGTAGAAGGAAAGCCTTCAATGGAACGTGTTGTAACAGTAAGTGGGGACGCTGTTGCAGAGCCAGGCAATTTCAGAGTACCATTGGCATCAATCAGCAGGAGCTTGTAGAGGCAGCAGGAGGATTTAAAACAGAGCCTGAGAAACTGATCTCCGGCGGACCGATGATGGGATTCTCTATGTTCTCATTAGATGTACCTGTAACAAAGACTTCTTCATCTATTCTTGGATTTACCAAAGATGAAGTGGCTAAGATGGAACCATCTGCATGTATCAACTGTGGACGCTGTGTAGAAGCCTGTCCAAGCCGCTGATCCCATCGAGACTGGCGGATTATGCAGAACATCATGACGAAGAGAAGTTTACAAAACACGAAGGACTCGAATGTATGGAATGTGGTTCCTGCAGTTTCGTATGTCCGGCAAAACGTCCGCTGAAACAGGCAATCGGATCTATGAGAAAGATTGCATTGGCGAACCGTAAAAAGAAAAAATAAACTAGAAAGAAGAAGAGGTGAACAAAAGTGAGTGAGAACAATTTGAAAATGTCATCTTCACCACATATTCGTTCCAAAGCGACTACCAGTAATATTATGATGCTGGTGGCCATCGCACTTTTGCCGGCATCTGCATTTGGTGTATGGAACTTTGGACTGCCGGCATTCGGAATGCTGGTTACAACAACAGTTGTAGCAGTACTGACGGAGTACATATATGAAAAATTAATGCATAAAAAGATTACGATCAACGACTGGAGTGCAGCTGTAACAGGTCTGTTACTTGGTCTGAATATGCCTCCTACAGCTCCGTGGTGGATGGGAGCAATCGGTAGTGTATTTGCTATTCTGATCGTAAAACAGTTATTCGGAGGTCTGGGACAGAACTTTATGAACCCGGCTCTCGGCGCAAGATGTTTCCTTCTGCTTTCATTTACAAGCCAGATGACAAGCTTTGTATATGACGGTGTGACAGGGGCTACACCACTTGCACAGTTAAAAGCAGGTAATACAGTGAATACGATGGATATGCTGATCGGTAGAATTCCTGGAACAATCGGTGAGACATCCGTGATCGCAATCGTGATCGGAGCAATCTTCCTGATCCTTATGGGAGTAATTGATCTCAGAATTCCTGGAACATACATTGTTACATTTGTGATCTTTGTCGGAATCTTCGGACATATTGCAAATCCGGATGTCGGATTCTTTGATCCACAGTACATCACAGCACATCTCTGCGGAGGCGGACTGATGCTTGGTGCATGGTTCATGGCAACCGATTATGTAACATCTCCGATCACACCGAAAGGACAGTTTGTATATGGTATTATCCTTGGTGTGTTAACAGGTCTGTTCCGTCTGTTTGGCGGTTCCGCAGAAGGAGTTTCTTATGCGATCATCATCAGTACCTTCTGGTGCCATTGATCGAGAGAGTTACTCTTCCAAAACCATTTGGTAAAGGAGGAGAAAAATAATGAATAAGATTGTTAAGAATACACTGATCCTTACACTGATTACTGTAATTGCAGGAGTCCTTCTTGGTGCGGTATATGAAGTTACCAAGACTCCGATCGCACAGTCACAGGAGACAGCCAAAAAAGAAGCATGGCAGGCAGTATTTTCAGATGTAAAACTGGATGATTTCAAAGCAGAAGATGTAGATCAGAAGGCTGCAGACAAAGCTGTAAAAGATATGGGTGTCAATGCAACGATCGACGAAGTCTGTACAGCAGGTGATGCAGGATATGTCATCACAACAACAGACAAAGACGGATTCGGCGGCAATATCCAGATTACAGTTGGTATTAAGAAAGACGGTACGATCAACGGTGTATCTATCTTTCTATCAGCGAGACAGCAGGTCTTGGTATGAAAGCTACAGAGCCTTCATTCTATAACCAGTATGTAAATAAACAGGCTGATAAATTCGTGGTTTCCAAAGACGGTGGAGACGGAGAACAGATCGATGCCTTAAGTGGTGCAACCATTACTTCAAGAGCAGTAACAGGAGCTGTCAATGCAGCACTCGGATATTATCAGAATGCATTTAAATAAACAGGAGGTAGTTAGTCATGAATAAATGTACTGAAAGAGTATATAACGGTCTGATCAAAGAAAATCCTACCTTCGTTCTGATGTTAGGAATGTGTCCGACCCTGGCGGTAACAACATCCGCTATTAACGGTTTAGGTATGGGACTGTCTACAACAGTCGTACTTGTACTGTCGAATATGTTGATCTCTATGTTACGTAAGGTGATTCCGGATTCAGTCAGAATGCCGGCATTCATCGTAGTCGTAGCATCTTTCGTAACAATTGTACAGTTCCTTTTAGAGGGATTCGTTCCAAGTCTGTATGATTCACTTGGACTTTACATCCCACTGATCGTTGTTAACTGTATCATCCTTGGACGTGCAGAAAGTTATGCATCTAAGAACCCGGTACTTCCATCTATCTTCGATGGTATTGGTATGGGACTTGGATTTACATTTGGTCTTACCTGTATCGCGATCGTTCGTGAGTTTATCGGAACCGGAGCTATCTTCGGTGTTCAGATTCTTCCACTTGCAGACGCAGCAGCAGGAAAAGGCGGATATGTACCAGTAACAATCTTCATCCTGCCTGCAGGAGCTTTCCTTGTTCTTGCATTCTTAGTTGCAGGTATGAACAAGCTTAAGAAACGCGCAGCACAGAAAGGCAAGAAGATTGCCGAGCCACAGGGATGCGGTACAGACTGTGCATCATGCGGCGGATGCGGAAGCAAAGTATTCCCAACAGGGAATGAAGAGTAGGAGGAGTACATAGTATGAAAGAATTATTGATTATTGCAATTGGTTCAGCTATCGTAAATAACGTTGTACTCAGCCAGTTCCTCGGAATCTGTCCGTTCCTGGGTGTTTCGAAAAAGGTTGAGACTGCAACCGGTATGGGTGGAGCAGTTGTATTCGTTATTACATTATCATCATTCTTTACAGGACTGATTTACAAATTCATCCTGGTTCCGCTGGGGTTTGAATATCTGCAGACAATCGTATTCATTCTGTTTATCGCAGCTTTAGTACAGTTTGTAGAAATGTTCCTGAAAAAGAGTATGCCATCATTGTATAAAGCACTTGGTGTGTATCTTCCACTGATCACAACAAACTGTGCGGTACTTGGTGTGGCACTTACAAACGTTCAGAAAGAATATTCTATCATCGAAGGTGTTGTCAATGGTATTGGTACATCTGTCGGATTCCTGATCGCGATCGTGATCATGGCAGGTATTCGTGAGAAGATGGAATACAATGATATTTCAGAGTCCTTCCAGGGAACTCCGATCGTACTGATCACAGCTTGTCTGATGGCGATCGCATTCTGTGGATTCTCAGGACTGATTTAGGAGGGAGCAGACAATGAGTGTTACAGGTATTATCCTTGCGGCAGTTATCGTAGGAGGCACCGGATTATTCATTGGTGTATTCCTCGGTGTTGCCGGCAAGAAATTTGCGGTAGAGGTAGATGAAAGGGAAGAGGCCATCCTTGGTGTACTTCCTGGAAATAACTGCGGTGGCTGTGGTTATGCCGGATGTTCCGGACTTGCAGCAGCAATCGTAAAAGGAGAAGCTGAAGTCGGCGGATGTCCGGTCGGAGGCGCTCCGGTAGCAGCAAAAGTCGGAGAGATCATGGGCGTTGCTGCAGGTGAACAGGTACATGAAGTTGCATTTGTAAAATGTGGCGGAGACTGTGAAAAAGCAAAACAGGAATATGAATATCACGGACTGAGCGACTGTACTATGGTCAACATGATGCAGGATGGCGGACCGAAAGCCTGTTCTTATGGATGTCTTGGAGACGGAAGCTGTGTTCAGGCATGTCCGTTCGATGCGATCCACATTGTAAACGGTGTGGCAGTTGTAGATAAAGAAGCATGTAAAGCATGTGGAAAATGTGTAGCTGTATGTCCAAAACACCTGATCGAGATCGTGCCATATGATCAGAAGCATCTGGTAAAATGTAATTCACAGGACAAAGGTAAAGCAGTTATGCAGCATGTACAGCCGGATGTATCGGATGTAAGATGTGTGAGAAAGCATGTAAGTTTGAAGCTGTTACAGTGGAAAATAACATTGCGCACATCGACTACGAGAAATGTAAAGACTGTGGTGCCTGTGCAGTAAAATGTCCGAAGAAAGTTATCTCATAACAGGATGAAAAAGATATTGAAAGACGGATTTGTATTATTAAAAAATGATATAAAGAAGGCAAAATGGGCGGTTATATTTATAATCGCCTATTTTGTATTTGGAAGTCAATTTCTGCCGGGTATCTGCCTTTGGTCTGGATCACGGGATTTCCTTGTCCGGCATGCGGACTTACAAGAGCAGGAATCCGGCTTTTGCATCTGGACTTCAAAGGAGCATGGAAGATGCATCCGTTTATCTATGCATTCGCAGCAGGTGTGGTGATATTTGCATGGAAGCGCTATATCTGTAAGAAGCCGATTGGAAAATGGTTTAAGACAGGCTGTGTCGTGTGTGTGGTTCTTATGGTGATTTACTACGTGTGGCGTATGTATCGGTATTTTCCGGACCAGCCGCCAATGAGTTATTACCACTATAATCTGCTTCGACTGCTCATGGATGTTGCGTTCGGAGCCCTGAAATGATAAGATAGACGCAAAAATAAGTAAGGCAAAGGAGAATGACAGATGGATGAAGAAAATAAGCAGGTAACCGCTGACGAGGTCTACAGTTACGGTGAATCAACAGAAGAACCGGCAGGAGAGCCGGAAGAGAAGGCGGAACCAGAGCCGGAAGCAACCGGATCAGAGGATTCACAGGATAATAAATTCGTATATCAGGATAATCAATATGACTACAGCCAGCAGTACAGCCGGAACAGAAATGAGCAGTCAGACAACTCTCCAATGGATCTAAAAGACTGGATACTGACATTGATCGTATTACTGATCCCGTGTGTTGGAATAGTCATGTATTTTGTATGGGCATTCGAAAGTAACGGTAATATTAACCGGAGAAACTTCTGCAGAGCACAGCTGATCATATTCGCAGTATTACTGGGAATTTATCTGGTGTTGTTTATGCTGTTCGGCATGGTTGCATTTAGCCAGGTGGTGGGCTATTAAATTTGTTTGGGATTTAATTCAGAAAGGCACGATGAACCGGACCTGCATAAAAAGTAGGAAGCCGTTCCTGTTCAGGTTCCGTCGGCGGGAAATACTAAAGCGTCAAAATTATGCTAAAAACGGGCTTCCGAAATTTGCAACTCGCCATTCGGCTCAAACAGGC
>ENA-OQBJ01001313-OQBJ01001313.1-human-gut-metagenome-genome-assembly--contig:-NODE-1313-length-9946-cov-2.272329_pt1 | contig 9946 bp, 17 predicted proteins | sample MGYA00242743_ERZ504545 | MGnify/ENA primary metagenome ERZ504545 (study PRJEB26092, sample SAMD00036252) | human gut metagenome | host: Homo sapiens | study: EMG produced TPA metagenomics assembly of...
CACCCATTACGGCAATTTCAGCAGTCGGCCATGCATAAGTTCATATCTCCACGCAACTGCTTACAACTCATTACGATGTGTGAACCACCATACGACTTACGCAATGTAACTGTCACTTTTGGAACAGTAGCTTCACCATATGCATAAAGCAGTTTAGCTCCGTGCAAGATAACAGCATTGTATTCCTGTCCTGTACCCGGAAGGAATCCCGGAACATCTACCAATGAAACAATAGGAATATTGAAAGCATCACAGAAACGGACGAAACGTGCTCCCTTACGAGAAGCATTGCAGTCCAATACTCCGGCAAGGAACTTAGGCTGGTTGGCAACAATACCAACAGACTGTCCGTTGAAACGTGCAAAACCGACAATGATATTCTTTGCAAAGTCACGCTGAACTTCGAGGAACTCACCATTATCGACAATTGCTCCGATAACCTCATACATATCGTAAGCCTTATTAGGCTGTCCGGAATAATTTCATTCAAAGAATCCTCCAGACGATCAATCGGATCTGTACAGTCTACATAAGGCGGCTCTTCCAGATTGTTCTGAGGGATATAGCTCAATAACTTACGAATCAGTGCCAAGCCTTCTTCTTCTGTAGAAGCAGTAAAATGAGTTACCCCCGAACGAGTAGAGTGCACACTTGCACCTCCCAAATCTTCTTGAGAAACATCCTCTCCGGTAACAGTCTTTACAACTTTCGGACCTGTAAGGAACATATAGGAAGTACCTTCCATCATCAAAGTAAAGTCTGTCAGTGCAGGTGAATATACAGCACCTCCGGCACACGGACCAAAGATACCCGAAATCTGCGGGATCACACCAGAAGCCAAAATATTACGCTGGAAAATTTCAGCATATCCAGCCAATGCATTGATACCTTCCTGAATACGTGCACCACCCGAGTCATTCAGTCCGATACAAGGAGCTCCCATCTTCATGGCCATATCCATTACTTTACAAATCTTCAGTGACATGGTTTCTGACAGAGAGCCGGCAGATACGGTAAAGTCCTGTGCAAAGACATAAACCAATCTTCCCTCTATTGTTCCATATCCAGTAACTACACCATCGCCCAGATAATGCTTCTTATCCATTCCGAAGTTTGTACAACGATGTTTTACAAACATATCCATTTCTTCGAAACTTCCTTCATCAAGCAGCATAGCAATACGTTCACGTGCAGTATATTTCCCTTTAGCATGTTGCTTTTCGATAGCTTTCTCACCACCGCCAAGACGCGCCTGGGCACGCAGTTCGATAAGCTCTTTTACTTTTTCAAGTTGGTTACTCATGGTACTAGAAATTTATGTATTAGTAAATGGCAAGATAAAATGGTTAACAACCGATTGTTTTAAAGCAACAAAGTGACGAAGAACTTCGTATACATCCGATGAACGTTTACAAAATTCTCTGCCACTTCTCTATTCTGAATGACAACAAACGGCTAATGTCTCCACCATTTCATTCATTGCCCTTAATTATTTTTCGCAAAGTTCGGTTAATACCCCCATAGTTGATTTCGGATGAAGGAAAGCAATATTCAGTCCTTCTGCACCTTTTCGAGGCGCTTTGTCGATCAGGCGAATGCCGTTTGCATCAGCTTCAGCCAACGCATTTGCTACTCCGTCTTCTATTGCAAAAGCCACATGATGAACTCCCATGCCTCTGTTTTCAATAAATTTGGCAATTGTGCTATCAGGTCCCGTAGGCTCCAGCAGTTCAATTTTTGTTTCACCACATTTCAGGAAAGCAGTTTTTACTTTCTGATCTTCTACGGTTTCTATATTATAACATTTCAATCCGAGTACATTTTCATAATAAGGAAGGGCTTCTTCGATACTTTTCACCGCAATGCCCAAATGTTCAATGTGAGAAATTTTCATAATTAAGTTGCTTTTAATGGTATTAAAATCTAAAGTTGGTTTATATCAACTGCACAAAGAAAACAAAAATGTGCAGAATAAAGAAATATTTCCCTATTTTATTTTCATCAACTAACGCTTTTTTTAGTTTATTTTTATTTTACACAAAGCGTAGTTGTCAGAAATATTTTTTCACGATAAAAATATTGGCTGATGCATGAATCGCTCCATTCTCCAAACTGGATATCAACGACTTAAAACATTATTTATCAGACATATTTCCTCATCACAGAACGACGTATTATCTAAAGACTTCAAATTATCGTCAATCTGTTTTACCGAACTGGCACCAATTATGACAGAAGCAACCTTCTCATCTTTCAGCAACCATGCCAATGACATTTCGGCCAAAGTCTGCCCACGTCGTGCGGCTATTTCGTTCAAGTCCCTGATTTTACGAAGAACATCCTCCGTCAGAGCTTCTTTCTTAAGATGACCTCCCGGGCAATACGTGAATCATCAGGAATACCATCCAGATAACGACCGGTCAATAATCCCTGTGCCAAAGGTGAAAAGGCAACAAATCCACTGCCATATTTACTAGCCTGATCCAAGATGCCCTCCTCTTCCGGCTCACGATTGAACAAATTATAACGCCCTTGATAAAGCAGACAAGGCACATGATTGTCGGCAAGATAACGATAAGCTATTTCCGCCGCCTCTTTAGGATACTTCGATATGCCTACATAAAAGAGCCTTGCCCTGACGTACGATATCGACAAGTGCCTGCAAGGTTTCTTCAAGTGGAGTTTCCGGATCATAGCGATGACTATAAAAAATATCTACATACTCCAGATTCATCCGTTTCAAACTCTGGTCAATACTAGCCATAAGATGCTTCCGTGAATTCCATATCCCATAAGGCCCCTCCCACATATCATGTCCAGCCTTCGTAGAAATAAAAAGTTCATCACGATAAGGAGCAAGAGATTTCTTCATGATTTGCCCGAACGTTTCCTCAGCCAACCCATAAGAAGGTCCATAATTATTAGCAAGATCGATATAAGTAATTCCCTTGTCAAAAGCATGATGAATTTTCTCTTTACTGCCTGACAGCGTATCCACATCTCCGAAGTTATGACAAAGTCCAAGAGAAATTTCAGGAAGCAGGATGCCACTCTTACCAGCCCTGCGATATTTCATTCCACCGTGATAACGGTCGGGAGCCGCACTATAAACAGGATCAATCATAACATATATCTATATAAATTACACATAAATACGAATAAGCAAGCGATTCAGCCAGTTCCACCGTACCTTAAACCAACGACGTGTACTCAACAGTTTACCTCCGAAACGTAAAATAAAATCCCGATAACTGAATTTCTTGAAAGGAAGTCCTGCTTCTATAAATTCAAAATGACTATATCCATGCTCTCTGGCATAAGTCATTGCCTCCCATACAGCAAGCACTCCCGGATAAAGCAACGGATAACTCTTGCGCATCCCAGCAGAAAACATCAGGTAAGCAGTATCATCAGAAAACAAACAAACCGAACCACCAATAATCTTTTCTTTATAACGGACTATAAAGATTTTACCCATTCCAGCCGGAAAAGAGTCTTCAGAGAAAAAAGCAAAAAGATGAAAATCAGGTAAATAACGATGAACTTTGGGAGAATAATATTTTTCAGCATCATGAAGAAAGCCCTTATATCTTCCAGGCTGGAGGCAATTTCAATAGAAGCCCCATTTTTAAGTCCCCTGGCAATCTGGCGTTTACGGGAAGCACTCATCCATTTATCAAGCTGTTCGTGGTGTATCGAATTGCGAACACGCAGCCACCGGACCGGATAATACCCGTTCTGCCTGAAATAACGGTAGCCGAATAACGGTTCTTCTAAGTTTCGAAACTCCAACAGAAAAGATCCCTCCTTATACAGAGTAGTAAAATAAGTCAATAATTCATTGAAAATCTCTTCCCGTTTCCGTTCCGTATTAAAATACTCTCCCACACCGTAAACGTATGTTTTTTCAGTAAACCCCAGCAGACGAAAATTCCGCCGGGTAATACACAGCAGTTTACCTATCGGTTTATCCCCTTCGAAAGCAACCAAGAGCACAGGACGATACCCCGGGGTTTGTTCCAATATCCGGAACAAATCAGTAGAATGAAAGACATTGGTTCCCGGAAGTTCAGGAATGTCCTTTGCATGCTCATATGTAGTCAACCTGATAGCCATTGTATCGCAAATTTATGATTTTTTTTGAGCATTACGAGTTTAAAGGTTATATTTGTCGTGTTAAAAACGAAGATTTTATGAAGAGTTTCAGCGAATTGATAAAACAACGGCGCAGCATGCGTAAGTTCACCGATGAAGAACTGACACAAGAAGAAGTGGTAACCCTGCTGAAGGCAGCCCTCATGTCGCCGTCTTCCAAACGAAGCAACTGCTGGCAGTTTATAGCAGTAGACGATAAAGAAACACTCGACAAGCTTTCACGCTGCAAGGAAATGGGATCATCTTTCCTGAAAGAAGCCTCTCTTGCCATTGTCGTACTGGCAGATCCGCTGGCAAGCGACGTATGGATAGAAGATGCGTCTATAGCCTCTCTGATGATTCAGCTACAAGCCGAAGATCTGGGACTGGGAAGCTGCTGGATACAAGTACGCGAACGATACACCGCTACCGGCATGTCTTCGGACGAGTATGTGCACGGCATTCTCGGCATACCTCTTCAGTTACAGGTTTTGTCCATCGTAGCCATCGGCCACAAAGGTATGGAGCGTAAACCTTTCGACGAGTCACACCTGCAATGGGAAAAAGTACATATCAATAAATACGGAGGAGAGTAAACGTGGCAGCAAAAGCATCAAACCATAAAGATACATACCGTGCTACCGCAGTTTTTCTTGCATTGATGGGAATACTCTATCTTGCCGACCGGCTGATAGGTTTTTCTTCCCACGGTCTGTCCTGGGTTATGCAAAAAGACACCATGCTACTTTATGCAGCCGTTGCTTTCTTATGGTTCAAGGCAGACAAGTCGGTAGGCATCATTCTTGCCGGAATCTGGCTCATCCAGAACATCGGTCTGGTAACTACGCTGCTGGGACAAATGTCAGGCTACCTGCTTCCCGCTTCCCTACTGCTGATAGGAATACTGCTCTACTGGTTGTCATCACGATAAAAAGTCCCGCAAACGTAAAAAATCATTTTCACCATGAATATAAAAAACATTATCATGATAGGGGCCGGCAACGTAGCGACTCACCTTTCCGTAGCTTTATCACAAGCCGGATATAATATCCGTCAGGTATTCAGCCGTACAGAAGCTTCCGCTTCCGAACTTGCCGCCAAACTGAAATGTCCCTATACTACAGATTTAAGCCAAATCACCCATGAGGGAGATTTATATATCGTTTCCGTGAAAGACTCAGCACTGAACAACATACTTCCCAAGCTAGTACAACGTGCTCCCCAAGCCCTGTTTGTACATACAGCGGGCAGTGTTCCCATGAACATATGGCAAGGACTGGCAGAACGTTACGGTGTGCTCTACCCCATGCAGACATTCAGCAAACTGCGTCAGGTAGATTTTCGTGAAGTTACATTTTTTACCGAAGCACATACAGCTGCCGACCTGAAGCTTCTGAACGAAATCGCCCTCCATCTGGGAAGCAAAGTATATGAAGCATCATCCGAGCAACGGCGATACCTGCACATCGCAGCAGTATTTGCCTGCAACTTTGCCAATCACATGTATGCCGTTGCCAGTCATCTGCTTTCAGCAAACGGTCTTCCCTTCGAAGCCATGCTTCCGCTGATTGACGAAACAGCCCGGAAAGTACACGAACTGCCTCCCGTCGAAGCACAGACCGGACCGGCACAGCGATACGATGAAAATGTCATCAACCACCATCTGGAAATGCTGAAAAGCGAACCGCGCTTGGCAGAGATATACGAACTGATCAGTAAAAACATTCACGAGTACGCTAGCAATAAAAAAGAAACCTTATGATAAATTACGATCTTACTAAAATACGTGCACTTATATTCGACGTAGACGGCGTGTTAAGTGCCGAAACCATTACCCTGCATCCTAACGGAGAACCGATGCGCTCGGTCAACATAAAAGACGGTTATGCCCTGCAACTCGCCGTAAAATGCGGACTACATGTTGCAATCATCACCGGAGGAAAGACAGAAGCTGTACGTAAACGTTACGAGGGCCTTGGCATAAAAGACATCTACATGGGAGCAGCCGTAAAGACCAAAGAATATGCCGAATTAATGGAGAAATACAATCTGAAGCCAGAGGAAGTGCTCTATATGGGCGATGATATCCCCGACTACGAAGTTTTAAGTCTTGTAGGACTCCCCTGCTGCCCCGCCGATGCAGCTCCTGAGATAAAAGCCATCTGCACATATATCTCACACCGCAACGGAGGCTACGGATGCGGACGTGATGTAGTAGAACAAGTTTTGCGTGCACAAGGCAAATGGATGTCACACGAAGAAGCCTTTGGTTGGTAATATAAAAACAAACAATTATGCTCGAAAACCTGAAAAAATATAAGATAAAGCTGGCTTCCAACTCCCCACGCCGCCGGGAACTGTTATCCGGACTGGGAGTAGATTATGAAGTAAAGCTTCTGCCCGGTATTGACGAAACCTACCCCGACACACTGAAAGGTGAAGAAATTCCCATCTACATTGCCCGCGAAAAGGCAGACGCCTATCGTCCGTCCATGCAGGCAGACGAACTTATTATCACTGCCGATACCATAGTCTACATAGATGGAGAAGTCTTAGGAAAGCCTAAAGATGAAGAAGAAGCTTGCCAAATGCTGCGCAAACTGTCGGGACGTTCTCACCAGGTCATAACCGGAGTATGCCTTACGACTACCGAATTCCAAAAATCCTTGCTTCGGTTACAGAAGTAACCTTCGACCAGTTGAGTGAAGAAGATATCCGTTTCTATGTAGAACATTACAGACCGATGGACAAAGCAGGTTCATATGGTGTACAAGAATGGATCGGCTTCATCGGAGTAACCGGTCTGAAAGGTTCCTACTTCAATGTAATGGGGCTTCCGGTACAACGATTGTATCAGGAGTTAAGGAAATTATAAACCATCGATTCCACGTCCGTAGCCAATGAAGTTCAGCATAACCCAAGCAACCATAGCAGATGCAGACGAACTAACATCATTTATAACAAGTATCTGGAAAAACATGGAACACCGGGAATGGTTTGCTCCAGAAGAAGACAAAGATTATATAAAGTCGCTATTGTCTACTCACACAGGTATTATATGGAAAGCCATTGAAACTGTATCAAGACAGACTGCCGGATTATTCATTGTCGTCTTTCCCGGAAAAAAATTCCGAGAACCTAGGTTACGACATCGGACTACCTGAAGCAGAGTTGTGCAGTGTAGCACACATGGATACGGTAGCAGTGCATCCCAACTTCCGAGGTTACGGACTACAACGTTTACTTATAAGTCAGGCAGAAGAAGCCTAAGCAAAACCCAATACCGTTATTTGTTATGTACGGTCCATCCGGAAAATTCTTTTTCACGCAGTAACATGGAAAAAATTAGGATATACGTATATAAAACAAGCGTTGAAATATGGTGGACTACCGAGATGTATTTATCTGAAGAAAAGGACATAACTATACTTTTTTTTCAGGGTAAGCTATAATAATAAAAGAAATGAATATAGAAAAGAAATAGAATTATTCGCTCAAATCTATCAACTGTAGTATATTCTTGTTGTAGGCCACTGACTTACCCCTGACGATATATATCACCGCCTGCTCAATCACAGGGAAAAGCACCACAAACCATTCTTTAGAGCATTATATTTATAAAAACAATCATAATGATTAACTTAACTCTAACCAACTTAAATTTACCTTCAAATTGAACAAAATCTCCCATATCTGTGAAGACTTCTCATTACGCATGTGCAACCTCTCAGCACTATTATGATGGTACAAGATATGTTTAAAAGCGGAAGACTTGATACCAAACCGGAGATAAAGAATAAATACATGAGTATAGCAAAACGCGAAACAGAACATCTGTTTACTCTCATCAACAAGATAGTCACCATCTCAAAGCTGGAGAACTATAAACTGGAGATGAACAGAACGGAAGTTGAGCCTACTCCAATAATAGAGAAACTGACAGAGAAATTCAAATCCAATGTACAGAAACCTGTAAACTTTATCATCAGCTTACAGACCAAAACAGCTTATGCCGACAACGATTATCTGGGTAAAGTAATAAGCAATCTGATTGACAATGCCATCAAATACTCTAAGGAGAGTGTGGAAATTAACATCACGTCTGAAGAAAGCGAATGCTACACCATCCTGAAAGTACGCGACAATGGGCTGGGCATATCCGAAGCCGACCAGAAAGTCATTCTCCAAAAGTATGAACGTGCAACGGCGGCAAAGCGCAGCTGCAAGAACGGAACTTCAGGCTTTGGACTGTGCCTGAACTTTGTTGACCAAGTGATAAAGGCGCATGAGGGATGAATATTCGTCAACAGTACAGAAGGAGAATTTTACCATCTATCTGCCGCTTGAAACTCCAAACAACAGAGACAATCGGTAAAACACAAGGCTGCTTATTATTATGGCTATGATATCATATACATCGAAGGTACCATGTATATGAAGAAGTCCGAGAAACTCGTATGCAATATAGACTATTGCAGCCCCTATTGTGTATTGCTTTATCGAGTATCTGCTATCAATGCCATAGGCGCATAGTACTGCAGCAGGTACGCAAACGACACTGCCTATAACATCTGCCAGATGAAAATCATTGATATGGTTCTCATATACATACGGACGATACGTGTACGACAGTACCAGCCCGATAACGACAATCAGAATACCTGAAATTATAAACTTCAGTTTCATAACCATCGTGAATCTTTATAATGGTGTATTATAACATATAAGGATATACGACATTATAAGCATTCCAATTGCAGCACCAACCAATAATCCATAATAAAATATACGACTGTATTTATAAGAACTTTTTTTCATAGGCTATAAAATATTACATTATACTTATATTGCAAAGGTATGTGTAAAGAGCAAGAGTTTATGTTATCAGTATGTTATCTTTAGGTTAATGCTTCACTCATCAAACAAATTCATTTCAATCCATACCCAACATTTATCAATACCCTTCAACCTTTCATCCATAGACATAGGTATATGAAAATCAGGAAATAAACAATCCTCCTCATTACAGTTCACATCCGGTCTTTCAAAGTAAGAATGACTTATATAACCTTCGTACCTGTAAATGGCAGTTCAACAGGCAATACATCACCAAAGCAAGTAGGCTTCTGCGAAGTCGGAGTACCTATAATTGAGAAAAGATGATTATCCTTTATAGTTGTAAGCAAATAATTAGCACTGCTGAAAGTGTTCTGACCTTGTATGAATACCACCTTCCCTTCAAAACGGTTCTTTATTTTGGGAAGGAATGGCAAGTTTTCACAATCTTCCAACGGAATAAGTTCTCCTGGTTTACCTTTACAGCAATCATAGAAATCAGGCATATATTTGAAAAGAAAATCTGATTTTCTGACAAATGTCTTATATTTTGATATACTGTCCGTATCAACCCAAGATATTGGAGAAGCTGGTCGCCAAGCATACTGTTTCCTCCACCATTATAACGCATATCAACCACCAGTTTCCGTATACGATGCTGCTTTATATCGGCATCCATCTTGTCTATAAATTCGAGAAATGACGGTAGAAAGTTCAGATAATTATCATCAACTTTGATGCCCGTAATCTGACATAATTGCAAATACGACTGCAAATCATACATCGCATTAAATTGAATATAGCATTTATCTTCAATTATCTGATACGAAAACAAATCATCACGCTTCACTGTAACAGGATATGGAGGGAACTTCACTTGACGCCATCCGGAACGATTCTCTGTTTCCGACTCAAAAAGCAGACATCAACTTCCCACCATGAAAAACCAAAGACAAAACACCCCTTTGCAGTAATC
>ENA-OQBJ01001315-OQBJ01001315.1-human-gut-metagenome-genome-assembly--contig:-NODE-1315-length-9935-cov-2.217679_pt1 | contig 9935 bp, 9 predicted proteins | sample MGYA00242743_ERZ504545 | MGnify/ENA primary metagenome ERZ504545 (study PRJEB26092, sample SAMD00036252) | human gut metagenome | host: Homo sapiens | study: EMG produced TPA metagenomics assembly of the...
CATTGTTCTGAACTATGCTTTTGTAATGTACAATAAGTCAATTTCCAAGATTGACATTGTACAAAGCATTGCAAAGGAGCTGCCTGTTCCACCGGTAATGTCCTATTTTCTTTGCGACTGCTGGTATATTTCTGAAAAGATAATCAATACCTTTGCACAGAGAGGTTTCCATACCATCGGTGCTTTGAAAACAAACCGTTTGCTGTATCCATCGGGAATGAAAAAGAAACTTCGTGAACTGGCCGCCGAATTGTCTGTTACACATCGTGAATTTGACCTTGTGACAGTCAAAAAACGAAACTATTATGTGTACCGGTACGAGGGAAACCTCAACGGCATAGAAAATGCGGTAGTTCTTTTGAGTTATCCGGAAAAAGCATTTGGTAATCCCAAAGCATTGCGTGCTTTCATCAGTACAAACGCAGCCCTATCTACACAGGAGATTCTTTCCTGGTATGTGTGTCGATGGCCGATTGAAGTATTTTTCCGCCAGTGTAAGGAGAAACTGGCACTGGACGGCTATCAGATACGCTCTGCACAGGGAATCAAAAGGTACTGGCTGCTTATGTCACTGGCACATTTCATGTGTGCAGTAGGTACTGGTAGATTCTGCTCGTTTGAAACTGGATATCACGAAATCTGTGATACCATTCAGCTGGAAAAGTATCGTTATCTTTTTCAATGCGCAAAGGAAAGTAATGATTTTGATTCATTTATGAAATTCGCAGTGTAGTTTTGTGCAATTTTTCAAATTTGCTCATTTATAGTTTGTAACACAATTTTTCAAAAATACAACCTGATTCGCAATTTATTTGTTTATTCTGCTGCGTTTAACGCTGCAACAAGCTGGTTCAGCGCTTCCTTTGTCACTCCCGGTACAAAACTCAGCATCTGTCTGAGCGGCATGGCTTCCATCATTGCCGCCATCATTTCGTCGTTGATCACTCCGGAATCATCATGCATCTGTTCCTCTGTGCTCTCGCCGTCCATTCCTTCCATTTCACCCATTGCCTGTTCCAATATGGCTTTTCCTTTCGGGTCTGCCATGATTTCTCCCATTGTGGAATTGAGGGTATACACTTTCGGCAGGATGGTTTCTGATTCTACCTGTACTTCCTCTGACAGAAGCACTTCCTGTGCATTCCGGCAAATCTGGATTTCATAGGCTCCGGTCTCCACATGCCAGTCATGGATTTCCGTATTCCAGTATGCATAGGCTCTGCTGTCAAGTTCAAAGGTGACGGTTTTTGTCTCACCCGGTGCAAGTTCTGTTTTTTCAAATGCTTTTAACTCCCGTACCGGCGGATGATTGTTCCGCCCTTCGGCGCTACGTAAAGCTGTACGACTTCCTTTCCTGTACATGCGCCTGTATTTGTTACGTCTACGGATACCAGCAGTTTTTCACTTTCCTTAAACTCCTTTTTGTCCACCGTAAGATTGCCGTAAGAAAATGTCGTATAAGACAATCCGTATCCGAACGGGAACAGGACTTCCATTTCTTTGGATGTGTAATAGCGGTATCCCACAAATATGCCCTCTGAATAAACCGATTTGTCATGTTCTCCGCCGTAATTCAAATAGCACGGCGTATCCTGTATCCGAAGTGGGAATGTTTCCGCCAATCGTCCGCTTGGATTTGCATTTCCGTAAAGCACATTGACCACTGCGCCGCCCACAGCCTGTCCGCCTAGGTAGGCTTCCAGCACGGCTTTTACTTTTCCGAGCCACGGCATTTCTACCGGAGCGCCGTTGTGAAGCACAACAATGGTGTTCGGCTGTGCTTCCGCCACCGCTTCAATCAGTGCGTTCTGGCAGTTCGGCATCCCAAGATGCTTCCGGTCATACCCTTCGGATTCAAAGCTGTCCGGCAGTCCGGCAAAGATTACCGCCACGTCCGCATTTGCAGCAGCCTCTACGGCTTTTGCAGCCAATGCTTCATCCACTTTATCCTCAACATCATCAAAGCCTTTGGCAAATGTGATGTTTTCCTTTTTACAGTTGCGAGAAATTCTACGGCGTCCATTGCAGATTCTGTTTTAAAGCTGTTGATGTGGGAACTTCCGCCGCCCTGATAGCGTGGTTTCTCGGCGTATTTGCCAATAAAAGCCACCTTTTTGTCTGCGGACAACGGGAGAAGCGCATCCTCATTTTTCAGAAGCACAATACACTCCTCTTCGATTTCCCGGGCTGTCTCATGGTCTTTTTCATGCTGAAATACCGCGTTTTTGTCTCTGTTTTCCTCATATTTGAAAATAACATTCAAATATTCTTCACAGGACTTGTCCAGTACAGATTCATCCAGTGTTCCGTCCTGTACTGCGGCAACGATTTCCGCATCCGTAGCGCCTTCACAGGACGGCATTTCCAGATTGCAGCCTGCTTTCAGAGCTTCCACACGGTCATTCATCGCACCCCAGTCTGTCATTACATAGCCGTCAAATCCCCATTCCCTGCGGAGCACATCTGTGAGCATTTCTTTGTTTTCACAAAGGTATGTGCCGTTCAGCTTGTTGTATGCGTTCATAATGGTCCACGGCTTTTCCTTCTTTACCATTCCTTCAAAAGAAGCAAGGTAAATTTCACGCATGGTGCGTTCATCCATTTCTGAAGAGCTTGTTAAGCGGTGATATTCCTGGTTATTTGCCATAAAATGCTTCGGACTTGTTCCGATATGTTTGCTCTGGACGCCGTGGACAAGCGCACCTGCCATTTCCGTTGACACAAGCGGGTCCTCTGAATAGTATTCGAAATTACGTCCGCACAGCGGGGAACGCTTAATGTTCATAGCCGGGCCTAAGATTGCGCTTACATTTTCTGCCTGACACTCTTCCCCCAGTGTTTCTCCAAGTTTTGTCACCAGCTCACGGTTAAAGCTGGATGCGGTTGCACATCCCGCTGGAAAGCAAACAGCCTGAATGCTGTCGTTGATTCCCAAATGGTCTGCTTTATCGTCCTGCTTGCGGAGTCCGTGAGGTCCGTCTGATACCATTTCCGAAGGGATTCCGAGACGTTCCACTCCTTTTGTGTGCCAGAAATCAAGCCCGGAACACAAAGATGCTTTCTCCTCCAGAGTCATTTTGGAGACCAATTCTTTTATTTTTGCTGTTTCCATGTTTCATCCTCCTGCAAATCTTTCTCTTTTGGATAAAGATAGCTATATTTTTTCTTTTCGTATTATAGTTTTGAGTTATTTATTGTAAAAATAGGTTTGCATTTCCTTTACTGAATGGTCACGGAATGCAGTACCACATCTACTTTACAGGTTACTTTGATTTCATAGGTTCCCGGCTCTGCTTCCGTGTATATTCCAGGATTTCGGGTCGCATTTGGCATTATCAATAATTACCCCTTGATAAGTAAATGGCCCTAACGGACTTTTCGACGTTGCATAGGCAAGGTAGGTCAGTTTTTTATCCCGGTACACACACGGATATACATAATAATAAATGCCGTTTCGCTTCCGCATGGAGCTTCTGATGATAAGCGTGATTATGAACTGTATTTGCGGATAGGCTGGAACCCTGACAACTGATATATTCATAGCATAATGATATGGACAGGACATTTATTTACTCCCGTCCTTCTTATATGTTGTATCACGTTTTAATCAGTACTATAATAAAGAAAACTTGAATTTGAAAGAGTGTTTGCAATGAATGAAAAGATATATAAAACGCAAAGTGGATGTATTCATTATTGGATAAATCTGGGACAAGATCCAGAAAAAGCAACCTTGATTTTCCTTCCAGGTTTAACTGCCGACCATAGACTATTTGATAAACAAATTGAATTCTTTGAAGGCATATATAATGTTTTTGTATGGGATGCACCTGGTCATGCAAAATCCTGGCCGTTTGAATTTAATTTTTCTTTGTCGGATAAAGCGAAATGGCTTGATGATATTTTGAGCTTGGAAAACATTCGGTATCCAGTGATTATAGGACAATCCATGGGAGGTTATGTTGGTCAAGCGTATGCAGAATTATTTCCCAACAAGCTGAAAGGATTTATTTCTATTGATTCTGCTCCTTTACAAAAGAAAATATGTAACAGGAATCGAGCTGTGGCTTCTGAAAAAAATGGAGCCAGTATATAGATACTATCCTTGGAAATCATTATTGAAAACGGGAACAAATGGTGTGGCTACATCCGAATATGGTAGAAAATTAATGCATGATATTATGAATGATCTACGATGGTGACCAAAAAAGATATGCCAAAATCGCAGGTCATGGTTTTAGAATATTGGCAGAAGCAATGGAAACTAATCTTCCATACAGAATAAACTGTCCGGCTCAACTGATATGTGGAGAAAAAGATCATGCCGGTTCTTGTATTCGTTACAATAAGGCATGGCATAAAAATACTGGAATTCCTATTGCATGGATTAAAAATGCAGGACATAATTCAAATACCGATGCACCGGAGGAAGTGAATTCGTTAATAGAAAAACTGATAAATAAGATATGATGAATCGTAGGAAACTCCCAGTTTGTCGTAAACATTTACATACTATTGTTTAGAAAAAAACAGTTCCGTTTATCCCCTCGAATTTCTCCTATAAGTGAAGGAACAATTTCTGACTTTATGACAGGGTTACATACCCTGTCATTTTTATGGTCATTTTAGAAAATCTGTTCCCGAATCACAAGATTATATAGCAGTGACCCTGTATCTATGGTAGAATAAATTCATCCATAGATGCCCGGTCACAGAGGTATTGCTACCTCGGAAAGGAGATTTTATGAAGAGACCGGACAACAACAAAATAACAGCACTTTACGAGAGACTGTCACGAGATGATGAACTGAATGGAGACAGTAACAGCATTGTAAACCAGAAGAAAATGCTTGAAAAATATGCCAAAGAACAGGGTTTTACGAACCTTGCACACTATACCGATGATGGGTATAGCGGCACAAACTTTGACAGACCCGATTGGAAACGATTGACTGCTGACATTGAAGAAGGGAAAATCGGATGTGTTATCGTCAAGGATATGAGTCGAATCGGCAGAAATTATCTGGAAGTAGGCTTTTATACGGAGGTTTTATTCCGAGAAAAAGGCGTCCGCTTTATTGCCATTTCCAATGGTGTTGACAGCACACATTCTGAATCCAATGAATTTGCACCATTCTTAAACATTATGAATGAATGGTATGTGCGTGATACCAGCAGAAAAATCAAGTCTGTACTTCGCAACAAGGGTATGGAAGGCAAGCATCTGACTTCTAATGCCATCTACGGATACAAAAAAAAACCGGAAGATAACAACCACTGGCTTGTTGATGAAGAAGCCGCTGCTGTGGTAAGACGTATTTTCCAGTTAATTATTGAAGGGAATGGACCGATGCAGGTTGCCAGAATACTCACAAACGAAAAGGTTGAGCGTCCATCCTACTATCTTGCAAAGACAAGCATTCCCAATATACTAATCCGGAGGACTGGATGATATTCAGAGATACGCAGGAAGCTATTGTTGATGAAGACACCTGGTATGTGGTTCAGAAAATCAGAGAGACCAAGCACCGCCCAATAGCACAGGGCAAAGCAAATCCGTTAACCGGACTCATGTTTTGCGCAGATTGTGGTGCTAAAATGTTCAACCACCGCACGAAAGGCTATGAGAAAAAAGATAAGGATGGGAATCCGACTGGTAAATATACCAATGCACAGAATAATTACACCTGCTCTACCTACAGCAAGGCAAAGGGACATTTTGAAAACAAATGCTCCCAGCACCACGTAAGAACAGATGTGGTCAGAGACCTGCTTTTGACAACACTGCATTATACGGCAAGCTATGTCAAAGAACATGAGGATGAATTTCTGGAAAAGGTTAGAAAATCCAATGTTTTGAAGCAGGAAGCTTCCAATGTCGATAAATTCATCGCACTGGTTCATAAGTACACAGATTTTTCTGAACTGACCACACCAATGATTCACGAATTTATAGACAGAATTGAAGTTCACGAAGCTGACAAGTCAACAGGGGAACGCACACAGGAAATCGACATTTATCTCAAATATGTAGGCAGGCTGGATGTTCCAATGCCTGAACTGACACCGGAAGAATTAGCCGAAAAAGAACGGAAACGTCGCAAGCGTGCGTGGAATCGAACCTACAACCGACGCAAAGCTGAGAAAGAACGTGCTGAAAAAAGAAAAAGCAGCTTTAGAAGCTGCAACTGATACTGACAAATCTAAAAAGTGAGCATAGGCAACTGCCGGAGTTTCTTTTTGGCACCGTTTTGGCACCGCTAGTCTGATTTTTCAATTTTTAATTTACCTGTATTTCCTCTTACTGACAAATGTTTCACTGTTTTTAATCTGATAAATTTACGAACAATTCTTTTCTTAGAGTACAGAAAAACCCGTAGAACCGAAGTTCTACGGGTATCTTACGTTTGGACACAACGTTATCTTGCGATAACAAATCTATATTCAAATTGTATTACTCGATGATTGTAGCAACCTTTCCAGATCCTACTGTACGTCCACCTTCACGGTATCGGTCTTGCATATTAAGACGTTTTTTTTCGTATATTTCTGTCTTTTTATTATCATTTTCAGCCGGAAATCCGGAGCGTTTTTCTGATTTTTGAATTATTTTGTTATCATACTGTTATCACAACTTCTTTGGTGAACACTCAATAAAAACAAATTTAGGATTGCATATACACTCACAGGTTGTTATGATCGTTCTATGGGTGCTACCTACACGGTAGGCGGTTAGTCCTTCTACGGAGGGACTGTGGTCTACACTCCGTTACGGTCGGTGCTAAACGAGTGCCACCGGCACTCAGCACCCCTCCGATTACATAGAAATCCCCAGCTCGTCTGACAGAAATCTTGCTAAAGGAGGGGATGCCAATGTTGACGCTTGAAGGTCTGATTGCTGTTATTAGCCTATGCTTGACAGCTTTCAGTCCCGGATACACAATAGGAAGCAATAAGACACAAAAATAGCCGCCCCAGTCTGCTAAACTAAGCGGCAATTTTTGCTATATTCACACTCAATACACTGAATAAAATCCGTTACTGTTGAATCTCTTATTTACTGATAAAACTTGATTTTTCTTCTTTGAACCTTTAATATTCATTGTAGATACCTCTTGTATTCGTTAGATTTTACCAACTTGCCGGTCAGTAATAATCTAATTTTACTTGAGGTATTTTTTTGTCAATCTCTTGACCTATTTAAATTATACAGGAAGCTTTTTGGCGTTTTTTTAGGCATTCTGTGCTTTTCTTTTTGCAATTTCTTCTTTCATCGCAGGAAGTGTTTTTTCCAGATCAAACTTGCTTACAAGAATAAACATAATAACAAATATCACTAACGGTGTTACAATAGTGAATCCGTAAATTGCCATTTTTGTAGCTGCCGGCGCTGCAGTCAGTGCAGCATCATAGCCGACTGCCGCAAGGAACCAGCCGATGATAGATGTTCCGAGTCCGCTTCCCACTTTACCGCCAAAGCTGGATGCACTGTTGGAGGTTGCTACCATTCTTACACCATATTTATATTCATTATAATCAATTGACATTGCCGTCATAACTCCAACCAGACACATCATCGGAATGGTTGCAAATGTTGTAATACTTCCGAATAATGCGTAGCAGAAAAAGATGTCTTTTGTGAAGAGAAGCAGCATATTTGCTCCTGCACCCATTGCAAAGCTCACCAGTAGCGTTTTCACAACACCAAGTTTCTTAATCATCGGTCCTACAAGTATGAATCCTAACAGGGTCGGAATCATTCCGATTCCTCCGAGAACGCCGACCAGGTTGTCATTACCGAAAATCCATTTACAGTAATATACTCCCGCACCCGCTGCAAGACCATATATAATGCATGAAAGCAGATTCACCACCAGAACAATCACCCAGTATTTGTTGTGGAACAGCTTTCCAAGCGCTTCCTTAAACGGAATCACTTCTTCATCCTCTTCTTTCGCTTCTACTGCCACTCCTGCCTCTGTTGCTGTCTCACGGCTTGTTGCATAACAAATCAAGGATGCCAGTATTACAATAATTCCCATGATAAAACCAAATTTAATCCATGCGTTTTGGTTTCCGCCCAGTGCATTCGTAATCGGAATCATACAGATTGCAAATATCATACCTGCCACATAACCGGTCGCCGCTCTCCATGTTCCCATGATGCCTCGTTCTTCCTGGCTGTTCGTACGAACGGTCATAAGCGAATTATAAGGGATTGCCATTGCCGTATATAATACTGCTGTCAGAAGAATGTTCGTTATTGTCACGTAAATAATCTGTCCCATATCTCCTATTTTCGGCACAGTAAACATCAGAACCATTACAATACCTGCCGGAATTCCCGCTTTCAAAAGCCACGGACGATATTTTTCTTTTCCCGGTTTTGTATGGTCAATGATATTTCCCATAATCAGGTCTGTAAATGCGTCAATAATCTTACAGATAATAAACATTGTTGCAATCGCCCCGGCAGCCATACCAACCTTATCCGTATAGAAGTATGTAAGCTGTCCTACCAGTGCGGACATCGCATTCAATGCGAACTGTCCCGTAGCATCTCCGAAGTAATCCTTCACGCGCATTACTTTCTGAACGCCGAATTTGTCCTTTCCTAATGGTTTTTTACTCATTGTGTTCCTCCTTCATTTCGTATCACATTTTTTCTTGATATCCTGTAAGCTTAAAATATCACATTCCTAATTGTCCGTATTTTAATTTTAGCTTATTTTTTATAATTTTGAATTTGCAGCGTTCAGCGCATCAATGACTGCCAGATACATTGGCTTTGCCTGCGCATCCTGCATAAGCAGATCGGATATGGTCATGGACAATGCAAACTGAATCAGCGGGTCTTCCAGCATTCCCGGCATCATTTCTTCAAACATATTGCGGCCAAGTTCTTCGGCAACCAACTCTCCGAGTGTTGACTCCAACGAATATTTCTCGAATTTCAGATTGGTATCCGTCTTGTACTCGTAATGATATCTGCCGGAACCAACCGTGAATTCCGCTTCTTTCTCCGGAAGCTGGATAACTGCCGTTGTATTCACCGGAATCTGCACGTCCACACAGATTTTTCCTTCTCTGCAGCTCCATGCACTTACGATTGTTCCATATATGGATTCATAAGTTGCGGACACCTCTGTCATTCCCTTTGTCAGCGTCGGCTGAATCCGTATTTTCTTATATCCCGGTTCCATACAGCGTATTCCTGCAACTTTTTCGTACAGCCAGCTCCAATCGAACCGTACGCATAATGGTTCAGGGAGTTCATACCTGATTCGTCAAAATCCCCATTTGGCAGAATGGAATTCCAACGCTCCCAGATTGTCGTTGCGCCTTTCTTTACTGCATAGAGCCAGCCCGGAAAATCCTCTTTCATAAAGATCTCATCCGCCAACCCATGAAGACCGTTTTCTGACAAACAATGACACAGATACGGTGTACCCACAAAACCTGTCGTCAGATGATTATGGTGTGCCCCGATATTCAACTCCAATGTCTCCAAAATACGATTACGAAATTCCGGTTTTATCAAGTCAAAGTACAGCATCAGCACACAGCTGTCTGTGTCTCGCTGACCATTCGTCCGCTTCTTGTCACGTATTCCACATGAATGGCTTCTACTATTTCTTCATATAAGTCACCGTATGCTTTTGCTTCCTCTGCATACCCCAATGCATCCGCAGCATCCCGCACAATCCTGGTCGAATATGCGTAATAAGCATTTGCACCAGATATTTGTCCGTTCCGCCTGTCCGGTCGGTGCTTCCGGATTCTATGTCCAGCGCCAGCCAGTCTCCATACTGGAATCCACTCTGCCACAATCCGTTTTTCGAGACTCTCGCATGTATATAATCCACCCAGTTCTTCATCATCGGGAATTGCTCCGCAAGCATCTCTTTATCCCGTAAACCTTATAATCGTCCACG
>ENA-OQBJ01001316-OQBJ01001316.1-human-gut-metagenome-genome-assembly--contig:-NODE-1316-length-9912-cov-4.299234_pt1 | contig 9912 bp, 10 predicted proteins | sample MGYA00242743_ERZ504545 | MGnify/ENA primary metagenome ERZ504545 (study PRJEB26092, sample SAMD00036252) | human gut metagenome | host: Homo sapiens | study: EMG produced TPA metagenomics assembly of...
TTTATTTTTTCGTCCATGTCATTGTGCAATATTCACAATTTATTTTTTTAATCTTCTTACACTATCACTAAAAAACAGTCCGGTAAATATCCGCTATTGAAACAGAAAACTTACCTGCTTCAGTTAAGGTTAAACAGTCAAAAATGGGTGGTACCATAAGTGCCACCCACAAAATACTAGTTATTAGTTTGCATATGCACTTTCAAGAACCTGCTGCATTGTCTTTATAAAGCCTTCTTCATCAAGGCTTCCAGCTGCATAGTCAGCAAATACCTGACCTGTGTAGTTCTGTGCAATACCTTCTTTAAATCCAGGAATTGACCAGTGCCATGCGGATGTCTTTCCTGCTTTCTGATAATCAGTAATTGTCTGAGCAAACGGATCATCGCCTACGATTGTGCAGGATTTAAATGGGCTTACGAATCCAGCTTCTTTTACGAGAACTTCCTGAGCTTCGTCTGTTGTCAGCCACTGAAGGAATGCTTCTGCTGCTTCTACATTACCATCTTTGTATACAGACCACCAGGATGGGGAGCTTGTAAGGATTGTATCCTGTCCGTCTTCGAATGCGTATGGGATCATACCAACTTCGAAATTACCAGCTTCTTTGTAAGCGTCAGCGTCATCACCAACCATTGTTGCACCGATCCAGGATCCCTGTGTAACAAATGCATATTTACCGGATGAGAAGTTCAGAATCTGCTGATCGTATGTACCGGAAACAAGGAGCGCAGGATCTGAATACTGGTTCAGAAGACCTACAAAGTTAGCGAAATCTGTGAAACGGTCTTCGTCAAGTTTACCGCCATCATTGAGCATGTCAATGTAAGTAGTGTCATCTCTGTCAAGACCTTCATCCAGATATGTACCAAATAAATGGTTACCTGTTGACCAGTAAAGGTTAACTGGTTCTGCTGCATAACCTACAACTGCTGTCAGTCCAAGTTCATCTTTCTTGGAATCAATTGTCTCAAATGCTTCTTTGATTGCATCCGGACTTGTTAATGTGGAAGGATCAACTCCTGCTTTATCAAGGATATCTTTATTATAAGCAAGACCAATTGCTTCTGTTGTATATGGGAAACCGATTGTACCCTGGCTCTCATCAACATAAGCTGCATCTGTATCAGAAGCCCATTTCTGATCACTCATATCTACTAACATATCTGTCCAGTTAGCAAAGTCTGCTCCACTACCATTTACGAAGATATCAGGCATGTTATCTGACTGATAGTATCCTTTCAGAGTACCCTGAATATCGATTCCACCGCCCATGGATTCGATTTCTACTTTAGTTCCTGTTTCTTTCTCATACATTTCAGCTAATTTCTTCAGCTGAGCGTCAACTTCGATCTTACCATTTACAAGACGAATACTGTCACCGTCTGCTGCCTGTACGGATACTGCTGCCGGAACCATTGATGCGATCATAGATACTGCTAAAAGTGTTGCAAATACTTTTTTCTTCATTTTCGTCACCTCGTCATTTTTTTAACTGTTTCTTTTTACCTTTTGCGCATAAGGTTTTTTGATAGTTGTATAATACCACTTTGTTTCTGAAATAGCAAGACCTTTTTCGCATAAGTTTTAATTTTTTTATCTTTCTTTTTCGTCATTTGTTAAATATGCACAATTTATTTTTTCTATCTTATTACACTATGTCCAAAAAAGTGCTACTTTAAGGTCAAAAAAGTGCATACTCTTTGAATTGTATCCTATGGCTTGTGTCTGTTTTTCCTTCGTCAGACAAGTAAAAACTTCTGCGCAGAACATTACGGAATAATTTCCTGTAACATAATAAAACAGCATTTCAGGTTCTGCACCCGAAATGCTGTTTTATTATGTCTTATTCATTTTGTTTCCGTTTATGCTGCCTGTTCTTTTTTCTTACCGGTGATTGTAAGCAGATGGCTCTTGATCAGTACCGGACGTACTGCATTGTAGATCACTGCTACCAGGATCACAGAAACAACTGCATTGAATAATGTCGCTACAGCACTCATTTTTGCAAGTGCCTGTGCCAGTTCCTGAGGCTGTCCGAGAATATACTGTTTGTAGAAATATCCTACGATCGGATCTGCTACAACATTAAACGCAAGACCTGCTACAGAAGCAATCACACTCCATTTGAAAACGTATTTCTTATCTGTGCTTTCATTGATCTTTGCAATCTTATGTGCTACCAGACCTGTGATCAGGCCAATACAGAATTTCAGTACAAATGTCTTTGGTGCGCCTGTGATATATACAGGATCCATCAGGTCTGCGATTCCCATTCCGATGGCACCGGACAATCCACCGTATACACCGCCGATCAGAAGTGCTGCCAGTACGCAGAATGCATTTCCGATATGGATGGATGTTGCATCACCACCCGGTACAGATCTTAATCTGCAAGAATGTAAAAGATACATAGCATAACGCAGCCATAAGAGCTGTCTCTGCAAGTTTTGTAATTGTGCTGTTCTGAGTATTCATAATAACTGTCCCCTCTCATATGATCTGATAGAAGGCTCATATCAATAAGTCAGATTGCCTGTTTGATTTTCACTATCAGATTTTTTATATATTGACGCATCAATATGTTGAAGTTATCATACGTGAAATGTGTCATTATTTCAATGACCAATTTTTTGAATTTTTTAGAGGTCAGATTAAATATTATGCAAAAAGCCCTCCGTCTGCATGCTGTTCACATGAAAACAGAGGGCTTCATTATTCTATTCGGTTAGATCCTTGCTACGCCTGATTTTCTTGCTGCTTCTGCTACAGCCTTAGCTACAGCGTCTTTTACGCGTGGGTCAAAGGCTGCCGGAAGAATATATTCCGCTGTTAATTCTTCGTCGCTTACCAGACCTGCGATTGCATATGCTGCTGCAACTTTCATTTCATCGTTAACATCTGATGCTCTTGCGTCCAGTACACCACGGAAAAGTCCCGGGAAGCAGAGTACGTTGTTTACCTGGTTCGGGTAATCAGAACGTCCTGTGGATACCACTGCTGCGCCTGCTGCTTTTGCTTCGTCAGGGAAGATTTCAGGTACCGGGTTTGCACATGCAAAGATGATAGGATCTTTTGCCATTGTGCGGACATATCCTGTGTCAGTGTTCCAGGTGCGGATACACCGATGAAGATGTCTGCGCCTTTGATCACTTCTGCAAGAGTACCTTTCTCTTTGTTGAAGTTTGTGATCTTAGCCATCTCTTCTTTGATCGGGTTTAATCCTTCTCTGCCTTCGTAAATCGCACCCTTTCTGTCTGTCATGATTACATTCTTAAGTCCCATGGACATTAACAGTTTGATGATAGCAATACCTGCAGCACCTGCTCCGGAAGTAACGATCTTCACTTCATCAAGCTTCTTGCCAACCAGTTTCAATGCGTTGATAACACCTGCAAGTGTGATAACTGCTGTTCCGTGCTGGTCATCGTGGAAGATCGGAATATCACAGCATTCTTTCAGTTTCTTTTCGATTTCAAAACATCTCGGTGCGGAAATATCCTCAAGGTTGATTCCTCCAAAGGATCCGGCCAGGAGGCTTACTGTTTTAACGATCTCATCAACATCTTTACTGCGGACGCAGAGCGGAATCGCGTCTACACCGCCAAATTCTTTAAAGAGTACACATTTACCTTCCATAACAGGCATACCAGCTTCCGGTCCGATATCTCCCAGTCCAAGTACCGCAGTTCCGTCTGTTACAACAGCAACTGTATTCCAGCGTCTTGTCAGATCATAACTCTTGTTTACATCCTTCTGGATCTCCAGACAAGGCTGAGCAACACCCGGTGTGTAAGCAAGGCTTAAAGCATCTTTGGAATCTACTTTGGCTCTTGATACAACCTCAATTTTACCTTTTAAGTCATAATGCATTTTTAAAGATTCTTTTGCGTAGTCCATTTTGTTTTGGCTCCCTTCTGCACTCTTTTTTTGAGACGCCTACATTGTAACATTAACCCGGCTCAGATTCTACTGTTTTTCTGACCTTTTTTATCAAAATAACTAAAACCGCATCTTCCTGTAGAAAATTAGGAAGATGCGGTTTCAGTTATTGTACTTTATCATTTGATATCAGGTTCCAAAAGAAACTTATTATCATTATTTATCTGTATCAAAATGTACTTCCGTACCGGCAACTGCCCGTTCATCCAGAAGCTGTTTGAAGGTCTTGGTCTTTGCTTTCTCTTCATAGTTATCAGACCAGTAGTAGCCTTTCAGTTCGTCCATATACTCATAGTAATCGCAAAGATAGATATATACTGTGGAAACATCCCTGTCCTGTATTGCATATGTGTCCGCATTACTGTTTGCCACTCCGCCATATGGCATCATATCTCCATTGGCATCCAGCATAACAGCAACATATTTTGTTTCCGGATCCTGCATTTTCATAGTGATCTCAAATGGTGTTTTCGTAATGGAGAGAACGCCATCTCCATTTTCATCTACTACATTTACATCCTTTTCAACCGTATCGGAAGTATTTTTCTCTACATCTACGTTGAATTTCCAGTCACCTTTCAGTGTCCATGAGTTATATCTGTTATTACCTTCATTTGCCTCAGGATATCGTTCAAAATACTCATTCCACATCTCAGTGAAAAACTGATGCTCCAGATCCTTCTGCTCTTCTGTCAGGCTCTCATAATCTGCATCGTCTGTACTGATTCCATGCTCTGCCATTTTCTGATTATATTCATCCCGCAGATCCTGAGGGATATCCGGGGTGGTATCCTGATTCTCCGGAAGAGCGCCCACAATATCTTTCAGATCCAGCTCCATGGTAAACCGGTCAGGTACTTTGATGTCTTTGACATAATCACTGATTGCCGGACCTCCCACCTGAGGAAGCTTCTCATCACTGTATTCATCCATTCCCAGTGCCTGGGCTAGCTTATCAAAACTAAAGTCCTCAGAATCTACATCAATCCCTTTTTCTTTGAAAAATGCGTTACGCACCTCATAAAATTTTGTCCATCCTGCCTCATCCACTGTCATATCTTCTACAGGAATACGCAAAACTCCTGCATAGGTGTTATCATCCAGCATTTTTCCATCCAGATAAGCATTGAACAGATTACTTTTTCCATCCATGTAATCATATTTCACTGTAGAATTTTCGCTGAGCATAATATTGGGTTTTCCATCAGATGTAATGAATGTATCCGGGAATTTATCCTCTGTATGGATTGTCATGGACAGGTACAGAGCCATTTCATTACAGTATACTTCTGAAAGCGTGACAGTTGTTCCATCTACTGTTTTACTGTATGATTCATTGTCTTTCGTTTTATCTGCATTGTTATTTTCTGTTGTATTCTGATCCTCAGACTGAGCATTTTGAGAATTACTGCTGCCCTCCTGACTTCCATCAGCATCTGCAGACAGTGTATCTTCTGCAGATGCTGTCAGCTGCTTTGCGTATTTCGAATAATCACCATAAATCCCAGGGAATTGCCGAGCTGCTTAAACACATTTCCGACCATAGGAATGTTCTCTGCAAATGCAGGATTTGTGATACACACTGCGGAAAACACAGCTGCCGCTGCGGTCAGTCCCAAAGCTGTTTTGTACACTGTTTTGAATTTCTTATGCGATTTTACTGTTCCTGTGGATTTCTTTCCGGAACTTCCTGTTGATTTTTCTGTTGATTTTTCTGTTGATTTCTCTGGCAATCTTTGCACAATATTCTCTGCATTTTCCACATTTTCAGAAGCTGCTGCCATTTCCCTGATTCTGGCAAATGCTTCGTTTTTTGCATCTTCTGCCTGCTTTGGCAATGGAAAATCTGCCTGCATGATTTCCTCTATCGCATTATCATTTCTGTTATTCTTTTCTTTATCAAAATCCAACTTCTTCGCCATGATCACTTCATTCCTTTCTTGAACTTACTGTTATGTTTCCTGCTGTTACTGATCCTGTTCTCAGATTTTCATTCTGATATTCTGCAAACCTTCTGCTATACCTGTGAATTTCTCTGTTTTTCTTTTTTTCTGCTGCAGTCTCTTCTTCTGAATATTATCTTCTGCTGAAGTATATTCCTGCTTTAGCTGCATACGGGCTCTGACCAGTCTGGTTTTTACAGTGTTTTCATTCATATTTAATATAGAAGCAATGTCTGCGATCCGAAATCCCTCTACATAATACAGAACCAGTATGATCCTGTAGGATTCGTCCAGCATTCCAAGCATTTCCTTGAACTCAAATTCCTCAATGGACATATCCTGTCCGGGGACTTCCGGAAGTTCTTCGGCTCTGCTGAAATTTTTGTAGTGTCTGTGGATTTTATTGCATTCATTGATCAGGATACGGATCATCCAGGTTTTGAAATATTCCGGATTCTTCAGTGTATGTATTTTTTCAAAGCAGGTAAGTATGGTATCCTGTATGGCATCTGCGGCATCCTCATCATTATCCAGGATTCCCCTTGCCACCTTGTACATTGCCAGAGAATTCTTTTCCATCAGTTCCAGAAATGCATCCGCATCTCCTGAGATGGAGCGTTTTACCAACTGTATCAAATGCTGATCCTCCTTGCTTAAAGTTTTATGTGTTACTGTTTACTTCATGTCCAGTAGCTCTTATGTTTTTACAAATATGTTTCATTCGAATGAAGCTTTGTTGTTTTGTTTTACACTTATTAGATGGGGAAATATAAAGAAAAGTTTCATATCTTTTAACTAAATTTTCAGGTGTGAGATTTTTTATATTTATTATAACCTCTCATCCGCATATAATTGTAATACAAACAAATTATAAGCCCTGAATTTTCCCACAAAAAAAAACGGCACATTTCTGCACCGGTTTTTATCACTCATAATCTTTCTTAATGTTTTCCTTTTATTCTTCAGCATTCAATCTCTTCTGATACATAGACTGGAGCAGGAATTTTCCTGTCTCTGTTTTGAATACTTTTTCCAGCATGTTTCTCACATTATTTTCCGGAAAAATTACTCTCATCTGCATTTACCAGATAATCTGCCTCTATCATAATCTGATAATCAATACCATCGATTCCGGTTATTGTATGATGATGACTTACAATATAAGAAACACGATCTACAAATTCTTTCGGCAGATCTGAATCTGCGAAAAATTCCTCTAGCAGTGCCGCACTTTCTTCCTCCTGATGTTTGCCGTTGGCATTTCCGTATTTTACTCTGCAGAGAGGGCAGGCAATGTCGTGGACAACCGCAGTCACCTCCACCAGCTTCTGCTGCTCCGGTGACAGATTTTCGCCTTCTGCGATTGTTTTTGCATATGCGTATACTTTCATGAAATGGCTGATGTCATGAAGATCTCCCTTGGAATACTCTACCATTTTTTTTACAACTTCTGCTACTGTCATGTTTTGTTCCTGCCTTTCTCTTACGGGTTTAGTTACTTGTGCACTCCGTTCTCAGTAACCGGGTTTATCTTATTCTGAAAAACAGCAGAATCTTTCGATCCTGCTGTTTACAATTATCAATTATTTGCAGAGTTCCTCTGCCATGGCCTCAATCTCTGCTTCGTTTGCTTCGCTTAAGGAAGAAGTGATCTTTACATTATTTTCAAGCCATGTGATATTTTTACTCTTTTCAAACATTCCCTGCATGATTCTTGCTGCTGCAGGTGCCCAGCTTCCGTTTTCGATGAGACCGATGGTACGGTTCTGGTAGCTGCGTTCTGTAAGGTTCTCTATGTAGGTACGCATAAACGGGAAAATATCTCCGTTGTATGTAATTGTGGCAAGTACCAGTTTGCCGTAACGGAAAGCATCTTCCACTGCTTTTGCCATGTCATCTCTTGCAAGGTCAAATACAGTTACTTTCGGGCAACCTTTTTCTTCCAGTTTCTGTGCCAGAAGTTCTACTGCTTTCTTTGTGTTTCCGTAAACAGATGTATAGGCGATCACAACACCTTCGCTCTCTACTTTGTAGGAGGACCAGATATCATATTTCTCAAGGTAATGTCCCAAGTTCTCTGTGAGGATTGGACCATGAAGCGGACAGATTGTCTGGATATCCAGAGTTGCGGCAGCTTTCAGAAGCTTCTGAACCTGTGCACCGTATTTTCCAACGATTCCGATATAGTAACGGCGAGCTTCGCAGTCCCAGTCTTCTTCTACGTCAAGTGCTCCGAATTTACCGAAACCGTCTGCTGAGAACAGAACCTTATCAGTACTGTCATATGTAACCATAACCTCCGGCCAGTGAACCATTGGTGCAAATACGAAAGTCAGCACATGTTTTCCAAGTGTCAGGCTGTCACCGTTTGCAACCACCAGTTTCTTTCCGTCCAGATTCAGGTTTCTGAAGAAATTTCCCATCATAGTGAAGGTCTTGGTATTTGCAACTACAGTTGTGTCAGGATATGCTTTCATGAAGTTCTCGATATTTGCGGCATGATCCGGCTCCATATGCTGTACTACCAGATAATCCGGTTTCGCACCGTCCAGGACTTTGGCTACATTTTCAAGCCATTCATCTTTGAAATTAGCATCTACGGTATCCATAACTGCAATCTTTTCATCCATGATCACATATGAGTTATAGGACATACCGTTTGGCACTACATACTGACCTTCAAACAGATCTATCTGATGATCATTTACACCTACATAATAAATATCATTTCCGATTTTCATGATAACATGTTCCTCCTTAGCGATATCAGGGCCGGTCAAATCCGGTTAAAAATTCCAATTTTTTTATTTCTGAACCTATTATATCCACATTCATATCGTTCGTCAAGTTGCATTTTATCTCTAAAATTTCACCCCTTAACTCACATATAAAAAGTAATACTGTCTTTTTATTTAATACCTATTCTGACAAAATTCCATATTCCTTATATAACTGTTTTCGAATATCTGTATTTGTCACAACAGACTGTATTTCTGCACTTCTTCCATCCATAATCAGACGATTAAGCAAAGTGCTTAATCGTTCTTCGCCGATTGCTTCTCCAATTGCCCTGCCCCTTGCTTCTCCAATTGCCCTGCCCCTTGCTTCTCCAATTGCTTTTGCCTCTGCTTCCGCCTCTTTTTGAAGCCGTTCGAGCCTTTCAGATTCCAGTTCAAGAACTTTTCCACCCATAATCTTACCTATTCCTTTCCGGACTGTTTTTTCATTCCTGCATATATAGTCCGCTATTTTTATGATCAGTTTATTTAAATTCATGTATAAAGCCGTCTTATCTGCTCCTGAAAGTTCTCTTTCCAGATTTATCCGGATTTCCTCATAGTCATTTAGCAAACTCTGGAACATTTCCGGATTCTCACTCATTTCATGAATATCCTTTTCATATCGCATAATATAAAACGGCAGAAGCATCAGTAAATTTTTTTCAAAAATACTGTTTCTCGTATATGTCTCCAATTTCATTGTCGGAACCCAATAATGTACTATTTTCTCATCCGAAAGTACCATCTCTATCTCCAGAAAATCCGGCGTATTCTTTCCGCTTCTCAAATATAATACGCAGGACTTTGGAAAATCCATCCTGTATTTGCGTCCCTGTTTCTGTGCATTTTCAATTGCTATGGAGAAATCATATTCTATCATACGAATTGCCATAGTTGTATCGTCTACACTTTGACATTCAATATGATACAATTTACCAGCAATCTTTAAACAGGAATCCGTGATAATCTCTCCGTTTTCCTGCTGATGTTCATTGCGCAACTGCACAATCGGTACATTCTCCGGATAAGAAGTATGGAATACTTCATTAATCAAAGGTACTGCCAGATATGGCATTTTCTCAATCATTGTACGAAATACATCATCAAATATCGTATTATTCATTAGATACCTCACTTCTATTCTAACATACGGTAACAATGTTTGAATACCCAATTTGCACAAATATCATAAATCGGATAATCTTTATCCTTCGTACATGCTTTCATAAAGGGAAATAGATGACCGG
>ENA-OQBJ01001317-OQBJ01001317.1-human-gut-metagenome-genome-assembly--contig:-NODE-1317-length-9912-cov-1.922432_pt1 | contig 9912 bp, 12 predicted proteins | sample MGYA00242743_ERZ504545 | MGnify/ENA primary metagenome ERZ504545 (study PRJEB26092, sample SAMD00036252) | human gut metagenome | host: Homo sapiens | study: EMG produced TPA metagenomics assembly of...
CCCGTGACAAGCCCCCGGATTTTCTTCCTCTCGTCACGGGTCAGCCCCCGGGCCATCAGGACTTCGGGCCACGTTGGCCCGAAGCCTGCGGCTCCACAAGCAGGGCGCGGAACTTCTTCCGGCAGCGTCCTTTCTGGTTTTTGCACTCTTTAGCATAACGGCACCCGGCGCAGGGACCGGAACTGCCCCTGCCCGGACGGGGAACCTCCTTCATCATCTGTTCAAAAGGGCTGTCTGTGAAATTCATTTCCTGTCCTCCTTGTCCTCCCCGCCTGCTTCCGGTTCTTCTTCGTTCCACGGCGGGGTATCATCTTCTTCGGATTCTTCCGGTTCCTCGGCTTCTTCCTCATACTCGCAATAATCGTCCTCCAAGTCCGGGGCCTGATGTTTGGGCTTATAGATTTTGAAGTAATATCCGGCCCCGCCGCCAATCAGACTACCGCCGCAACCAGAAGGAGGGAGAACAGGCCGTTGTCTGCCTTATCCTCTTTGGGCGCTGGCTCCGGCTGTTCTGGTTCCTCCGTGGGCGTTTCCGTTTCCGGTTCCGTTTTCGGTGCGGGTGTGGTTTCCGGCTCCACAGCCGTTCCTTCACCGTCTTTTTCCGCAAGGGGAAGGAGGTCTGTTTCCGTGACGGCGTTCAGGAAATAGACATTTTCGCTGGACTTCTGGTTATCAATCACCAGAAAGAAGATATTCTCGTCCGGGGTGGTGATGGTGTAAAATTCCTTCCCGTCCTTGTCGGTGGCCTTATCCACCACGGTTCCGGTTCCGTCCGGGGTGAAGGGATTGGGCTCCGCCGGTTCCTCCGGGGTCACGGTTTCAACTGGGATAGTTTCAGCCGATGTGGTTTCGGCCTGCGGTTCACTGCTCTGGGCGTAGGCGGGGATTGTAAAATAAGTACCGCACAGCAGGCAGGCGGCCAGCGCCGACAATCGGTGAAGGTTAGGCTTCTTCATGGGCTTCGTCCTCCTTTTCTTTTCCGTCAGCGGACTTCGGGCCAGTCTGGCCCGAAGCGGCAGGGGTGTCCTTCGGGTTGTTTAGGAAAGCCAGGAGCTCGGCAGGGGTCAGCTTCATGGAGCGCACCGCCTGCACGATCTGGCTGTTTTCCTCCTCCTGTTTCTGTTTTTCCAGTTCCCGGACTTTGGCCTGGCACTCGGCGGCCTTCTCCCGGGCTTTCTCCAAATCCTTCTCGATTTTTTCAAGTCTGTTCATGCGAATCTCCTTTCTGTTTATGACGGTCAATTTCCTGATAAACGGCCAAATGCGTAGAAATGCTGCGTCCAGTAGGACGTGCTGATACTGGCGTATTGAATTGGGTTCCCACAGTGGATCATCATATTGTTGCTACATAAATTCCTACGTGGGAGACTGGCACGCCGCTGTCATAGGTGCCAGTAAAAAAGATGATATCGCCGGGCTTTGCGTCAGCGGGGGAGACACGGGCGCACTGGTTGTAAATGCCCTGCGCCGTGGTGCGGGGCAGGTTATGGACGCCGCTGTTGGAAAATACCCAGCAGACGAAGCCGGAGCAGTCAAAGGAGGTGGACGGGCTGGAACCGCCCCATACATAGGGATAGCCCAAGTATTTCTCCGCCTCCCCAATCAGGGCCGCGAAGGACGGGTCGGACAGGGCCTCCCCGGGTATCTGGTAGCCGGGGTCCGTCCCTGTGCCGCCTCCCGTGTAAATGCCTTCCCACAGGTGGGGCTTGTTGCCCTTTAATTCCTGCATGACGGAATAAATCTCCTTCTGCTCCATGGTAAGCCGGGTATTCACCACGGCGGGGAGAGTGCGGTTTTTTAAGGTCACATGAGGATATAGTATTCATAAGGGACTTCCTCGCTCGTCTCGTTGCCGTCCGCGTCTGTGCTGGTTTCTGTGCGGTAGCGGATTTCCACTTCCTCGGTCAGCGTCAGCTCGTACTGTGCTTCAAAGACCTCCCCAAGTTCGCCCTGTATCCCTGACCGGGTATAGCTGTGGTATTTGGCCGACAGGTAGGAGGCAAGCTCATAGGGGTTGTGGCCGATTTCATCTACGTTGTAGCGGTATTCGTCATAGCCGCTGTGGGTGTGCTCGATATTGGCAATCTTCTGTTTCAGGTCATTTTCCAGAGCGGTATAGTCCTCGTCCGTCCCTAAAAGGTCGCTGTCAGCGGAGGCGTAGGAGGTGCCGGATATGGCGTTTGCAAGGCCGCTCCCCAGCATGGGGATAAGGGAGGAAAACGCTGACAGGATATAAAACAGCAGGAACAGTACCACGATAATCAGGATAAATACCGGGTGGCGGGCCGCCGCCTGAACCGCCCGTTTCGTAATGGTTCCGGCTGTGGCGGCTGTTTTCTTCGCCGCCCGTGCCCCCTGCTTTGCGGCCTGTCTTGCCTGTCTGGCATACTGGCGTTTCAGTTTCCATTTCTGTGCCATGCGGGAGAGCGGGTTGCTGGCAAGCTCCGGGTGTTCCTTTGCCATCTTCTGAAAATCCAGATTGGCCCGTGCCGCCAGCTCCTTTCGTTCCCATTTCGCCACCCGGCGGGCCGGGTGCTCACGGTAGCGGCGTCTGGCAAACCGGGCGAGCTTACGGGTTCCTGCCTCTGCCACAAGCTCGGATTTATGGGCTCCTTCCACGCCTACGTTCTCATGCTCAATCTCGTGTATTTTGTTGTGGGTGTAAAACCATACCTCCGCCCGCACACCCCGGACAGCCTTCTTTGCCAGTCCCGGCTGTTTGGGCGGCTTCTGTGAGGCCAGCTTTTCCCGGGCCGATTCCAGTTTCCGCCCGGCCTTATCCGCTTTTTCCTGTGCCTTCTCCGTCTTGTCCGGTTTCCTGCCGTCAGAGCGTTCCTTGCCGTCAGCCCGTTTCTCCCCATCGGCATATTTCTCACCATCAGTACGTTTCTTACCGGCCCGGTCAGGCCCGGCCTCTTTGTCATGGGGTTCCTGCCCTCCGTCTCCGTCCGCATTTTCCTCCCGCCGCATATGGTCGGAGGGGCGGGCCCGCTCCGTATCCTGCCGGAACTTCCCGGAGGCTTCGGGCCATGCTGGCCGAGGTGGCCCCGTCCTGCGGCGGCGTGTCCCCTTCCTCAAAACGCAGGCGGCCGGAAGGGGCGGAATCCGGCGGCGGGCTGGTTTCATGCTTCGGGCCATGTTGGCCCGAGGTGAAGGTATCCGGCGGCGGCTGTTTTGGCCTGACTTTTTTTTTTGATTTCTTTCCCATAGGTCATTCCTCCTTTCCCGGAACAAAAAAAGCCAGCCTCAACATTTCTGTGTGTTGAACTGGCATACATCACGGTTAAATACCGGCGGCGGGACTGGGGTATATACCCCGGGGCGGTGCGCATGGTAAATCTTAAATCCTTATCCTTCGGGTTTGGGAGCCCCCGGTACTCCGGGTAGGCGTTCAGGATTCTTTCCGCCTTCCGGTTCAGCGGGTAGAGGTAACGGAACATGAGGCCGTTTATTTTTTCAATCCCCTTGTATTCACAGTAGCCATGGGTCAGCCAGAACCGTCTTTCTACCCCGTCAAGGGCGGCGTTTTCTTCCAGTAAGAGCCTTGCGCTCCGCGGGTGGATTTTCTCTCCGGTGGCCGTACAGCGGTAGACGCTGGTGGGAAAGCTCCCGATGTACCGGAAGTTCGCGGCCTGATACACATAGCCGCATTTCCCCATAATGCGTCCGCCAGCGTGTAGAGGAACAGGCAGTCTGTATTATTTTTCAGCCATTTTACAAGCTGGGAGAGCACCCGGCTCCCAAAACACTGGTTCCCGTTCATTTCAGGGAGAAAACACATCTTCCCGATTTCCAGATAGTCGCCGGATTGGAGCCTGTGGCGGGGGAACATCTTCCGTATGCTTTGGAGCGGCTGGGTTCCCCAGCCCAGCGCCACCACGCCCGCAAGTCGGTTTCCAGTGTAAAAGCCCAGATAGTGCTTATTCAGCCGGGGCATGATTTTGGAATAATGGTAGCGGCGGATAAAGCCGATGGCCTGCTCTTTGGGGATTTCCCGTACCGTGAGCTTCGGGCCACGTTGGCCCGAAGTGGTGTCATTCCTGTTTTGGCTCATTCTTCTTATCCTCCGGGCGGGTTGTCATGATTGCATAGAGCTCCGTATTCTGCGGGAAGTGGTCTACGAAGGGGATTGTGACGTTCCCGAAAAACAAAAGGCCCTCACCGGAATTGGTGTGGGTCACATAGGAAAGCTGGTGCGGGCTGATACCGAGCTGTTTTGCGATGATCTGCCGGTCGCCTGTGCCTGTGCAAGCAGGACGAGGAATCCGTAGTTCTCAAAATATTCTCAATTTCCGGGCTTGCCAGAAATCGTAGGGTAGGGTAAAGGCGTCTTGCCGCCGTTGGCGGCAGGTTTCCTACACCCTCCCTCGGAACCGGACTTACTCCTCTCGAAGTATCCGGCTCCCCATTAGTAATTGACGTATTGATTAGTGTTTGTGTATTCTTTCATGGCACTTGCTACAAACAACAAGTGTTTTCCGCCGCTTCTTTTTCATCACGGTTTCCCAATCAGAATTCCCCAACTCGTTTAGGTTCCGTATAACGTGAACCTCGTACAAGTCGGCTTCTTTACACCCACATAGTTCACAAACTCTGGCATTAAGCCGTTGTCTGATAGTGGTTTTCCAGCTAAATTTCTTTCTCTGATAGATGATGTCACTCGCTTCGCCACGCTTACAATCTGCGATTTTAACAGGGCGTACACGTTTTGTCCCAGCTTTGGTTTCATAAGGAACAGACCACGTTTTCCCGTCTTTGTGCTGGCGGATGATTTTGCGGATACTGGTTTTATGCTTGTTGGCAATCGTCTTTAAGCAGCTATACTCCATGAGATAGCAGAAGTAGTCCAGCGTGTGATAGTCACAGGCCAGATTGTAATAGTTGCATAGTCCTCTTGCTTCGGCATTGTACTGCTCCACAATCTCATAATCCGCAAGGTTGAGAAGTCCGGCTCTGTGTATCGGCTGGAACTCCCCATTCTCCTTTTGGCGAATGACTTTCTTTGCAAACATAAATTTCTCAATCTTTTCCGTATGGGGAATAGTAAGGGCAACTTTCATGTGCAGGGTACGGGATTTTCTCCACGTCCCGTTTTCATTCTGTGACCTTTGACCTCCTGATTTCTGCGGACGCAAATATCATAGCCAATGAAACGGACTTTTTCGGAGCTGTGCGTTATCAGCGTCTTTTCTTCACTCAAGGTCAATTTCAACTCTGTGCTTAGAAATTCAGCGATTTCGGTTTTTAATTCTTCACATTCCGCTTTTGTGCCGCACACACCTGCCAGCCAGTCGTCCGCATAGCGGACAAAAGTAAATTTCTTATTGTCGGCGGGTTTGCAGGCAGATTTCTCATAGCTTTCTTCTGCGCTTTATGCTGGTCAATCAGTTCTTGTCTTTCCGCTTCATTATCGGTATGGTCAATCCAGTAGGACAGCCTTTTTAATTCTTTGCTTGCCGTATGATATTCCGGTGTCTGATATGCGGACCTCGGTTTATCAAGCGTTCTGCGATTTCCCGAACTTCTTGTCCAGCTCATTCAGATAGATATTTGCAAGTATCGGTGAACAGATACCACCCTGCGGAGAACCGCTGTAAGTGGCGTTATACTTCCAATTCTCGATATACCCAGCTTTCAAAAACTGGCGAATGATGTTCAGAAAACGACTGTCTTTGATTTTCCTGCTCAAAATCTCAATCAGTTTTTCGTGATTGATGTTATCAAAACAACCCTGAATATCACCCTCGATAAACCAAACCACGCCTGTGAAGTCAGAAGAAATCTGACGGAGTGCGGTATGACAGCTTTTGCCCGGTCTGAAACCGTGGGAGTGACTGTCAAAGACAGGTTCATAGATAGCTTCCAAAATCATTCTGACAACTTCTTGCAGGAGCTTGTCACGGAAAGACGGGATACCCAGCGGACGGAGTTTTCCGTTTTTCTTTGGAATATACCACGTCTTACAGGGTTAGCCTTGTAGGTTCCGTCCTTTAGTGACTGGATTAACTCTTTTACATAGAAGTCACTGAAACCGTCTGCGGTATCGTCGTCGATACCTGTGTTGTTGCGCCTTTGTTTGCATAAAGTTTCTGATAGGCGGCGTAGTAAATATCTTCACGGAGTAAATATCTGTATAGCCTTGTGAATACGCCGTCTTTGTGTTCGCTGGAACACCTTTCAATACGCTCTAAAATTTCAGATGTTGGTTTCATTGAGGTTTCTCCTCCCTTTCATTCTTACATTTTAGATGTTACTAACTGGCTCCCTTCGCCATGTAAGGGTCATTACCCCTCTCGGACTACTATGGAGCCTCCGTTGCCATATCCGGCGAATGAGCCGGACTTAGGCAATCCCCAGTTAGCGTTGTGCTTAGGTGAATGAAGATTGTCGGATATGCTTTCGGTTCGTTATGACGTGTTCTCACGCCTGTTTCATAACGTGTAGCAGTTGTCCCGCCGTGAAAGATGACGTGACAGCGTTATGACATGGGTTACAGGACTTTTCCCACACCTGCAAAAAACAGGAACTGGAACCTTACATTCGATAAACCCAATCTTATCCTCATATCTTCTTAACATTAGGAAACAGTCGCACCTAAGTCCTTTGGTGACTATTCCTTTTTCTGCCATGCGCTGTTCCCGTAAAGGATTTCTCCTTAGTCGGTAAGGCAGATTGTTTCGCACACTGCCGTGTGCGGCAGTACCTTAAACTGCTTTGCACAACGCCCTATCTGGGCGCACCTTCACATTCTGGGTCAAAGCTGACGGGACGCAGCCTTTCTTCCGCAGCATTTTCCAGATGGCAGCGCAGTAGCTGGCCGTCAGGGCGTCCCGGAGCAGTACGTGAAATTCGTCAAAGTAGCACCATGTGGAAAGCCCGTTCATGAAGTTCAGGGAAACCTGTGAGTTCACTAAATCCTGCATGATGAGCATGGCAATCGTGCGCAGTCCCGCCCCCAGCTTCTTTAAATCGAGGCACACAAGGCGGCGGTTCAAGTCCACGTTGGTTTCATGGTTGAATACGTTTAAGGAACCGGACACGTAGATTTCAAGGGAGGTTGCCAGACGGGAAGCCTCCGCCTCCGGCTGTTTGCAGAGCAGTTCGTATAAATCCTGCAACGTCGGCATCTGTTTCTTTTCCGGGTGCTGGATATGCTCCCGGTACATGAAGCGCACACAGCGTCAATCACCGTCCGGTCAATGGGCTGTAGGCCGTCCTTGCCGCCAACAATGAGCTCCATCAGCGACAGGATAAAGTCGGCCTTTAAGGCCATGGGATTTTCCTCGTCAAAACTCAAATCTATGTCCATGGGGTTGATGTGGTGCGGGCTGTCCGGCGCAATCTCAATCACCTGACCGCCCAGCCGCCGGATTAGCGGGGAATATTCGCCCATGGGGTCTACTACGATAATCCGGTCGCGGGTGGCGAGGAACACGTTCACAAGCTCCCGTTTTGCGGCAAAGGATTTCCCGGAACCGGGTACGCCAAGGAACAGGCCGTTGGGGTTTTTCAGTTTCTTCCGGTTCGCCATGATGACGTTGTGGGAAAGGGCGTTCAGGCCGTAATAGACCGCCTCCCCGTCCATGCGGAGCTCCTGCGTTATGAAGGGGACGAAAATGGCGGTGCTGCTGGTAGTCAGGCCCCTCTGTATCTCAATGGCGTTGTGGCCGAGGGGAAGGCTGGAAAGGAACGCCTGCTCCTGCTGGAAGTCCAGCCGTTTCAGGGCGCAGTTGTATTTCTGCACGATTCCTGACACGGTGAACAGGTCGTTGTCCAGCTCCCGCCGGGTGGGCGCCATGTTGACCACAAGGAAGGTCAGGAGGAACATTCTTTCATTCCGGCTCTGCAAATCTTCCAGAAGGGTCTTAGCGTCCTGGCTGTAGGTCACAAGGTCGGGAGGCAGAATGTCCATGTCGTAGCCGGAGCGCACCGCCTTTTTCTGGTGGAGTAGGGAAGTGCCGCCTTGCCGCATTTCGGCGGTAGGTCTGCACCACCCTCTCCGGGAACCGTACTTACCCCTCTCGGAGTATACGGCTCTGTCATTGTTCGTTCAGTATTCACTCACTGGTTATGTATCTCATGGTGGCATTTTTCACACACCACAAGTGTTTTTCCGGCGTTTGGCTAACATTGCGATTTCCCACTTGTTTCCTGCCTTTTAGATTTTTCAGCTTGTTTACGTGGTGAATCTCGTAATGGTCACTTTCCGCCGTGCCGCACAGCTCACAAACTCTTGCTTTCAACCGCTTTTCAAGGGTAGTCACCGATTGACCGTAGATAACAGCCGCATTGCTGATAATGTCAGTCGGATTCTTCGCCTCTTTACAGTCGATATAATTCACAAAATACCGCCGCTTTGCACCCGCTTTTGTTTCATACGGGATACCCCAATCGCCTTTGCCGTCTTTGAACATGGCTATGACCTTTGAGATACTGCTTTTATGTTTTGACGCAAGAGTTTTTAAGCAACTATATTTCATGAGGTAGGCTAAATACTTCATTTTGTGGAAATTGCTTGCCATACCGTAGTAGTTGCAAAGCCCTCGTAGCTCATCATTGTAGGCGGTAACGATTTCTAAGTCTGTAAGCCGTAGCAGAGAATTACGATGTACAGGAAACAGTGTCCCGTCGATTTTCTGTATCGCTATTCCTTTTGAAAAGATGAATTTATGGATTTTGTCGTTAAGCGGCACAAGCAGTTCGGTATGATTATTCAGCGTCCGTTTTTTGGCATTGCCTGGGCCGCCACGCTTTATTTCTCCACTTCTCCGAACACGCACATCATAGCCTAAAAACCTTGCACATTCACTGCTGTGGGTAATGAGAGTTTTTTCTTCACTGAGTTCCATTTTCAACGTTTTCGCTGATAAATTCGGCAAGTTGCTCTTAATCCACTGGCAGTCCTCTTGGCTCCCTTTTACACCTATGATAAAATCGTCGGCGTTACCGAACATATTTGATTTTCTTGTCAGTCTGCGAAGTACACGGGATTGACATAAGCCGCTTGCGTTTTGGTTTATTATTCTGCAAGTAACCGTTCTTTCTCCGTGCCGTCTGCCTTTTTGATGTAATAGGAGAGCATTTTGATTTCGTTGTGAAGTTCTCGGTATTCAGGCGTTATCTTCTCTGTATTGGGTGCGTCAAACTCGGCTTTCAGCTTCATCACATACTTGTCCAGCTCATGCAGGTAGATGTTGGCGAGCAGTGGTGAGATAATGCGCCTTGCGGCGTTCCACTGTATGTTTTATGGTACTGCCAATCCTCTAAATATCCTGCTTTCAGAAACTTGTAAATCAGCTTAATAATCCGTGCGTCCTTGATTTTATTGTTTACAAAACCTACAAGTGTGGCATGGTCGATAGTATCAAAGCAACCTTTAATGTCGCCCTCAACAAACCAACGTGTGCCGTTAAACTCCTTTTTCAGTGACGTTAGTGCAGTGTGACAACTTCTTTTTGGTCTGAACCATGTGATGCATTCAGAAAAACAGGCTCATACACCGCTTCCAACACCATGCGTAGAGCTTCCTGTATCAGCTTATCCGTAAATGTGGGTATTCCCAACGGACGCTTCTTTTTGGGGTCGCTCTTTTTGGAGATGTAGATTCGTCTTACCGGCGTAGGCTGATAGGTATCGTCGGACAGTGATTTTATGATGTTTGCGATTTTTACTTCACTGAAACCATCAGCCGTATCATTGTTTGCACCTTTCGTTGCCGCTCCGTTGTTAGCGTACAAATGGTTATACGCCAGAAAGTAGAGGTCAGGACGCAACAGGTAGCGATACAGTTTTGTAAAGATTTCTTCTTTGTTTGCAAGTGAGTTTTTATCTGATTCTTTGCTAAAATTTGGTTGTTGGTTGCAATTTGGTAGGTTTTCCTCCCTAATTCAACTTTTTATTTTAAGTCCACAA
>ENA-OQBJ01001318-OQBJ01001318.1-human-gut-metagenome-genome-assembly--contig:-NODE-1318-length-9909-cov-1.842261_pt1 | contig 9909 bp, 9 predicted proteins | sample MGYA00242743_ERZ504545 | MGnify/ENA primary metagenome ERZ504545 (study PRJEB26092, sample SAMD00036252) | human gut metagenome | host: Homo sapiens | study: EMG produced TPA metagenomics assembly of the...
CCATGTTCATCTGGATCGCCGTGATGACCTTGGTGTTCGCCGCGTCGGTGTCGGCAAGCTCGGATTTCTCGAACCTGGCCACCATGATGCGCCGCGGCGTGTTCCTCATCGTGTCGGCGTTCTCCACCACGGGCTTCCAGAACGTCACCACCAACCAGCTGACCACATCGCTGACTTCCGGCGCGTTTTTGGTCATCGCCGCGCTTATGTGCGTGGGCGGCGGCGCTGGCTCCACGTCGGGCGGCATCAAGTTCAACCGCATGGGCCTGATCATCAAGTCGCTTGTGGCCACGGTGAAGGAGACGTTGGCGCCCGACTCGGCGCGCGTGGTGGTCTCGTACTACCACCTGGGAAGCGCATCCTGTCGCCTGAAGTGGTCAAGCAGGCCATGACCGTGTTCGTGCTGTACGTGGTCACCTACGCCGTGGGCGCGCTCGTGGGCATCGCGCACGGCTACGACGCCACGCAGTCCATCTTCGAATCGGTGGCCATGGCCTCCAACGGCGGCATCTCGTCGGGCGTATGCTCCCAGGCATGCCCGCGTCGCTCGAGCTATTCTATATGCTGGAGATGTGGCCGGCCGTCTGGAGTTTCTCACGTTGATCGCGCTCATCGTCGAGGTTGTGGTGACGCTCGACCCTCGCAGAGTGGTGAAGAGCAGGCTGGTGAGGCGCTCATGATGCGGAAAGGAATGGCCGCCGCGGCAGGACGATAGGTTTCTACGGTAAGCTGGAGTATTTCATCCTTGTCGAACATCAGCCCCATCGGCATATTTCAATTTCCAGCGGAACGATTTCGCCGGGTTTCAGTTTTTGTTCCGTAGTGTATGTGTAATATGGTTCCGCTTCTGTGGTACGCAGTGTGTCGAGCTGGCGCATGGATGCCCGCATATATCCTGTAGCGGCGATAGTTGCTCCTGTCGGATCAAAGAAAGGCTTTCCGTCTTTTGAAAGTTTCTCTACTTTGATGGCAAGATCCATATCGTCATGGTCGGGGGCAGATACCCATAAGTGCAGTTTCATATAACCGGTTATTTCGGTAGGTTTTGTCATACGGAACCGATAAGTAACTTTCGGCTGTCTGCTTTCCGACTGGTAGGAACTGATTGTCTCTTTTTGCGGCAGACTGGTTGAAAGTGAAGAGTCGGCAGCCGAAAGATATAGCTTGGTATACTTGGTACGCGCCAACGGGAATTCATTTTCTACACGGTTTACAATATTTTTACCTCCAGGATTAAGTACAGACAAGCGTACTTTAGGTGTTTGCTCCCATCCGTTGTCAATGTTTTTTAAGTAATAATCAAAGAAACGACGCAAGTCTTCCACGTTTTCCGGCGAATAATAATCGTACCACTCATTGGTATCGTGCACTCGTAGCCATTTCTTATCTGATGAGATACGGCGATATCCCGCAAAGGTTCCATGTGTATGTACAGAGTTAGTATAACTTGCTACTACATAGGCCGGGACAGTGATGTTTTCCAGACGAGCTGCCTTGTCTTCCCAATAGCTGCACATGAATGGCTGTTCTACAATCATGCGTGGCTGATCCTCGAGCATTCCGTGGGCAGAAGAGAATGTTTCGGCTATCATTTCCGGAAATTCCGGCATGGGTATTCCTCCCTGTGGCTTGACTCGCGAAAATGATCACAAAAACCTTCCAAGGAGCGATGGCAGCCAAGTGCTTCGGTTGTTCAGCGGCAATGAACCATTGTGACACTGTCAGCCAGGAATTGCCGGACATGCCAACTTTGCCATTGCACCATTTCTGGGATGCAATCCATTCTATCACATCGCAGCCGTCAAGCGCATCTTCATGTCCCCAGTAAAGCAGGTTGCCTTCAGACATATATGCACCACGTTTGTCGGGATTAACCACAGCATATCCGTGTGCTACCCAATAAGCAGGGTCAGGACCTTCAAATTTTTCGAGCCCTGAGGTGGCACTGATTGCCACACCCGAACGCATCGGGACATCATCGAGCATTTGTCCTCCGATTTCTTTCCCATATGGACTCCAGGCAAGAATAGCCGGACAATTCTCTTCGTTTACCGGACGGAAAACATCTGTGTAGATAGTTACTCCATCGCGTAATTTAATAGGAACATCCCGTTCCAGCAGTATGTCACAGGGCAAAGGCATAGCTCCCTCACGACGTACGGTTCCTGCTTTCAGGATAAGAGTTTCTTGTTTAAATCCAGGATATCGGACACGAGGTGCATCGACGGGAAGTGCCTTACGCAATGGAACGTCGAAGGTTTCGCCTGAAACATTGTGCAAAGTCATTTGCTGTTGCTGTGCAGGTAATAGTTGTGGGGCAAGTATAGCAAACAATACTGCTCCGATCATGTTTTTTCTACTCATTATCATATCTGTTTTGTTTGATTTTCTTTCTGGCAAAGTTCTGCACTTTTTGCCGTAATTGTATGTTAAATCTAGAAACATAACTGGTTAATTACGAAACAGAATATAAATTTGTAATAGAAAAAAAACATTATTTACTAGTTATGGAAGAAAGAATCATCCGTCTGCCGGAGCTGATAACGTATCATCAGATTAATGAAGTATGGGAGGAAAGTATAGCTTGTTTCTGCACCAAAAGTGATATGAAAAATATCAGTAAGATACCCCCTGTACTTGCAGACATGTTTTCGTTTATAGTTGTGGAGGAAGGTATGGCACACTATATACTCAATTATAAAGAATATAATGTACGGAAAGGTGATATGTTATTGTTTTCGCCTAGCATGCTGGTTTCACTCACAGGTTGTACGGACGATTTCAGATGCATGAACTTGATGTGCGAAAGGAGTTTATTCGAGCATATGCTGTCGTCCAATCCTGCCTTTCAGACATATTCTTATTACTTTTGCCGCACCGATACACCTGTGGTTCAACTAAAACAAGAAATGCAGACTGCTATCTTGAAGTGTATGGAACAGATCCGTATGGCTATCATTACCCGCAATACTTATCAAAAAGAAATTATTCAGAGCCTGGTGTATACTTGTATGTTACTGGTGCTTGAGGTGATAGAGGAACGTGTGTCTTCCCTTCCGGTGTCACTGGGACGTACCGAAAGACTGTTTCACGACTTTATGGCGTTGGTAGTTGCTCATTATAAGCGGGAGCACTATATAAACTTTTATGCCAGCAGGCTATCTGTTACAACCACTTATCTGTCTCGCATTATTCGGCGGCAAACGGGGAAAACTGCTGCTTATTTTCTGGGGGGTATGCTTTATGCAGAAGCCTGCCGCTTGCTTACCCGTACTGACTATACAGCCCAACAGATTGCAGAGGAACTGAATTTTTCTGATCAGTCAGCCTTCGGCAAATTTTTTAAGTCGAAGGCTGGTGTTTCTCCTCATATATTTCGTCTGAAAGGAGTAAACAGATAAGAGCTGTTCACAGGTAAGCTTACTAGGAAAATGCTCTTATTTCACAGAATAATCTTTTCCAAATCATCGGGAACATAGACGCAGCCAGTAAACTCCTGTTGTGCTTCAGCAGTATATCGCTCTTTTCGGGTAGCGAGTGTCTTGTCCTCCGTGTGATAGAGCAGCAGATTCTTTACATTCAGTTTCGAAGCGAGTCGTCCGGCATCGAGAGCTGTACTATGATGCTTTTCGTAAGGCTTGAAGCGTTCACGGTCGTCGTACAGACAGAAAGCCTCACATAACAACCAGTCGGCTCCCATTACGTAGTCGTGATTCAATTCATTATAAGGTTCATCACCAAGACATACCAGTTTTTTCCCATCGGGAAGTATTGTACTGAAACCATATTGTTTTTCTTTGGTTGAGGCTATGTCGAAACATTGCAGGGTAAAGCCTCCGGCTTCGAAACACATTCCGTTGTCGACGATATGTAGTTCGATGCCATTTCCCAGCCGGGCTACAATTTTGGTAGGAAGTGTCATGCGGCAAATCCAGTCGAGTACTTGTATGGCTTTGTCGTGTCCATATACGTGGAACGTACCTTCATATTTTCCAGCCTGCATAAGCTGAGCGACGACACGTACCACCCATACGGCTCCTAATATATGATCGGTATGTGCATGGGTAATGAACATGGCATGAATATAGGTCAGTGGTATGCCTGCTTTCTCTAGTTGGATAAGTATTCCGTTTCCTCCTCCGGCATCGACCAGCAGGGTTTTATTCGGATGACGCAAGGCAAAGCAGGTATTATAGCACTGGGTAACCGCAGCATTTCCCGTTCCCAGCATGACAAGTTCCGTTGTTTCATTTGTTTCCATAAGCTTCTTGACAGTTGATTATGATAAAAAAGAGCAACAAATATCGGCTTCTTCCGTCAGCCCAGATACTTGTTGCTCCGAATTATAATAAGGTTGAATTACCTGAAATTAATATGCACGTGCAAACAATACGCGGCGAGCCGACGGTTTGCCTGTTACCATATCTACGCCCGGAGTAAGACTTTCTTCGTCAGCTTCGAACGGAAGACAGCGGATAGTAGCTTTGGTTTCTTCCTTGATACGTTCTTCTGTTTCAGTTGTACCATCCCAGTGAGCCAGAATGAATCCACCCTTTTCAATTTGTTCCTTAAACTCATCGTAAGTGTTTACTTTTACGATGTGTTCGTTGCGGTACTTCAATGCTTTCTGGTAAATATTTTCCTGTATTTCTTCAAGCAGGTTCTTTACATATCTTCGATACCATCGCAAGAACGAGTTTCTTTTTCCAGTGTATCGCGGCGCATGATTTCCATTGTATTTGTTTTCCAGATCACGTCCTCCCATCGACAAGACGTACAGGAACACCTTTCAGTTCGTAATCAGCAAACTTGAATCCCGGACGTTTGTTGTCAGCATTATCGTACTTAACAGAGATTCCCATTTCACGCAACTTGGTTACGATACCTTCTACTTTCGCATCGATTTGTTTCAGTTGTTCGTCGTTCTTGTAGATAGGAACGATGACTACCTGTATCGGAGCCAAATGTGGAGGAAGAACCAGACCGTTATCGTCAGAGTGAGTCATAATCAGTGCACCCATCAGACGAGTAGAAACTCCCCATGAAGTAGCCCATACATAATCCAGCTTGTTGTTTTTGTCGACAAACTGTACATTGAATGCTTTAGCAAAGTTTTGTCCGAGGAAGTGAGAAGTACCACACTGAAGTGCTTTTCCGTCTTGCATCAAACCTTCGATAGTGTAAGTATCAAGTGCTCCGGCAAAGCGTTCATTAGCCGATTTAACACCTTTGATAACAGGTACTGCCATGTATTTTTCTGCGAAATCGCCATATACATGCAACATTTTCTGTGCTTCAGCTTCAGCTTCTTCACGAGTAGCATGTGCTGTGTGACCTTCCTGCCACAAGAATTCGGCAGTACGCAGGAACAGACGTGTACGCATTTCCCAGCGCATTACGTTTGCCCACTGGTTGCACAAGATAGGCAGGTCACGGTATGAGTTAATCCAGTTTTTATATGTACTCCAGATGATTGTTTCTGAAGTCGGACGGATAATCAGTTCTTCTTCCAGTTTAGCTGCAGGGTCGACAATAACTCCAGAACCGTCTTCTGCGTTTTTCAAACGGTAGTGAGTTACTACGGCACACTCTTTGGCAAAACCTTCTACATGTTCTGCTTCACGGCTCAGGTATGATTTCGGGATAAGCAACGGGAAGTATGCATTTACGTGTCCGGTTGCTTGAACATATCGTCCAATATGCGTTGCATTTTTCCCAGATGGCGTATCCGTAAGTTGATGACATACATCCACGTACTGGTGACTGCTCTGCCAAATCGGCTTTTACTACCAAATCATTGTACCATTGTGAATAGTTCTCACTTCTTTTGGTGAGGTCTTTTAATTCTTTTGCCATAATTTATGTTGTTATTATCTTTTATATCGCTTTTCAGAGATGCAAAATTAGTAAAAAAGACATTGATAGCCTACAAAAACTATTATTCATTTAAATAATCAGGGCGTTTTTAGTTCTGATAATCGAAATACCACCAGTATGTATCACCAAATTCTCTACGCATCAGGTTACTTCCCTGGACGAGTGGACCAGATTTCTTACGGCGGATTTTGTAGTCAGTGTAACGCTGGATCATTGCACTGTCTGTAATCTGAATCTGATAATCGGGGTGACTGTCCTTATATATAAGTATAGCTTCTTTATAGTATCGGGCAAATTCTTCATCAGATTCACAGAAATCGGTAATGGCAGTTGCAAAAGTGTCAAGTCGTTTTTCAAGAAGTAAAGCCGATAGAAAATAATCGAGTGAAGTCGATTTCCCTGTGCCTTTGTAGCAAATGTTATGCAGGAACTCCATGCGGTCTTCACCGTTATACGGACGCACTCCCAGCAAATAGTAAATAGAGTCGTTTGTATAGCGGAGAACAGAAGACGAATCGTTTGCAAAGAACAATCCGTCGGTTTTATAATATTGCGGATACTCAAAGAGCTTTTCTCCCAAAGTTCCGGCATGCGACATTGCAATGCTACGCAATACGGTAAGTGTCCGGCTTGCTTCTGTAGAATGTTGGCCTATTTTCAGCACTTCATTGTATTGATGATTACGAAGATAATGTTCGGCTTCCAGTTCACGATGAAAAGTGCGGTTGCTGTTGCCTATTAGTATAGTCATGATAATAAACACCAACAGTATAATCAGATTGCTGTTCATCAGCGTCATCGGACTACTTTCTACATTCAATTGTACACGGAAAACCCTTCGTAACCAGAAAGTAACTAAAAAATATATCAGTAATATCAGAGGCAGCAGCCATCCCCATGAAGTATGGTAGTCGGACATGTAAACAGTTCTTCCTACATCAGTAAGAACTCCCAATATAAGGCAAGAAGGGAAATACGACAAAGCACGGACCTCTCCTTTCAAGCCTAACAGGCTATTGACTCCCCAGCGTAATAATAGTAAAATCAGGGTAATGATTATGGCACTAGGTAAAGGGGCAAAATGAGTTTTGCCGTGTGCCAGTGAGAAGTGTAAGGCCTCTAATACATCACACTGAAATACATAAAGATAGATAAAACTGAAAATAGAAAAAAGAAAGCCGCACACGACGGTTTGTATGCGTGCGGCTTTCTTATAGTTCTTATGGATATATTCATTCATAAACGTTACTTCTGGCGTTTCAACACTACTGCCGAACGGGCAGGTATATACAGCTTAAGCCATTCTTTCTTTTCTTTAGCATATAATGGATCGGCACACGTAAAGTGGGCTACTGAATCGTCTGCAAACCCAAATCCGCCGAACTCTTTACTGTCTGTGTTCAATACTACATGGTACTCACCTCGTGGAACAAGGAAACCGTAGTCTGTGAACGAACGGGTCGGATTAAAGTTGAATACAAATACTAAGTCTTTACGGCGATATGCCAGAATCTGATCTCCGTCATTGTGCCATATTTCTACGACATCGCTCTTCTGTATGTTCTTGACTCCTTCGATAAGATGAACCATTGCTTCGTCAAAGTCACCCAGATAGTGATAACACAATTCTTTATTGTCTACCAGATTCCATTGGCGGCGAGCGTATTTATACGACCATCCGTTACCTTCACGCGGGAAGTCGATCCATTCCGGATGACCGAATTCATTTCCCATAAAGTTCAGATAACCGCCGTTGATAGTAGAAGCTGTGAGCAGACGAATCATTTTGTGCAATGCTATACCGCGCTGTACGACTCCATTTTCATCACCTTTCTTGAAGTGCCAGTACATATCAGCATCAATCAGACGGAAAATGATAGTCTTGTCGCCTACCAGAGCCTGGTCGTGACTTTCGCAGTAAGAGATTGTTTTTTCGTCTTTACGGCGATTGGTTACTTCCCAGAACAGGCTAGAAGGCTTCCAGTCTTCATCACGACGTTCCTTGATAATTTTTATCCAATAATCAGGAATGTTCATCGCCATACGATAGTCGAAACCGTAACCTCCGTCGTTGAAAGGTGCGGCAAGTCCCGGCATACCTGAAACTTCTTCGGCAATTGTGATGGCACGAGGATTAACCTGATGTATCAGCTTGTTGGCAAGTGTCAGATAGCAAATGGCATTGTCATCTTGATGACCATTAAAGTAATCGCCATAGTTACAGAATGCTTCTCCCAGTCCGTGGCTGTAATAAAGCATAGATGTTACACCATCGAAACGGAAACCATCGAAGTGGAATTCTTCCAACCAGTATTTACAGTTAGAGAGTAAGAAATGAATAACTTCGTTCTTACCGTAATCGAAACACAATGAATCCCATGCCGGATGTTCACGGCGATCTCCCTGATAGAAATATTGGCAAGGATCACCAGCCAGGTTACCTAAACCTTCCATTTCGTTCTTTACCGCATGCGAATGAACGATGTCCATAATTACGGCAATTCCCATCTGATGAGCTGTATCAATAAGCTGTTTCAGCTCTTCGGGCGTACCAAATCTGGATGATGGAGCAAAGAAGCTTGATACATGATAACCGAAACTTCCATAATAGGGATGCTCTTGAATAGCCATAATCTGAATGCAGTTATAGCCGTCCTTGGCTATGCGTGGAAGGATGTTTTCACGGAATTCGTTGTAAGTCCCCACTTTTTCGGCATCCTGCGCCATACCAATATGACACTCATAAATCATTAAAGGTGACACATTCGGTACAAAAACTTTTTTCTTGAATTTGTAAGGTTTATCAGGATTCCAGACCTGTGCACTGAAAATTTTAGTCTGGTCGTCTTGAACGACACGTGTTGCCCATGCAGGAATACGTTCTCCGCAACCTCCTTCCCAATAAACTTTCAGCTTATATAAATCTCCATGCTTTATCGCATTTTCCCGAAGATTGATTTCCCAGTTACCTGTATTCTTGACTCTTTTCAATTTATACTTGGCTTGTTCCTGCCATCCATTGAAATCACCTATCAGATAAATTTCAGTAGCATTAGGAGCCCATTCACGGAAAGTCCAACCTTTTTCTGTTCGATGCATGCCAAAATAAAGATGTCCGGTAGCAAAGTCGGACAATGTTTTCTTGCCGATTAATTCTTTTTCCTTATTAATTGCATGCTGATGTCTGCCTGTAATAGCCTCTTTATAAGGCTCAAGCCAAGGATCATTTTTAATGATATTCAATACTTCATCCATAGTATTAGAGTTTATATTAATATGCCCGAACTTTTACTATGACTTTTTTCACACCGTCTGGAGTTACGCCAGGAGCGTGTCCGTCTTGTGGAAAGAATATAGCAAACATACCCGGAGTAATAGTCAGATAATCTTTTGCAAATCCTTTGTAGAAAGTGATGTCTTTTTCTGCATTGTATTCTTCTTCCGGAAGGTCTGTGCGCGGAGTATATCCCATTGTTTCAACTCCCGACAAAGGAATCTGAATATCTATGAAGTTATTATGAGTTTCAAGTTTTGCTTCTTCCTTAGTTTTGGGTCGTGCTTGAGCAAAGTTAACGATAAGCTCACCCTCTTTTAAGACGACCTTACCTATTTCGTGTGCGTTTAAGTCTGTAGTTTTCAAAAATTCCACAGCCTGTGCAAATAGTGGATTCAGAGAAACATATTTCTCAAGATTTTCTAATTTATCTATTACCATAGTAGTAACAATTTTGTGGTTTTAATTTATATGAAAATGTTTGTTATTCAAAATCATCGATTGTATAATTTGTAAAATCGGCAAAACGCTTCAGTTGCCTGAATACGTTTATAATTTCTTCTATAAACAAGGATCATCAAAAAAGAATCAGGAATGGAATAAGCAACAGTGTAATCTTTACATTTTATATATTCCGGATAAGGAAATCTTTTGGGAATCCTTTAGGCAAGGTTTTAAGTGTTCCTCTCCTATTACCGGAAATATTTTTTAAAATCAGGATCCTCTACATAGCAACGGTATTCCTCTATGTTATCTAC
>ENA-OQBJ01001319-OQBJ01001319.1-human-gut-metagenome-genome-assembly--contig:-NODE-1319-length-9904-cov-3.374246_pt1 | contig 9904 bp, 11 predicted proteins | sample MGYA00242743_ERZ504545 | MGnify/ENA primary metagenome ERZ504545 (study PRJEB26092, sample SAMD00036252) | human gut metagenome | host: Homo sapiens | study: EMG produced TPA metagenomics assembly of...
CATGCCGAGGCCGGCAGAGCCGGTGTTCATGGCGATGACCGTCGCCTCCGGCGCGACCTTGGCGCCGAGGCCGAACGTCGTGCGCACGGCCGCATCGATGGAGCAGCCGCGTCTTCACGCTGCGACCAGTCCTTCATGCCGACGACGATCATGCCGGCACTCGACGAGGAGCCGTCGGAAAGCGGCGAGAAGCCCGTGATGGCCATCGTGCTCTGCAGGCCCTTAATGTTCTCCATCATGGCGACGTTGAGCTTGTCGATGACGGCCTGCGTGCGGTTGGCCGAGGTGCCATCCGGCATCTCGACGGCTGCGAACATGTAGCCCTGGTCCTCATTCGGGACGAAGGTCGAAGGCAGGTTCTTGTAGATGATGCCGGCACAGCCCGAGACAATCAGCAGGAAGATGATGGCCAGGCGCGAGTGGCGGATGAACTTCGCCACGATGCCGACGTAACCGCGCTTCATGCGCTCGAACCAGTTGTTGAACTTGACGAAGAAGCGGCCGAGCACGCCCTCGTCATCCTTCTCCGTGTGCTGTTTGAGCATCATCGCGCAGAGCGCCGGCGTCAGCGTCAGGGCCACGAAGGCCGAGAGGCAGACCGAGACGGCAATCGTCAGAGCGAACTGCCGGTAGAGGACACCCGTCATGCCACCGAGGAAGGCAACCGGCACGAAGACGGCCGAGAGGACGATGGCGATGGCGACGACTGGTCCCTGGACTTCATCCATGGCGCGCTCCGTCGCATCGATAGGCGTCAGGCCCTCTTCCATGTGCTTTTCGACATTCTCGATGACGACGATAGCATCATCGACGACGAGGCCGATGGCGAGGACCATCGCGAAGAGCGTCAGTGTGTTGATCGTGAAGTCGAGCACGATGAACGCGCCGAGCGTACCGATCAGGGAAACCGGAACGGCGAGCAGCGGATGATCGTCGCGCGCCAGTTCTGCAGGAAGACGAAGATGACGAAGACGACGAGCAGCAGTGCCTCGAAGAACGTCATGAGAACCTCTTCGATGGATGTGCTGATGTAGTTCGTCGAGTCGAAGATCGTCGACATCTGCATGCCCGGCGGCAGCGTCTCCTTCGCTTCATCGAAGACCTTGCGGACTTCGCCGATTGTCTTCATGGCGTTTGCATCACTCGTGAGCTTAATGCCGAAGCCGACGGCCGGGTAGCCATTGAACTTCGAAATGATGGCTTCCGACTGGGAGCCCGTCTCGATCTTTGCGACATCCTTGAGGCGGACGAACTGGCCGTCACCATTCGACTTGATGATGACGTTGCCGAACTCCTCCGGCGTCGTCAGTCGGCCTTCGATCTTGCCGGACATCTGCTTTTCCTGGCCGTTGTTGACCGGCATGGCGCCGACCGTACCGGCCGGGGCCTGGACATTCTGCTCCTTGATGGCCGCCGAGACATCGGCGACCGTCAGGTTGAGCTCTGCGAGCTTGTCCGGGTTGAGCCAGACGCGCATCGCGTAGTCGGAACCTAATACCTCGATATCGCCGACGCCGTTGATGCGCTTGATCTTATCGAGAAGATAGATTGTCGCGTAGTTCTTCATGAAGCCGCGGTCGTACGTGCCATCCGGCGAGTAGAACGACATCATGTACGCCATATCATTCGAAGATTTTTTCGTCGTGACACCGACCTGCTGAACCTCGGAAGGCAGCTGGCTCGTCGCCGAAGCGACGTTGTTCTGCACCTTGACCGAGTCCATATCGCCATCCGTACCGACTCGAACGTGACCGACAGGCTGTAGCTACCCGTATCATCGGAGGTCGAGGACATGTATCCATCGCCTGCGTACCGTTGACCTGATCCTCGATGATCTGCGCGACGGTCTGATTGACGACAGCGGCACTCGCGCCCGTATACGACGTGCCGACGCTGACCGTCGGCGGTGAGATCTGCGGATACTGCGCAATCGGCAGCTGGTAGCCGCAATCGAACCGGCAATGACAATGATCAGCGAGATGACGATGGCAAATATCGGGCGGTGGATAAAGAATTTAGACACAGTGCCGCCCCCTTAGTTGCTGCCATCGCTATTCGTCATCGTATCGTACGGCGTCGTATCTTCGTCAAAGGAGAAGCCATCTCTTCCGGCGTTACCATCGTGACAGCCAGCTCCTTGCCTTCTGTCAGGCTGGAAAGACTTCGACCACGACCTTGTCACTGGCGGAAAGGCCGCTCTTGACGACGTAGTAGCTGCCGATCTGCTGGCCGAGTTCAATGCTGCGTGCTTCCGATTTGCCGTCATCGCCGACAACCATGACGAATGTCTTGTCGAGCAGCTGCTGGACAGCACGCTGCGGCACGAGGATAGCGTTCGGGATGGTCTCGCCCGTGAGCTTGACGCGCGCGAACATGCCCGGCAGCAGCAGGCCATTCGGATTCGGGAAGAGTGCCTTGACCGTCAGCGTGCCCGTGTTCTGGGCAAGTGCGCGGTCAGCCTGGACGATGCGTCCATCCAAGGGATACGTCGAGCCATCCGAAAGCTTGACCGTGACGTCAAGCGGATCGCCAGAACCGCTCTGCATGGACTGGATATTGCGGAACTTCAGGTACTCGGCCTCCGAGATGCTGAACTGCACGAAGACCGGATCGATTGTACCGATGGTCACGAGGTTCGTATTGCCGGCCGTGGCAAACGTGCCGACGGCAACATCGTCGACGGATACCTGGCCCGACATCGGCGCGTAGACGACCGTATCGTCAAGATCCTGCTGAGCCTTCTGCACGAGTGCCTCATTGGCAGCAGCAGCAGCCGAATATGCATTGACATTGGCCTGCTGCGTCGTCACCGTCTGCTCCGAAATGGCATCAGCTGCCAACAGCGACTGATCACGGTAGAGATCGGTCTGCGCATTCGAGAGCGTTGCCTGTGACTGCGCGAGATTGGCCTGAGCCTGCAGGACAGCTGACTCGTACTGGCGTGAATCGAGACGGTAGAGCGGCTGGCCGGCTTCGACATGATCACCGCCATGGAAATACTTCTCGACAATCTTGCCCGATACTTTCGACTGTACTTTGACTTCATCCCTGCCAACGACCTGGCCAGCATATTCACTGGACACCGGAGCGTCTGTCTGCAATACCTGCATGACCTTGACCTGTGTCGCCTGCGACTGCGCAGCTTGTTGGTTCTTCCCACAGCCGGCAATGAATACCGGTGAGGTTGCGAGCGCTGCCGCTAACAGCAGAGCCTTGAGTTTCTTGTTGTTTGTAAAAAACAAACAGATGACCTCCTTTTCTTGTATTGGCCTGCAGTCCGTTTCCCGTATCCCGCATGCATGGCGATTATTTCCCATCTGTCTTGTTCTAGAATAGTAAATAAATGTTTACTATCGATAGAATCTATAGTATATTATATTTAAACAAAAGTCAATATTCGTCATCTAATATCCCACATCTCACAGACTTTTTCTATCGTAAAGGATGAAGATAAAAAGAAGATAAAAGAATCACATCATGAGGGAGAGTTATTGAACATGGAAGAAAAAGAAAAGCAGCCTCATTCGCTGTTATCCCGGCGTTTCACGGAGATGGTACTCCTGATCCACAATTATTTCTACCGCCAGGGACAGATTCCGATCCCGCTCAACCAATTCTGCGTACTGGTCGTGCTGCAGAGCCGGGAATCCACCTGTATCTCCGAACTTTGTTCCATGCTGCATCTTTCCAAGCAGCAGATGACAACCATCGTCGAAAAACTCACTTCCGTCGCTATATCGAACGCCACAGTGACCCGGAAGACCGGCGCCGCAGCCTGCTGAGCATCACGGCTGCCGGACAGCAGCTGCTCGACAAGCAAGACGACCGCGTACGCGAGCGCTTTGATCAGCGGCTTGCCCGCTTGTCTCCCCAGCAGATTGAGGGTTTGGATACCAGCATGCAGATCCTCAATGAATCCATCGAAAAAATGTTTTCTTGACTGACGCCGCCTTTAAGGCGGCTTTTTTTCGTCCCCCCTAATCGTTATGGAAGTATCCATGACACAAAAAGGGCTGCCTCTGCTGCAACCCCTTCATCAAAGTCTTCTACTGTTTTACGCGAGCGGAATCACATCGAGATCATCCGGTACAAAGACATTGCCGTGATAATACTCTTTGGCTTCAGCCGTATATGCCTGCTTGCGCGTATCAATGCTCTTGTCTTCCGTATGATAGAGTACGAGATTCTTGACACCGAGTTCCTCCGCAAGCTCACTGGCTTCCTTGACCGTACTGTGATTCTTCTCATACGGCTTGAATCTGTCGCGGTCGCCGTATTTGCAGAATGCTTCAGCCAGCAGCCAGTCGGCGCCTTCGGCATAGGCTCTGTCATGCTCATTGTACGGCTCATCGCCGAGACACGTGAAGCGCATGCCATCCTGGAAGTCCAGCTCATAGCCAAACTGCTTGGCCTTGGTGGAAAGGATATCGAACGCTGTCAGCGTCACACCTTCAAACGCGACTGTTTCGCCGTCTGTGAGCTCATGCAGGAAGATACTCGTGCCGACACGCGCAAAATCCTTCTTCTTGAGTGTCATCTTCGTCATCGTCAGCAGCATATCCATGACGACATCATGGCAGTAAATATGGAATTCGCCCTGGTACTTGCCCTTGTTCATGAGATCAGCCACTTTGCGCATGACCCAGATGACGCCAAGGACGTGATCGGTATGCCCATGCGTCACAAACATATGATGGCATTTCTGGTAATCGAACCCCGCCTGTTCCAGCTGCCGCAGGATGCCATTGCCACCGCCGGCATCGGTCAGGAACAGATTCCCGTTGTCCAGTTCCAGATAAAAACACGTGTTATAACATTTCGTGACCATAGCATTGCCCGTACCGAGCATCGTAAGTTTTCGCATGAAATCGCCCTCCATTCTGGCTAACTCTTTTTATTATAAAACAAGGCGCTGACACTTGTCAGCACCTTGCCGGATTTCATTTTGTATACTTTGGGGCTTCCAGACGCTCAAGCGCCATACGCGCCGCATGCTGCTCGGCTTCCTTCTTGCTGTGTCCGGTGCCTTCGCCCATGACCCTGCCAGTCACAAGGACTTCAAAGGTGAACGATTTGTCATGATCAGGGCCTTCTTCGCGTACCAGCCGGTACGTGATGCTCTGCCCTTCCCTGCGGAAAACGCGTTCCTGCAGTATGGTCTTGTAATCCTTGAGGATCGCCCCCTGCGCCACTTTCTGGAACTCCCCCCGGAGCTGGCGCACGACATAATCTTTGGCAGCCGTCCAGCCTTGATCCAGATAGACGGCACCGATGACTGCTTCAAAGACGTCTTCCAGGTTTGTCTGGCGGGTGCGTCCGCCTCCCATCTCTTCACCGTGTCCCAGGAGCAGATAGCTGCCGAGATCCAGATCCGCCGCCAGCCGCGCCAGTGTTGTCGAGCAGACGATGCTCGCACGTGTGCGCGTGAGTTCGCCTTCCGGCATCTCGGGAAAATGCTCATAAAGATAAGTGCTGGAGGCAAGCTCCAGCACAGCATCCCCGAGAAACTCGAGGCGTTCATTATGGGCAGTGTTCCGTTTGGATTCATTCGCATACGAGGTGTGCGTCAAGGCCTGATCCAGGAGCCCGAAGTCACGGAATGCAACCCCCAGACGCTCAGAGAGCATCACGAGTTCCTGACGGCGGCTTTCCTTACGAACATTTCCCATGACGAATTACTCCGTATATTTCTTCATGACGATGCAGGCATTGTGGCCGCCAAAACCGAAGTTATTGGAGATGGCTGCGCGAACCTTCTTCGCCTTTGCTTTATTCGGAACGTAATCGAGGTCAAGCCCCTCATCCGGCGTCTCGTAGTTGATCGTCGGCGGCAGCATATCGTTCTCGACAGCCAGAGCCGTGGCGATGGCCTCGACACCACCGGCAGCACCGAGCAGATGACCCGTCATGGACTTGATCGAGGAAACCGAGACATCCTTGGCTGCCTCGCCCCAGACCGCTTTGATAGCCATCGTCTCACCCTCATCGTTGAGGTGCGTGGACGTGCCGTGTGCGTTGACATAATCGACTTCATCCGCCTTGAGGCCGGCATCATCGAGAGCGAGCTGCATGCATTTCGCCTGATACTCGCCGCCCGGAGCCGGACTCGTGACATGGTACGCATCGGAGTTCGCACCATAGCCGACGAGTTCTGCATAGATATGCGCACCGCGTGCTTTGGCATGCTCGAGGCTCTCGAGTACGACGAGACCGGCGCCTTCGCCCATGACGAAGCCGCTGCGATTCTTGTCGAACGGGCGCGATGCATGCTCTGGATCATCGTTGTGATCCATGCAGAGTGCCTTCATGGCAGCAAAGCCGGCAACAGCAGCCTGGCTGATGGCAGCTTCCGTACACCTGCACCATGACGTCAGCCTTGCCTTCCTGGATGACGCGGAAAGCATCACCGATGCAGTTCGTACCCGTCGCGCAGGCCGTAACGATGCAGGAAGAAGGGCCATGCAGCTTGTACGTGATGGCAACCTGGCCGGCAGCGAGATTCGCGATCATCATCGGGATGAAGAACGGCGAAATACGGCTCGGACCCTTGTCAAAAAGCTTCTGGTACTGCGAATGCATCGTCTCGATGCCGCCGATGCCTGCGCCAATGTACGTGCCAATGCGGTCGCGGTTCTCATTTTCGAGGTCAAGCTTTGCATCATCAATAGCAAGCTTTGCTGCAGCCACAGCAAACTGTGCATAACGATCCATACGTTTTGCTTCTTTTTTGTCGATATAAGCGGTAGGATCAAAATCCTTGACTTCACCGGCAATCTGAGCATGGTATTCCGATGCATCAAAGCGGGTGATCTTGCCAATACCATTCTTACCTTCCATGAGGCCCTGCCAGAATGCATCCTTACCCGTACCGATTGGTGTGATTGCGCCAAGGCCTGTGATTACTACGCGATTACTCAAAACAAATACTCCTCTCAAAATCCGTTCCTGATACGTTCTTCAAGAGCGGTCACTCCGCAGCCGCTGCCTCAGACAAGAGCTGCTCAAAAATCTCATGAACGGACAAGATCTTATCAATGCGCGGCATGTATTCACCGGTAAAGACAAGTCCCGTCTCAACATCCCCCTGCTGTGCCCGGATGAGCGAGCGGATGATGCAGAAATTGTGCCTGCAGGCCTTAAGGCACGCATCGCACGTCTTCGGTGGGACAGGTCCCTCCATGACCCTGGCCGAGAATGGCGTACGCACTGCACGACCCGGCAAGCCTACAGGGCTATGGATGACGACGATATCCTCCGGTTTTGACTTCAGATAATATTCTTTCAGGGCCGGTGCCGCATTGGATTCTGCCGATGCCGCAAAGCGCGACCCCATCTGGACGCCAGCTGCGCCCATCTTTATCAAATCAACGATGTCCTGGCCATGGAGAACGCCGCCGGCCGCAATGACCGGGATCTTGACGGCTGCACTGACCGATGAAATGAGGTCACGCACCGAGACATTCGTTCCCAGATGGCCGCCGGCTTCCTTGCCTTCCAGCACGATAGCCGCGGCGCCAAGACGCTCTGAAATTTTAGCTAATTTAACAGAAGAAACAATCGGAACGATTGGCGTCCCGGATTCCTTGCCGAGTCCGAACATATCACGAGAGAAGCCTGCACCTGCCACGACAAGATCAATGCCCTCATCGATGGCCGTCTTGACAATGCCGGCAAAATCGCTGGCTGCTACCATGATATTGATGCCGATGATACCAGATGTGAGCGAACGTGCGAGCCGGATTTCATAACGCAGTTCGTCGTGGCTCATACCAGATGCGGCAATGAGGCCGATACCGCCCTCGTTCGCTACAGCTGCCGCCAGACGGGCCGTTGACAAGCGGATCGCCATACCACCCTGCTGGATCGGTACGCGTGCAATCTTGTTGCCAATCTTCAGCTCTGGAAGTTTCAATGTTACTCCTCCAATCAATCTCACCTCTTAAGAAAATCCCGCGAAGCAACTTCACGGGATTCTCAAAAGGTAAGACGCTCAATCTTATTTGTGCTGGTCAATGTAGGTAACTACATCCTGAACCGTCTTGATCTTCTCAGCAGCCTCGTCCGGGATCTCAATGTTGAATTCCTCTTCAAAAGCCATGATCAGCTCAACGATGTCCAGCGAATCAGCGCCCAGATCATCGATAAAAGTAGAATCGATTGCGACCTCATCCGGCTCAACGCCCAGCTGCTCAACAACGATATCTCTTACTTTCTCAAAAGTCGACATGAAGTTTCACCTCCTTAAATTAATATCTATATATAGTTATATCACATAACCATGCCGCCGTCTACATGGACGACCTGGCCGGTGATATAGGATGCACAATCCGATACCAGGAAAAGGACCGCATTGGCTACATCTTCCGGACGTCCCATATGCCGAAGTGGGATTTCCTGCACCATGGCCTCCTTGACTTTATCAGGAAGCACCGCTGTCATATCGGTATCGATGAAGCCCGGAGCCACCATGTTGACCGTAATGCCGCGCGCCGCAAGTTCCTTGGCGGCTGATTTCGAGAAGCCAAGCACACCAGCTTTGGCAGCAGCGTAGTTCGTCTGGCCGGCATTGCCGATGAGACCTACTACCGAACTCATGTTGACGATGCGTCCCGCACGTTTCTTCATCATGAGCTTGGCCACGGCTTTCGTGCAGTAGAACACACCTTTGAGATTCGTGTCAATGACTGCATCGAAGTCCGCATCCTTCATGCGCATCAGCAAACCGTCACGCGTGATACCGGCATTGTTGACCAGGATGTCAATCGTGCCGAACGCCTCTACGACGCTTGCCACCATCCCATCGACAGCCTGCGGATCAGCCACGTTCGCTTTGACCAGCAGGGCCGTGCCGCCGGCACTCTCGATTTCCTGCTTGACTGCTTCCGCTGCCTGCTGATTGCCAGCATAATTGATGGCAACTTTGGCACCTTCCGAAGCCAGGCGGAGAGCGATGGCACGGCCGATGCCGCGCGATGCTCCCGTCACAAGAGCAACCTTTCCGTCTAAAAGCATATTAGCGAACCTCCTTGAAATAGTCAAGCGTTTTTTGTAAAGTTTCAAGATTTTCAACGTTCACGCTCTTGAGCGCACGGTCGATACGACGGTTGAAACCGCAGAGCGTCTTGCCCGGACCAGCTTCGACGAACGTATCTGCGCCGAATTCTTTCATCGTATTGACGCAAGCAATCCACTTGACCGGATGATCCGCCTGTGCAACGAGGTTTGCCTTGATTTCATCGGCTTTCGTCTCCAGCTTGCCCGTGAAATTCGAAACGACCGGGAATGCCGCATCGTGGATCTCAACCTTCTCAAGCTCAGCAGCCAGCTTCTCTGCAGCCGGTTTCATGAGCGTGGAATGGAACGGTGCCGAAACCGGCAGGATGACAGCCTTCTTGGCTCCTGCTGCCTTGAGCGTCTCAACGGCAGCTTCAACGCCCTTCGTCGTACCGGCGATGACCGTCTGCCCCGGGCAGTTGAAATTGACCGGCTGTACTGCGCCTGCAGCTGCCGTTGCCTTCTCACAAGCATCCATGATGACATCGTCACCGAGACCAATGATGGCAGCCATGCCGCCCTCGCCGACAGGAACGGCTTCCTGCATGTACTGGCCGCGCTTATGCACGAGCAGGACAGCATCCTGGAAAGAAAGCACGCCTGCTGCCACGAGTGCAGAATACTCACCGAGCTGTGACCGCCGGCAACAGCCGGCTGGATGCCGTGTTCCTTGAGGATCTCATTGACGATAACGCTGACCGTCAGAATGGCCGGCTGCGTATTGGCCGTAAGTTTCAGGTCTTCAGCCGGGCCCTCAAAGCACATACCTTGATGGAATACCGAGTGCCTCATCGGCTTCCTGGAACAGCTTCTTGCTACATCATACTCAGCGAAGAAATCCTTGCCCATG
>ENA-OQBJ01001320-OQBJ01001320.1-human-gut-metagenome-genome-assembly--contig:-NODE-1320-length-9892-cov-3.000614_pt1 | contig 9892 bp, 16 predicted proteins | sample MGYA00242743_ERZ504545 | MGnify/ENA primary metagenome ERZ504545 (study PRJEB26092, sample SAMD00036252) | human gut metagenome | host: Homo sapiens | study: EMG produced TPA metagenomics assembly of...
GCCTGGCTGCGTCCCGGCGTCTGCAGGGTCTGTGCCGCGCCGGTGCGCACACCAGCATGCAATGCCAGCAGGAAGAACAGGCAGAAGAGCAGGCATATTTTTCCTTTTCCCACGGGAATCACCTCATAATCATCCAATTTTATACTTCTATTTTACTCCAGTCGTGATTATTTTGCAAAATAGAGGGCAAGCGATACGAATTGGGGGCAGGAAATCGGGTGGTCTTTCTCGTAATATAATAGGTAGCAGGAAGAGGAGACGCAATCGCTTTTCTTCCTGGTATATGGAATGGGAAAGTCAAGATTCTATTGCAGCGGGAGGTGGCGTGGATTGAATATCCGAGAACGGACTGAAGAACTGGAATATCAGCTGCTGGCACCACAGGCGGCCAAGAGCAGGGATGCCAGGCGCAAGCTGCCGATGGAGGAATGTGACTTCCGGACAAAATTCCAGCGCGACCGTGACCGCATCCTGCATTCGAAATCGTTTCGGCGTCTCAAGAGGAAGACCCAGGTCTACATCGTGGCTGGCGATCATTATCGCACGCGCATGACACATAGTCTCGAAGTGGCGCAGATATCGAGGACCATCGCGAGAGGCCTGCGTCTCAACGAGGATCTGACGGAGGCCATCGCCCTCGGCCACGATGTCGGCCATACACCTTTCGGTCATGCGGGCGAAGCGTCATGAATGAATTGACCGGGCATTTTGCCCACAACGAGCAGAGCCTGCGTGTCGTGGAATTCCTGGAAAAAGGAGGGCGCGGGCTCAACTTGACCTATGAAGTCAAGGATGGCATCGTCAATCATACGGGGCCGCATTTGCCGAAGACCCTGGAGGGCCGTATTGTGCGCACCGCTGACCGCATCGCGTATCTCTGCCATGATTACGACGACAGCTGCGCGCTGGCCTGCTCAAGGAAGGCGACCTGCCGCAGAAGGTCTATGACTGCTTTGGTACGGATACCTCGCATATGATCACGAGCATGGTTGGCGATATGATTGAGAATTCCCGGGCGCTGGACGATGTACGTCCCTCGCCTGAAGTACAGGGGGTCATGGATCTTTTCCGGAATTTCATGTTCGAGCATATCTACCTTTCGCCGGCTCTGGCCAACGAGAGACGTCAGGCTGGCTTTGTGCTGCGGGCGCTCTATGCCTACTTCCTGGAGCATTTTGAAGTGCTGCCGGAAGAATTCCGTCAACGTGAAAAACGGTGGAGCCGCAGCCAGATCACAGCCGATTATGTCGCAGGTCTGACGGACAGTTATGCCGTCCAGCGGTTCAATGAGATTTTCGTGCCGCCGGTAGGACGCGTACTCCAAGCTGGCTTGTAGAACGGATAGAATACAGCACGCTATAGCGATTGCTGGAAAACTTTCTGGTATCCAGGCAGGTTTTTGGGCAATCGTAGCGAATATACTACAAGTGCCAGAAGAATCGGCACAGGATACATGCTTAAGGAATGGAAGGATACAGCAAGGTGAATCGTATGCGCAGTGAGGAGATGGATGAATTCGTCGAACGGGTCAGTGCCCAGACGGACATCCTTGGCGTCGTACAGGGGTACGTTCCCTTGAAACGCAAAGGCAACCGGTACTGGGGCTGCTGTCCGTTCCATCAGGAAAATACGCCATCTTTCTCCGTAGTCCCCGATAAAGGCTTTTTTTACTGCTTTGGCTGTCATGCAGGCGGCAATGTTTTCAAATTCCTTTCGATGATTGAGAACGTGTCCTATTTTGAAGCCATCAAGCTGCAGGCGGAGAAGCTGGGGATTCCCCTGCCGGAGCGTCACAAGAGTCCGCAGGAATTGGCCCGTGAACGGGAAGTGAAGGACTTGCGCAAGGTCAATGGCCTCGCGCGGGATTTCTTCCATAATTGCCTGACGATGACGCGGCTCGGGGAACCGGGACTGGCGTATTTCAAGAAACGTGGCATCCGTCCTGAGACGATTGAGGAATTTCAACTCGGTTATGCACCACTTGCCTGGGATAAGTTGTCCACGGCTTTTCAAAAGCGTGGAATCAAGCAGGAATTTTTATTGGCAAGCGCCTCGCGGCTGAGCGTCGTAATGGCAATGGCCTTTACGACAGATTCCGGGGCCGCGTGATCATCCCGATTGCGGATGAACGCGGGCGAGTGGTTGGGTTTGGCGGCCGGGTCCTTGATGACTCGACCCGAAGTACCTGAATACGCCGGAAACCGTACTTTTCAACAAGCGGCGCATCCTTTTCGGCCTGGATCGGGCGCATCGTGCCATCCAGCGTGAAGGTTACGCCATTGTCGTGGAAGGGTATATGGATGCGATTTCTGTTTTCGATGCTGGCGTAGAAACGTTGTCGCGTCCCTGGGAACGGCATTCACACCGGAACACAGTAAGCTGCTCCTGCGCTATGCACCGGTGATCTGCTTCTGCTATGACAGCGATGAAGCAGGGCAGAATGCGACGATACGGGCGCTCTCCATCGTCCGTGATACAGGGGCAGAGGTCAGGGTCATTGTCGTGCCGGACGGCAAGGACCCGGATGAATACATACATAAGCATGGTGCAGATGCTTTCCGTGCCCTGGTGAAGAAAGCGATGCCTTTGGTGGAATATCGCCTGCATTACGTCCTTTCTCATACGCGTTACGATACGCTGGCCGGCAAGGTGCAGGCTCTGCAGGCCATGATGCCAGTACTCTCCGGCATCCGTGAACCAGCTGCGCGCAGCGAATACGAAAAGAAGCTGGCGCAGGCTTTGATGCTGGACGAGGGGGTCGTACAGGCTGAACTGGCTCGTTATCGGCCAGAGGTCTTGCCGGCGGAGAAGAAGGTTCCGCTTCGCCAGGCCGTCGTGCAGCAGGATGATGCCTTGCGGCGGGCCGGGCGCATCGTCGTCCGCATGGCTGGCAGGAACCTGCCGTTCTTGCTCACGTGGAGACTATCCTGGATCTTGAGAAACTGGCGGATCCTGTCCAGCGCGAAATCCTGCTGCTCTTGAGGCAGGGGCAGAAAGAAGGCCGTCCGGTGATGAAGCGTTGACAGCTGGTCTGAGTGATGGAGCATCCGCAGAGCTTTCCCGCGCACTCGTAGAGAATCTCGACGGGCGGGATGAGACCCAGGCTTATGAGGACTCGCTCAAAGTACTCAAGAAAGCAGAACTCAATGCCTTGTATATGGAACACAGCCGCAGGGCAAATGAATATCTGCAGGCTGGCAATGAAGCATATCTGGATGAATTGAATGAGGTAAATAAAATCAAACATGAAATGGATGAATGGTGAACTGTTGACGATGTTATGCATGGGACGTCTGGGAAGGGGGCAGTCGAATGGCTGAAAAGAAGACCGCAAAAGCTGCCGGCAAGAGCCGCAGCTCTGAGATCATAGAAAGCCTGTTATCGAAGGGAAAGAAGAATGGTGGCACGCTGACATACGGCGAGTTGGTGGATGCCCTGCAGACGCAGGATCTTTCACCGGACGAGATCGATGCCATGTACGATACGTTCAGCAAGCGTGGCATCGAGATCGTGGATGATTCCAACAGCGATTCCCATGATGACGATGTGGACATGGATGTGGATAAAGCGGATGAGGACGTGGAAATCGACCTCAGCGTGCCGGAAGGTGTCAGCATCGACGATCCGGTGCGCATGTATCTCAAGGAAATCGGCCGCGTCCCTCTGCTGACGGCAGAAGAAGAAGTCGCACTGGCCAAACGCATGGAAGCTGGCGATGAAGAAGCACAGAAACGACTGGCCGAAGCCAACCTGCGTCTCGTGGTCAGCATTGCCAAGCGCTATGTTGGCCGCGGCATGCTCTTCTTGGATCTCATCCAGGAAGGCAATCTGGCCTTATCAAGGCCGTTGAGAAATTCGACTACAACAAGGGCTACAAATTCAGTACGTATGCGACCTGGTGGATCCGTCAGGCCATCACGCGTGCCATTGCGGATCAGGCTCGTACCATCCGCATCCCAGTCCATATGGTCGAGACCATCAACAAGCTCATCCGTGTCTCGCGTCAGCTGCTGCAGCAGCTCGGCCGGGAACCGACTCCGGAAGAGATTGCCAAGGAGATGGAGATCAGCGTTGAGCGCGTGCGCGAGATCATGAAGATCGCGCAGGAGCCGGTATCGCTCGAGACCCCGATTGGCGAGGAGGAAGATTCACATCTTGGCGATTTCATCGAAGACCAGGATGCGACAGCACCAGCCGATGCGGCTTCGTTCATGCTGCTCAAGGAACAGCTCGAGGATGTCCTCGATACACTGACGCCTCGGGAAGAAAAGGTGCTGCGCCTGCGCTTCGGTCTCGATGACGGCCGTGCCCGCACACTCGAAGAAGTTGGACAGAACTTCGGCGTCACGCGCGAGCGCATCCGCCAGATTGAAGCCAAAGCCCTGCGCAAGCTGCGCCATCCAAGCCGCAGCCGCAAGCTCAAGGACTTCTTGGATTGACAGTGGTCTGCTGCTGGCATCCGCATGAATCCGCATAGGAAGAAACCTGTTTCGTGCTTTGCGCATGAAACAGGTTTTTTGTCGTCAACATGCAGAACTGGCTGAAAAAAATTTTTGCTGGCTACAGGCATTTTTGAAGCAGGGATTTTGTGTGAATCTATTTGCAGTGGATATTTGTCAATGATGTCCCCCTCATCATGCTGACAGCGCGCTCGCAGGAAGAAGATAAATTGCTGGGATTTTCTTATGGTGCCGATGAGTATGTGACGAAGCCATTCAATTTGAAGGTATTGGCAGCACGTGCCGCTGCACTTTTGCGCCGTGTGGATGGACTCGATCATCTGGTCCTTGAACTCCTGGATTTGTCCCTGCTGGCATCCTGCCGGGAAGAATTCCGTCCCATGCTGGTCGAGCAGCAGGTGAAGCTGGAGCTGTTGGTGGCTGGCCGCCCCGTGGGATATGGAGATCGTGACAGTATTCATCATGTACTCGTCAATTTCATCTCGAATGCCATCAAGCATACGCCGATAGGCGGGGGTATCTGTGTGGACCTCGCAGCAGCTCTGGCAACTGGCGGCGCAGCAGCAGACTGGAACAGCGATGTACCAGTGGCACAGGCAGCTGCGAGTGCGCGAGTGGAAAGCAACGGGATTTTCGCATATCCCGGACTTGGCTTTTCGTTCCAGCCGCATGGGATTTACAAACTTCACGAAGCCAATATGATTGCGCATCCCGTAGAAGCTACGGCGGAGGATCCAATTGGCGGTGTGGTATTCCATTTCGTGACGGATGAGCCCTGGCATCTTACGAAGAAGCTGGCGCAAAAGGGAAGGAGAATCCGGAGCCGCTTCTTTGGCAGGATTCCCGTTCGCTCTTTACTGTGATGGTTGCGCCTGTTGGCACGGCAGTCTCCGCTGTGGAGGAATGTGCAGGCGGTCCGCAGCATGAAGCTGTGGTCAAACGCTTGGGCGAGAAGAATGGCAAGGTGTATTATTTCTGTACCTATCCGCAGGAAAAAGGGGCAGGCCTTTCGGCGGTCTCCCTGCAGAAATTCCAGCAGATGAAGCGGGAACTGAAATTTGCCAGTAAAAATATCGTCATCGTGCCATAAAACAGGTTGACAAAATAACAGATGCTCGTTATAATAATACCTGTTGTTGATATTCCTCGATAGCTCAGCCGGTAGAGCACCTGACTGTTAATCAGGCTGTCGCAGGTTCGAATCCTGCTCGAGGAGCCATATTGAAGTGTAAAGGTGTAACAGTTGTTACACCTTTTTTTGTTATGTTATGATAGAATCATAGTCTGAAAAGGGGGACTTCCTCATGCATCTTGATGATCGACTGCAGGCGTTGGCGGATTTTGTGTCAGAGGGCAGCCGGGTAGCGGATATCGGCACCGATCACGGCTATTTATCCATCGCGCTCGTTCAGGCGGGCAAAGCGGATTTCGTCGTGGCCAGTGACAAGAATGCCGGCCCTTTTGAAGCTGCCACCCGTGCTGTGCGGGAAGCCGGTCTCATGGATACGATTTCCGTACGTCTCGGCGATGGCCTGGCTACGCTGCAGCGGGGGAAGTGGATACGGTCTGCATTGCCGGTATGGGCGGCGTACTGATGACGGAAATCTTAGAGGCTTCGCCGGAGGTCGTCGCACAGCTGACCACTTTGATCCTGCAGCCGCAGAGTGCTGCTGCGGAACTGCGCCGCTGGCTTTACCGCAAGCATTGGCATATCGCAGATGAATCCCTGGCCATCGCAGACGGCCGCATCTATGAGATCATCAAGCTGAACGCGGCAGACGCAAGATGCCGGAGAAAATCCTGCTGGAAATCGGTCCGGTACTCTGGGAGAAGAAACCGCCGCTTTTGCGTCATCACATTGAATCACTGCTCTTTCAGCAGCGGCGCGTGGCGGCTGGCATGGAAAAGAGCAAGCGGGCTCTTTCTTCCAGGAAGTACCAGGAAGTCAAGGGTCGCATCAAAGAGTTGGAGGCGCGTCTATCGTGGTAAAATGTCAAGTCATACTCGATGCCCTGGAGCGCATTGCCCCGAGGCATCTGGCAGAAGAATGGGATAATCCCGGCCTTTTGGTCGGCAGCCCCGCTCAGGAAGTCAACAGGATCCTGGTGGCACTCGATGTCAGTGATCATGTCGTCCATCAGGCCTTGGAGCAGGGGGCGCAAATGATCATTGCCCATCATCCGCTCATCTTCCGTCCGCTCAAGAAATTGCGCACGGACCTGCCGCTCGGGCATCGCTTGTCCGTCCTGCTGAAGCATGATATTGCCGTGGCGGCGGCTCATACGAATCTCGATATCGCCCAGGGCGCGTCAATGATGTATTGGCGGAGGCCATCGGACTTTCCAAGCTCTCGAGCTTTGTCATCACCGCGCAGCATGAGGATGGCACGGTGGAGAGCATGGGGCGCATTGGCTGCCTGCCATCGCCTATGACCATCCGCGACTTTGCCCTGCAGGTCCGTCAGGCCCTGCCGACGCAGCATGTGCGCTTCGTGGATGCCGGCGCTCGTCTGTGCGCAAGGTGGCTCTCTGCAGCGGCGCCGGTGCGGAATTCATCGGCAAGGCTGCAGCACTTGGCGCCGATGCTTACGTCACGGGTGATGTCAAGTACCATGATGCGCAGCATGCAGCAGAACTTGGCATGCATGTCATCGATGCCGGTCACTTTGGTACGGAATTCCCTGTCGTCGAACAGCTGGCGGCAAGGCTCCGTCAGGAACTGGCAGAAGTTCCCGGCGGGATACAGGTCGTAACCGATCGGTCTTCCCGTGATTTCTTTGAGTTGGCCTGACGCCGGACGTCGGAGAAAGCAGAGGAAGGTTTTATGGTCAAGAATGCTTTGCGGAAACATGTAACGCGTTATGCTCAGATCACGATTGGCTGTACGCTCGTCTGCCTGGGCTTCAACTTGTTTTTGATACCGGCTCATCTGATGACGGGGGGCCTCAGTGGTATCGCACTCATTGTCTATTACCTGGCAGGGCTGCCCGTCGGCATGCAGAATATCGTCTACAACCTGCCAATCCTTTATCTTGCCTACCATGTGTTTGGCAGGCTTTATGCAGCCGATACGATTTTTGGCACAGTGGTGTTATCCATCATCCTCGATGCCACGCATTTCCTCGTGGATTGGAGCATCTGTGCTGATCCCATGCTCAATTCGATCTTTGGCGGTGTCATGGCTGGTGCAGGCTTCGGCATGGTCTTCCGCTCCAATGCGAATACCGGCGGGCTTGATGTCATCGCTGCCATCACGAAGAAGTATTATTCCATCGATGTGGGGACGGTTGTCTTTCTCTTGAATTTCCTCATCATCATCGGTTCCATGGTCTTGTTCGGCATCGAAGTGGCTCTGTTCAGCCTGGTGTCGATCTATGTGACGGCAGAACTCACGAACCGCGTGGCCGCCGGCCTGAACCGCGAGAAATCCATTGTCATCGTCTCGCCGCAAGCCAAGGCCATCTGCGCAGACATCATGGAAAACGTGCATCGCGGCGCAACGTTCATCGATGGCCGCGGCGGTTTTGCCGAAGACCCCAAGAATATCCTCTTTGTCGTCGTGAGCCTCACGCAGGTCAGCCGGGTCAAGACCATCGTGGATCACCATGACCCGCAGGCTTTCATGATTGTCTCGGATACGTCCGAAGTATCGGGCAAGGGCTTCACTCTTGACTGTGAGAGTTATGAGGATGCTCGGCGCAAATGGAGGCAGACGCATGAAAAGCAGCTAGCCTTCCAGACGGGCAGAGGCCGGGATGCGGGAAACAGTTGACGGCAAGCGTCTTCCCCGCTATAATAAGTCATATGTAAACACGTAAAATCCTTGGATGCAGAGCAGTAGGCGCGGAACGTCCGAAGAGAGCCGGCGGCAGGTGTGAGCCGGCGACACGAAACGCTGAACTCACTGCGGAGGAGCAGCTGGGAAACCCTTGGAGAAGAAACAGCTGACGCCTGCCACGTTACGGCACCGAGAGGATGCTTTTGCATCAAGCAGGGTGGTACCGCGAATCATCGTCCCTGGCTGTCTGAAAAGACGGCCGGGGACTTTTGTTTTAGGAGGAAATCAGCATGGAAAGATATTCGCCGCAGGACATCGAGTCAAAATGGCAGCAGAAATGGGAAGCGGAAGAGGTCTACAAGACGGAGGCCGACCCGGATCGTCCGAAGTATTATGCACTCGAGATGTTCCCGTATCCGTCGGGCAATCTGCATATGGGCCATGTGCGCAACTACGCCATCGGCGATGTCATGGCGCGCTATAAGACCATGGAGGGCTTCAACGTCCTGCATCCGATGGGCTTTGACTCCTTCGGCATGCCGGCGGAGAATGCTGCCATCAAGCACGGTGTCAAGCCGGCCGACTGGACGTACAGCAACATCGAGAACATGGAGAAGCAGCAGAAGAAGCTCGGCCTTTCCTACGATTGGGACCGCGAGGTCAAGACGTGCGACCCGTCGTACTATAAATGGACGCAGTGGCTCTTCGAGCTTTTCTACAAGCGCGGCCTTGCTACAAGAAAAAGGCATCGGTCAACTGGTGCGACACGTGCGGCACGGTGCTTGCCAATGAACAGGTCATCGACGGCAAATGCTGGCGCTGCGACCACGAGGTCCATAAGAAAGACCTCTCGCAGTGGTTCCTCAAGATCACGGACTATGCCGATGTACTCCTGAAAGACCTCGATAAGCTCAAGGGCTGGCCGGAGCGTGTCAAGACGATGCAGGACAACTGGATCGGCCGCAGCGAAGGTCTGGAGTTCAACCTCGAAGCGCCGGAACTCGGCACATCGATCGCTGCCTATACGACGCGTCCTGATACGGTCTACGGCATCACGTTCCTCGCACTGGCCGCCGAGCATCCGCTCGTCGACAAGCTCTGCGAGAACAATCCGAAGGCCGAGGAAATCCAGGCCTTTGTCAAGCGTACGCGCAACCAGAGCGAGATCGAGCGCACGTCGAGCGAATCCGAGAAGGAAGGTATCTTCACGGGCGCTTACTGCGTCAATCCGTTCAATGGCAAGCAGGTGCAGATCTGGGTCACGAACTATGTCCTCGCCGATTACGGCACAGGCGCCGTCATCGGTGTGCCGTCCGAGGATTCGCGTGACTGGATGTTCGCGACGAAATACGATATCCCGAAGATCATCACGCTGCAGCCGCGCGACCACGAACTCAAGCTCGAGGAGATGACGGAACCTACACGGACAAGGACGGCGTACTCGTCAACTCCGCGGAATTCACGGGGATGGATATCAAAGCCGCGATGAAGGGCATCATGACAAGGCCGAGAAGGAAGGCTTCGGCAAGCGTCGCGTCAACTTCCGCCTGCGTGACTGGCTCATTTCGCGTCAGCGTTATTGGGGGGCACCGATCCCTGTCATCAACTGCCCCGCACTGCGGCGAAGTCCTCGTGCCGGAAAAAGATTTGCCGGT